>Ga0209755_10005095_pt1 | contig 15141 bp, 10 predicted proteins | sample TergutCo191P1_FD_187301 | JGI IMG/M metagenome (GOLD analysis project Ga0209755, IMG submission 187301) | Cornitermes sp. P1 segment gut microbial communities from Petit-Saut dam, French Guiana - Co191P1 (SPAdes) (version 2) | ecosystem: Host-associated > Arthropoda: Insects > Digestive system... | reverse complement strand
CAGATTGCGGATGTTATGGACGGTAACAATCTGTGGAGAATAGATTGGAATTTGTTTAATAATAAGTCGCAAACACCTCGTAAGTGACATGCTCGCAAACTTCGAAATAGGGTAATGTTCTGAGAAGCTGTTGGGAGAATTAACTTGGTACGAAGTGTCAGCAAGGGGCATCAAACTGGGATTGTTTGATATGCCAAGACAACAGAACAAGGACTTAAAATTTGTAACTTGGAATATGAGAGGCCTGTATTGGCAGAGGTTTCAATTAATCTATAGAAAGTGAATGAACAAGATAGGTAGTGTGTGTTTTCTGCAAAGTTTAATGCTTTTGTTGCTGTGATTACAGCCTTCTGGGGATGTGAGGCTATTTAGGATGGTAGACATATTGTACATTTTGGTTACTGTGCTGCCTGTGTCATCAGGGTCTTCTGAAACCTTGGTACCTACTTATTGTACTACATAGCAAGACATTTCAGGAGACTGTAACCTTAATATTTACTGCTCAGCGACCTCAGATACCTTCTGTCATTGACTAAGTACAGGCCACTGGTAACTTTCGTCAGGTGAGGTTATGTGTGGTTTGGAGAACCAACATCCTAATCTATTCTTTAACCTGTTTTGAGTAGTAGAAATGTCATGTTTTAGGCCAGAAACTTATTTGTAATTTCTACAATTGATGAAACTAGTAGAATTTTATTTATATTACAGAAACAATTCTGTTGTATATCCATGCTCACATTTCCATGCCACTGTAGTGAAACATGACCTAATGGAATTTTTTGATGATAAAAACAACTGGGGAGAGAGTGAAGTTAAAGTTGGAAGATCATGGAAACTAGATGAACTCCGGATCAAAAGTAATTCAGACCTACATAAATTATGGTAAGATTTTAAAATATTTGTTGGATAGGTGTGGCACATATTTGTAGTACTGTGACTACTTGTATTAGTTATATCTGAATGGTGTATGTTACCTACAGTAACCTTAAATATAACCTACTGTCAATTATAGGGTAGGAGGATTGGTTTCTTCTACTAACTTGACATTGAGGGACAGGTTTTCATTGTCACTATATTATAAATTTGCCACAATGCGGTTTGAATTCACCATCTCTACTGAAGGCAGTAATATTATTCTCTTGTCACTTTACTGTTCATGTTTGTGTTTATGAGGTTTGTCCTGCTGAAGGAGAGAAATATGTTACTTACAATGGAACATGAATGCAGAGAACAAACAGAACTGTTCCCAAATCCTGAAAGAATAGATAAAGTAAGTAATTTGTTTTGTATAAATAACAATATATTATTATGATGTACTTTATGAGAGACATGGTTTAGGTTCCAGCAGGGTAGGTGTTGTTTTAACAGGGAGTTTACATGCATGATGATTAATGTGAAAATGTTGAAGGAAGCCATTTCTTGGGGATACCACTGTCACAGTGTCCCCTTAAGTGTAAAATGTAATGTCAAACAACTTACATTACATATACATATATGTTACATAGAGAGTGCATATTTAATTGGTTCCTTGACTGCAGGGAACTATGAGCTCCTTCAGACAAGGCAAGTTGACAAAGAGTTGTGTCATTTTATCTGCACTGTCACTAAAGATGCTTGTTCAGCTCTGTATTCTGTCTTGTATGGAGCAGATGAATGCATGTTAGCAGTGTTCTCCGCTGTTCAGCGAGCGTTCATTTGAAGTACTTCGACGAAGTACATATGTGTCATGTAAAAAATGTCCATGTAAACAGTGCCATGTGACAGAACAATGTAAGGAAAACTATTGAATCACAGGTTCAGTGTTGGACAAAAATAAAACACAAAAACACATTTTGCTTGAGTGATACATGGTTTACATTAGGAATAAAAAAAAAACAAAAATAGGATGTTGGTGTTACAATAAACCCCATGCAGTTACTTTGACATGACATTAAAATGCAGTGTGTGAAGTTTCTTTTACATGATGTTAAAATGCAGTGAATTTGCAAAAAATTGTAAGGTCTCTAGAAACAAGTTATGATAATTACATTAAATTAATTCTGACACTATACAGGGTGTGAGAGTTTGAATAGGATTCAACTGTTTTATGGTAGGGAATACTAGTAGCATGTGCATATAAACATTCTAATGGAACTTTAGGTTCTGTAAAAGAATACTGTAATTTTTTGATTGTCTAGGCTGCTGTCAGTTTCTGAAGAAGTATTCTAAGTAACATCTTGCTGTGTACTACGTTACATAGTCTATTTGCTTCTGAGTTACTGGCTTGACGTGTACCACTTTTTTCCAGGTGGAGGAGAGCATGAACAATTTGGAAACTGTTGTGCGGGAGAGGAATGAAGCATACTTCAAATTGGAAACAGGACAGACTGGTGAACGACCTGTCTGTATGAGAAAGGGTGTTGTAGGTAAGAAAATCACTAAAAATTTGATGTACCAAGTGGTTTCGATGTCTTTCTTATGATTTCATTTCAAGTGTATGGGCTAATATAAGTAACAAATAATGTGGCTTATTTTATTTATGTGCCATTTAGCATAAATCATATCTTCAAGTTAACAAAATTCATTTTAACTGCATCATAAATTTCTTTATTACAGTCAGCAGTAAGTATGGTACACCAAGAGCCAGTACCCATTGTTAGAATTTTGGCATTATTTCAACTCATGGTCATTAAAAAAGGTTTCATTTGACAATACAGGTCTTTTTGAATATTATGCTGTGAGGACCTTAAATCTTGTGAGGACTTTCTGATTTTAAAGTTGCATAAACTCAACAAACTGTGACAAAGAGTACTTCTTTCTAACTGTGTGCCATCATGCAGACTCCATTTGGTACACAGTAGTACTGCTACTGGAAGAATCATGTGTGCTTAAGTTTATACGTGTGCTGCATGTCGGGTATAAAAACTGTTGCGTTATTGAATATATTACAGCAAAATCCATGTTTATTTTTCTAAAAATAAGTGGGATATTAAACTTAAACATACCATTTTTTTATGCTGCATATTTCAGCCTTGTATACATGTTGCTTTTTAACATGTGTAATTCATATCTTTTATACAATACCTAGTTCCATCATACATTAATGGGCCATTGCAATTCGAGTGTCAAAATAAAAAGAAAAACAGGAAACTAGTTAGTTTATAAACTAATTAATAATTTTATTAACCTGCTGTTTTCTACCATGGCAAGTGTAAAACAGAGATCATTGTGCCGTGAGTTCCACAATTTAAGAGATTCACACAGTTAAGTATGCAATAGCAATATGGAACTTCTTACAATTTAAACAAAATACTTGTATCTTCCTGTAAATAGAAGTGCTGGTTGATAAATGACTCAAAAACTGTGAAATGAAACTCATGATTGCTCTAAACAGAAGTTTTTAAACTTTAAACATGTAAATAAACAAATGACTTTCTAACCATCTCATTTGTTGCGGTATGGTTGGTGCAACTATAATTGCCTTTTTGTGCAGGTACAATTTTTTGATGTGCAGTTATTGTTACGTGAATGTTTCTGAAATTCTTGACCTGTTTTTGAACTATAAGCAGTGGCTGTGGAGTGTATGGTTAATTAAACATGTACTGTAAAATCAATAAAACATTCTATAACTGGGGTTTGTTGGGTGTATGGAATAACCAGGTGAAGTGCTGAATGGTACCTCAGTATAAACTTCAGTTCCACTTTTCTCTTACTTTATGAAATAATTAGACATTTCATGATGTAACAGATTTAACACTTTTTGTGGTAACATATGCACCACAGTTGGTGTGGTACAAGTGTGAAGCTGTGGACTTTTATTGAGGAAGTTCACAGTTTGAATTCTGATAAGATTGCAGACCATTTCATCCAGATGGAAGTCAGAACATACCTTTGGAGAGGATCCAGCTTCCTTCTTCCAAATTGTTATCTTTCATGATTTTTGTCCGTTGTATTTGACCATATATATATATAACCTGGCCTGTTTAAACTGTGTTTGAAGAATCCTGAGAGTTATTGTTCGGTATACATGTCAGCATGCATGTACATACATTTTTCTGCTTTAAAACTGAGTTTGTACCTTGGATTTTATTTGGTGTGTGTCCAAATTGTCATTGTGTATGTGATAGGACAGCTGCATACATATAAAACATAAAGTATGCTTTTAAGCATGGTGAAAGTATACTGTTCATAACAGTGAAAGGGTTAATGTACATATAATATTGCTTTCAGGTTGTACAGATAGTTACAATATTTAACTTTTAGTAAAGTATTCTGATTGGATTCTCTTTCATACATTTATAGGTTTGATGTACAAACATCGAATGGCAGAGTACCTCATACCTCAGTTTATGAATAAGAAATGGCAACAGAAGTATAAGTCTTACGGCCATACACGTGATGCCAGGCAGTTTTTGAAGCTCTACAGAGAGAAACTGTTTCTTGAAAAGAGAAGGGCTCGAAAGTAAGTATCTGTAATATTTTGGTAACTTTTGAGGACTTTTTATTTTCTTTGGAGAGCAGTACTTGCTGTGTGTAACATGCCATTCTTAAACATGTGCTTGATAGTTGCATTTTTGAGAAAGGTTGTGGAGGAAATTCAGATTTTTTACTCTGTTTTATGGCGGTATGTTACATACACATTGTCTATACAGGTTCATTGTTTAGAAATTGTGCAAAGGTTTCTGTGTAGATGGGAGTTATATCTATATTCTGTGGATATCACACACACACACACACATATACATACATTACTTACCATGTAAGACAAATAGGAGGCTGTCAGTATTGGACATTAACATTGTGCATTTTTTTTTTGTACAACTTGCATTAATTAAATGCAAATAAGTGAGCAGGGGTGCACAAGTCTAGTACACCTGATCTCTTGGGTGACTGAATGTTTTACAGGGGCAATTAATGCTGCCAGCATAATTGTTGCATTTTATTTTTTAAATGCACCTATGTTTATCAGTCCACATGTACCAAGCAGAAAGTGCCAGATAACAGGGACATTCACAGGTGACTGCAGAATTGTGGGTTTGCAACATGGAATTTCATTAATGTCACCCTTCTCACACCTACAAATTGGTGGCAGCTTCTAGATTTTTCAAGAATTTTTGGACACCTGTATGGGAGGTCATGGCCACCATCTGTATATTTTCTTCCATTAATTATTGTAAACACTGTCAGCACCTCATACTATGCAACATTGAATGGTAAGATGATCCATGAATGATGAGTTGCAAAGGAGTGGGGAGTGGTTGTGGCCTGAGATACTATCCTGGCAGTTTCTTGGAGGGACTGAGGAAGACCATGAAAAATCTCGGTTTTATAACCCGTCCAAGATATGAGCTAGGTATCTCGAGAGTATGAGCCTAGAGGTTTACTGTTATGTGAACCCATTCAGTATTTACTTGTGATATCTCTAAAAACTGTTGTGTGGATTTTCATGGAACATGGTATGGTATATGTGACTGTACTTAAAGCTCTCCAGAAAATTTAACTTCAGTTCATATATTTCCGGTCTAATTGCAATTTTATATGAAACTGAAATGAAATCTCTTATCAGTTTTCTCAACAGTGATTCACTGTACAAATGATTGGAACATGTCATAAAATATAGATCTCATTAAGATGTACGATTATTATGAAATATTTTTATGACATATTTAATGAGATACAAAAAAAAAAATCTACAAAATGCTGTGTCTGTATGATTGTCTTTGCAATGACATATTCTAAGGATTATGTTGTTCTGGCATGTGCAATGTATAGTATGGTGGCCAGATAGAAACATTATTGGAGCAAAGTGCTATCTCCAGCTTCAGGATCAGAATGGAGTTAGGTTGAAATAATATATAGTAATATATCTCAGAAGGCTTTAATCTTAAAGTTCTGTGGGAAAAATATAGATATATCTGTATAAGGAGTAAAATTTGACCCTGTGCTTGTTATGAAGGCCTGTGGGGAGTGGGGGTATAGCTTCACTCATTAGTAGCATCAGTACTAGATGGAGGTGAGTGGTCAGTGTCAGAGAAAGAGCATGAAGTACTCATCAGTAAGAGGCTGGGTGCCCAAGAGCTGAGCTTGACATTTTGGTGATGAAAAAAACTGTAATGACTGAACTTTAGTTCATATGCAACATTATATTTGTACTGAGTTGGTTCAATATGTAGCTTACTGTCTACTACAGCCAGTAAACTGTAGATGCACCATTTGGCAGTATATTCAGAATTTAAGAGATGATAGTCTCAGACTTAAGTACAATCTATTCATACATGGTTAGTTGCACATTGAAAACATCAGATCTCAAATTGTCAGCAGTCAGTGAACATCAAGTTTGAGGAGAACAAATAATGTATTGTGGGTAAGATATGTGTATTCCGTTGGGGTACACAATGTACTTTGGGGACTGGGTCCAAAGGAAATATGGGTAGTTCTTTTGTGCAGTTTTGATGTATCTGAACTTTGATTTGCATGGTTTATTAATTTATGAATGTTCTCAATTTATGTGGTCCAAAAGTTTTCATTAAAACAGTGTGAAATGAACCCTCAGAGCATGACATGAGAAACCCTGGCTGCTGATAACAACACCCACTTTTTAGAATATGTTGGAGAGGTTCGCAACTTGTTGCTGGTTGTGTATGCCAAGTGCAGACATGTAGTCATTCCAGCCACCTGTTGCTGGGAATAACTGCAGTTTCAGCATGACTTCATAGTGAAGGGACATTCCATACTGTTGTTATGCTGTTGTGAACGTTTTGCTCTTCTGGTTTGTCAAGCAAACATCCTTGTATGTCCTCTGCGGGTTGTAGTGTTCAGAGATGTAAAGATATGTTCTGTTGAAGTAAAAAAATAGAACTATTTATGTCAATTACACATTTACACTGTAATGAAGCCATGCTTTGCACCATTTGTGAGTTAGTTGCTAAGATAAAAGTACAATGTGAAAATAAATCACTGTGCTTCCCATACAAGTATTGAAAGCACAGAATGGATGCTTGGTACACAGATTGAACACCATAATAAGCAAAATGTGCCTCTGACCTTGTGTACAGTTTGAGCAGTGTTTACAGGGTTTAGGAAGCAGAGAAGGTTGGGGAGAAGAAAGAATTCATGACAAGTTCAGGATGGTTCACACACTTGAAAAATCATCACAGTTTTCAAAATATCAAGACAAGAGGCTGTTTCTGCTTACTTTCATGCTGCCTAAGAGGTATAAGGAGATCATTGAGGAAATGGTTATTTTCCAGAGCAGATAATATGAATGAGACAGGGCTATTTTGTAACAGAATGCGCTTGCAAACTTACATTTCACAAGAGAATTCAGCCCCAGGATTAGAAATACCAAAGGTCACTTCTTTCCTGTTTTAGGGGGCAACACTGAAGGGGGTTAGAAGCTGAAGTACAAAATGGTTTACCATTCTGAAAATCCCCAGACACTGTAGGGCTATGTGCAGAATCATTTGCCTATTTATTTTAACTCTAATCCAAGTGTTGGATAACTGTCAAGGTCATCTGTAATAATTTCACTTTGAAGTTTGAGTTCAAACTGAAGCAATACTGCCAGAAGAAGAAGGGGGTTTTTCCTTGTTGACAGTGCCCTGGCTATGCTCAAGCAATACTGTTCCTAATGTAGCCTACGGACTAGAGGGTTGTCACACATTCAGGGCTTATTACTTAATGTAAGACCCATTAAGGAAACTGAAAATGACAGGATGACACCCTCAACATGTGCATGACATCCATGGATTCAACAATGAAGAAAACATGTCAGTGCAACGGTACATCTTCCTTATGATATTTGTCTCACATTTATTTCATTTTCTACTTAAAAACTGTTGTGTTACATGCAGTGTATTGTACTTTATTTTTGTCTATATTACAGTTTGAAATTTTGGTGATGGATAGGCTACCTGAACATTTCATTTATTTTATATGGGGAAACTGTTCTCATTTTATGTGAATTTCATTTATGCTGTAGTTTTCAGAATGGATTAACCACACAAGTCAAGAACTGCTTGTAATCCCAAAATCATTGCCACAAACTTTGAGCCACATGCAGTCAATTGATGTTTAATTGCTGTTGCAGCCGTGAACGCAACCATGTGATAGGACTGATGAAGAGGTTCCCAAATTTGGATTTGGAAGCTGTCAAGCAGCAGTTCCCTTCCGTAGATATTGATAAGATACGCTACAACAAGAAGACGCGTGGTCATCATGAGAATATCTGCTGAAAAATGTGTGATTTTACATTCTGCTGATTACAATATAAACAAAAGTATGTAAGCTTTTGGTTTTTATTTCAAAGTTTAGCCCCATTTCCACATTTTGAGGCATTCAACACTCTGGTGGGTACTGAATGCATTGCACTGTTTTCGATATATGGCAGTGTTTTGATCAGTCATGTATGTTGTTGCATGTTTACAGCATACTAATTGGAGAACCCTTATATGAAATAATAATTTGAGAGCACCACATGATGCTGTCCAGAACATTTAGTAAATGACTGACAGGGAGAAGAAATGATGACAGTGAAGATGATGCGTATGATGGTGATAGTGCATATGAATTAGACTCATTTGAATTTGAATGCCCTTGAAGCCGTTCCAAGGGGATGATGAAGACTTTTTAGTATTTTAACTTCAGTTCATGTTTAATTTTCACACCACACTAAGGAAAAGTAAAGGTTATAGATGTCATTTTCTATAATGTCAAGTTGCATGTGCCATGTAAGAGCTTCACCTGAATTTGAGACATAATTGTTCATAATGAATATGCAATTGTTATTTGTGTGTACCTCATATTTTGACTGTGGTCTTCTGGCTTATGACATGGCAAAATACTCTGAAAGTACCTTTATCTGCTACACTCACGACAAGTAACAGGTTGCTCCAAAATATCGGTACCTACCTCCCAGACTGTATGGTGTCATGACCCAAACAACTATGATCTAAGTTTTCATGCTGTGCAAACCTGAGATCTGATGATGTATGTAACAGTCTGCAAGTTGCAGAAAAACTGTTTACATTCTTTGTAAACCTCAGGATGACACCAGTAATGACAGCATATCCTTATTTTGGCAGCTGTCACAATTTCTTCACAGAGGTATTTTATTGTGGATGGAATGTAATTTATTGAGTGTTCAGTGTGTTGTGAGTTACTTTCATTTCATTTCATAAAAGTACTACATAATTACCAGAAGTACACAATCTCTTTATGCTGACAAACACTGAAAAAACAGTTCACTCTTTTTTTACATGAGAAGGTAAGTATTACCATTTTATCACAAATTAATCATAATAAAATATAATTATCTGTTATATACATATTAGGAAATGTGAGAGAAATCATCAAGTATTTGCTGTTTATTTGCTAAAATTAACAAAATAATTCAAGCCTCAGAAGGGTGTCACTTTTCAGGACATTCCATCTGCAAAGGTTAAGTCCCTACACATTGCAGTTGTGTGGCACTGCAAAACTCCCATGATTCAGCACATACCTCAAATATGCATATATTTAATATTCCCAACAGATACTCTTAACATTTCTTTTACAAACCCTGTTATAAATTATTACTTGCAGTAATGTAAAAAAAGACATTTATATTGCTTGCAATTTGACTCAGTTCAGTGAATTTCTGCCAGAGTACTACTGGTGGCACGTACATGCCTCCTCCACGAGGGAGTGGGCATGGGTGGTAAAATTAAGATGGATAAAAGGGTGGGGCATATGACACATGGGAGACAGGAAATGCATACCGAGAAATGGGAGGAAAACCTGAAGGAAGGAGCCTGCTCAGAAGACCTAGGTGTAGTTTGTTTGTTTATTTTCACATTCCATAGATCCAAATTACGTTACAAAAACTTTAAGGATATAGGTCATATTGTTTTAAATATATATCTAATACAAAACAGCTTCTTATCATACATGTTAGTTATCATTCTTGTTGTTACTAAACAGTTGTTTCTATTAAAATATATTTGAAGTGTACAACACTACTATATACTATACAATTTAAAATTATTGGAGATGAGTTATATGTACACTTTCATTGATCCCTAAACAGAAACCATGATTCCTAATTAAAACTGTATTCTAAATACTCTTCCACTGAATAAAATGAATGTAAGTTAAGAAACCTTTTTAATGCAGGTTTCAAATAATTTTATCTCATTTGAGAGACTTTTTATTTTTAGTGGTAGGTGGTTGAATAACTTTATACCTTCTGGAATACAGTCAAGTTACACACCGGAGGATGTAAATTTGTATTCGATCTAGTGGTAATGTTATGGATTTCTTGGTTGGTTGTATATGAATCTTTATTCTTTACCACAAACAATAATACAGAAAATATATATTGGGATTGTAGAGGCAGGATTTCTAGTCTTTTAAACAAATGTCTGCAAGAAACCCTACTTCTTGATTTTGTCATGATCCGAGTAGGTGGGAGGTTATTAAAATGATCTTCATGTAAAAGGATTGGAGGTCATGGACTGGTTTTGTTTGGAATCGGGATAGGAATCAGTGCTGGACTTCAGTGAACTTGGTAGTAAACCTCTGGGTTAGCTGAGGAACTATTAGCTTCTTAACACATTCACTGCTGTAGTTGACCTTAGTCGATTTAATAATTCATGCTTAAAATCGCCAGCGTCGACCTTAGTCAATCTAATTTTTCAATCGCGACTTCCAGGTAGTATTCTTTGTTAATGTTTTGGCCATGTGGTGTGTACTTGTGATGCACAATCCCACGGGAGTTTCAACATCACTTTGACGTTGCTCCACACTTGCCTGGCCTTTTTTGGCCTTGGGAATGTTGAATGTTTCCACTGTGATGACTGCGCCTTGGTTTCCGGGTTGTACCCATAAACCCACAACTCATCACCAGTGGTCACAATGTTCAGGAATTTGGGGTTGCAGTCTGTGTAGTCCAGCATGTCCTACGAGACTTCCAGATGGAGTTGCTTCTGCGCCATCATTAGCAGCTTCAGCACGAATTTCGCGGACATTCTCCATGTGGCCAAATCATCGGTCAAAATGGAATGTACCAAACCAGTGTTTATCCCCCCCTCCTCCACAATTTCTCATACGGTGACTTGACAGTCCTGCATGACCAAAGTTTGCACTTGGTCAATGAGCTCGTCATTTAATCTTGTTGAGGGCCTACCGGAACAAGTGTCACTCTCCACCGACATGCGGCCACCATCTTTGAATTGGTTGTACCAATCCTTAATTTGTGTGATGCCCGTGGCATTGTTGCCAAAAATCCGCTGAATCTTTCGAATGGTTTCCACTTGGCTATCGCCAAGCTTCTGGCAAAAATTTGATGCAATACCACGGCTTGAGTTGTTCTGTCATTTTTGAAGAAAATAACAATGTGATGTGTGCCACTTATACACTCTCACTCACATGCTGGCTGAATGCGACTGATGCTGTCTGCTGGTGGGAAAAAAATCCATGCATGCGCATGAAGGTACCCTCCACCTCCCTACCACAGCGCACCTCTCGTACTTCATTAGTTTCTGTGGAAATAAATCATGTCGGATACTTTTTGAACAGGCCATGTATATAGAAAGGCAGAAAGTGAAATTAAAAAAGGTTAAAAAATGTAAGTGTAACTGATTTTACCATATCCTGACAACAGTGCTACAACTAAATATGATAAGAATTACGTATGCATGCATACAGAATAAGGATATGAATGTTTATGTACACAGGAACACGTAGGTCCTTATGTAAAGTGTTTGTTAAAATTCTCCACTCTATCTGATAACTGAAATGGCAGGACAAACTTTCACATATGCCTTTAAGTTTATTTACTTACTCCATGGAGCATAGTCCTTAAGAAGATAACCAGTTTGCAACTAGTCAAGAAACTCCCCGCATTTTATGAAACCCGAAGGTTCATTACTGGATTCACAAGTGCCCACAACCTGTTCTTATCCTGAGCCAGCTCAATCCAGTCCATACCCCCACATCCCACTTCCTGAACATCCATCTTAACAATATCCTCCCATCTGGGTCTCCCCATTGGTCTCCTTCCCTCGGGTTTCCCCACCAAAACCCTGTGCACACATCTACCCTCCCCCATACATGCTACATGCTCCGCCCATCTCATTCTTCTCAATTTTATAACCCACACTATATTGAGTGAGGAGTACAGATAATTAAGCTCCTCATTATGTAGTTTTCTCCACTTCCCTGTTACCTTGTCCCTCTTAGGCCCAAATATTCTCCTCAACACCCTATTCTCCAACACCCTCAGCCTACATTCCTCCCTCAGTATCAGCAACCAAATTTCACACCCATGTAAAACAACAGGCAAAATTATAATTCTTTATATCTTAATCTTTAAATTTTTGGTTAGCAAACTGTAAGACAAAAGATTCTGCACCAAATGGCAGCAAGCATTCCTTGAATTCAATCTGCTCTTAATTTCTTCCTGAGTAGAATTTTGATCTGTTAAGTTTGTTTCCAAATATTTAAACTGTTCCACCCTGTCAAAGGAGCTATTATCAATCTTTATATTGTGACTTTGTCCTGCATTCTAATCTCGAGACATGACAATGTACTTAGTTTTATCAGCAATTACTTCTAGTCCAGTTTCCTTACTAGCCACTACCAAAGCTTCTAAGTTTTGCTTTATAGTAAGCACGCTTCCTCCCACCATATTAACATCATCAGCATAAACTAGAAATGTATGTGTACTTTTACTTTCAAGTCATCCTGGATTACTTGAACACTCCTAATGGCGTACTTTAAAGCAAAGTTGAAAAGCAATGGTGATAGAGCATCTCCTTTTTCAAACCATTCCTAATAGGAAACATGCACGGCAAATTCTTGTCTACCTGGACTCTGCTATACATTTCAGTCAGACACATTTTTATCAGCCTTACCAGTTTCATGAGGATACCAAACTCAATAAGAATATTATACAAGACCTCCATCCTAACTGAATCATAAGCTTTCTTGAAGTCTATAAAGAGATGATTGTATTCCCATTTTTTTTCAAGTATTTGACGAACGCAGAATATGTGATCAGCAGTTGACCTGTTGCATAAAAATCTACACTGATGATCACCAATAATTTCCTCTGCATATGAAGTTAACCTTGAGAGCAGTATGTTGGATAAAATTTTGTACATAGTTGGCGAAAGTGATATGCCCCTATAACTACTACAATCTGTTTTATCGTCCTTATAGATAGGTAATATGATCGACTTCTTTCACTCCTCAGGCAATTCCTCCTTATTCCAAATAGAAATAATAAGTTTATGAATCTCACAACGAATTGTTCTACCCCCTGCTTTAATCCATTCTGCTGGTATTTGATCAACATCTGGTGATTCAGTTTAAGTTTCAGGAAGTTCATTAAGTGGTTCTCAAGTTATTATGCACATAAAACAGATGGATGGACAGAGCAGTTTGAATAAGTAGGCCTACTTGGCAGGGATACAAATGTGTGTAGTTATAACTGTTTAACTTTGTAAAGTTATCCTTGTACATATCATGAAGACATATGGGGAGTGAAGGTAGATCCACTCATTCTCAACTTGGCATTAAATGGAAATGAGTGGTCTGCATCAAACCCCAGCTATGTTACAGTGGAGGAGGAGGAGAAGCATTCCCAATACTCATGGAATAGGAGGCTTCATTTGCCACAAAACCAGTCTGGATGCTTGGAGAAACTAAAAACCTCTTCCCTGCCATGAACTGAACCATGGCTGCATGCCAGTTGTGTCAGGTGGTAAGTCTGACAAGATATTGTGAATTCATTCACTGTGCAAACCTTATTAATCTATGGTCAAACAGCCTGCAGCCTAATCCCTATATAAACTGCAGCAATGTATATTAGATGGTAAGTACTTCCATTACACAGTGTTGTGCACATAATTAAACTGATCTCCATATTTATCTCGGAACCGCTTGTGATCTGCTGCATCCATTGCTCTGGCGACTCGTTTCACTGTATTCCTAGAACAAAAAAGGTTAACAGATTAAAAGGTTGGCTAGACTGGCAGATCAATATGACTATGACATTGGGAACACACAAGGTACATTAAAACAAACAACCCAATTTCAGCACAAGCATTACATATTTTAAATAAGACACATGAATATGGAAACGCAGACCAAACCATGAATTAATAAAAACCTGCAATAAGGGAATAAAAATGAACTGCTGTGAAAAACTCTTCATACATATCCTCCAACAAGAAGATATATTGATCAAGGAACAGGGGGGTCCATGATCTTAACCCACTTTACACCTTGGCTGATGTACGATGCTACACCACATAGATCAATACCTACTCCCAGTTTAGTTCTAATCATTCCCATATACAGGAAACACCAACATAGGGTAATTCCATTATATACAATACAATTTAACCCCTTTGATCAAATCTCACTGACCTTACATATTTTGTATTAATTCATTGCAGAACTACACTTACAAGACAGTCCAGATTGTATATACAGCCACAAAGCTAACAACTGCCATGTACTGTAATTATAACAGTTGACCCAGCTCACAATGCTTTACATATTGTATTTTATCACTATCTATAATGATCACACATGTAAACATTTTAATCTACTGAGTTTATTGAGTTTGTAACCCTAATAATTTTTATAACTTTAGCAAAGTAGAACAAAAAGACTCCCTGAAGATGGTATGGGTGCATCGAAACGTGTAAGGAGTGCTTACAATATATAAAATATTGTTTTATATATATAGTCCCAGTAGCTGCACAGTCTAAAGCGTAGGTTTGCAGCAGCTCGCCTGCTGAGATCGTGGGTTCGAATCCCACCGGGGACATGGATATTTGTCTGTTGTGAGTGTTGTGTGTTGTCAGGTAGAGGTCTATGTGAGAGCTGATCACTCATCCAGAGGAGTCCTACTGACTGTGATGCGTCGCTGTGTGTGATCTAGAAACCTCAAGAATGAGGAGGCCATGGCCCGCGTTGGGCCACAGCGACAAACACACACACAAAAATTATATATATATATGTTGTTCATTTGTTGGTCTGGATAATAAACTATGTAATTGTGTATTCAGTTATTTTATCATCATGATGCAGCTATCCTGGATAGGATTTTAATGTGAAACCTTCCAAATGTTAGATCTGTGTAAACTCCTAGAATGTGGGTGCCATATGGTG
>Ga0209755_10005094_pt1 | contig 15141 bp, 7 predicted proteins | sample TergutCo191P1_FD_187301 | JGI IMG/M metagenome (GOLD analysis project Ga0209755, IMG submission 187301) | Cornitermes sp. P1 segment gut microbial communities from Petit-Saut dam, French Guiana - Co191P1 (SPAdes) (version 2) | ecosystem: Host-associated > Arthropoda: Insects > Digestive system >... | reverse complement strand
CGGCGGCTGTGTCGCTTCCGGAAAAGACGAAATTCCCCTGGCATACTATTCCGCCACGAGCCGCGAACTCCCACTGCGCCTCGGTCGGCAATCTATACCCCGTGGAACCTGGTACCACTACAACGGCATCCCATATGGGATCGTGCCAATTTGGCGGCACGGGCACCGGTCCCCAGTCTTCGGGGTTCGTGCTCCCATTTATGCTATATGCGGGGGTCAGACCCCGCTGTATGCTAAGCTGGTTGCTGAATACTATCACATCGTACCAACTTACATTTTCCACTGGAAGGTTTCGCCATTGGAATGTTGGCGTTACCGTTATACCACTGCCATTATTAGTCCCATTGAAAAAGCTGGGCCGTGTCCCCATCACGTCGTACCACTCACCCTGCGTTACCTGAAAACGGCTCATGTAGAAGCCACTTACCGTTACCTGACGCACTGGCCTTTCATTTTCCAAACTGTTCGGCGTGCCAACAGGGCTGCCCATCTGGAAAGTCCCGCCGTCCACGCGTACAAAACCGATGGGGGGTGGGGTTGCAGCAATTACGGGGCCAAGGGCAGGGCTGGTAACGCTGCCAGAATTGCCCACACGGGTTACCGTTACCGTAATCGTATGCCCAACATCGGCATCCTGCACAACATACGTCTCACTGCCCGTGCCTACGTTTACGCCCTCACGCCTCCACTGGAAGGCAATGTCTCCGCTGCCAAGGAGACCATCAGTATTAGCCGTAAGCGTCTGCCCAACCTGCGGGGTTCCTGTTATGCTTACAGTCCCCTCCAGAGGGGGAAGGGCCGCTGGAGTTACGGGGCGGACAAGTCGGAAGCCGACGGTGAAGTGCCGGATGGAAGGGTCAATCCCGTCCCGAATCGCAGAACGGGCGAGCCAGTCCGAGTCGGCCCAGCTCCCGCCGCGAATCACGCGGAGAGACCCCGAGGACGCGCCCGTGGGGTCGGTCTCCGCAACACTCGGGTACGTACCAAACCAGTCCCAGACCCATTCAAACACGTTGCCGCTCATGTCGTACAGGCCTAGGGCATTGGCTTGCCTAGTTCCTACCTCATGCGTTCTTCCCCCGCTGTTCCCACTGTGCCACCCAACTTCGGAGACGGTGTCGCTTCCAGAAAAGACGAAATTCCCCTGGCATACTATTCCGCCACGAGCCGCGAACTCCCACTGCGCCTCGGTCGGCAACCCATACCCCGTGGAACCTGGTACCACTACAACGGCATCCCATACAGGATTTCCATCAGGCCACCATGATGTCGGCACAGCCCCCCAGTCATCGGGGTTCGTACTCCCGTTTATGCTATATGCGGGGCTCAGACCCCGCTGTATGCTAAGCCGGTTGCTGAATACTATCGCATCGTACCAGCTTACCCTTTCCACGGGCAGGTTCCGCCATTCAAAGGTCGTCGTTGCCGTTCCACCTCCAGAAACGTTAGTCCCATCGAAAAAGCTGGGACGTGTCCCCATCACGTCGAACCACTCACCCTGCGTTACCTGAAAACGGCTCATGTAGAAGCCACTTACCGTTACCTGACGCACTGGCCTTTCATTGTCCCAACTGTTCGGCGTACCAGTAGGGCTGCCCATCTGGAAAGTCCCGCCGTCCACGCGTACAAAACCTATGGGGGGTGGGGTTGCAGCAATTACGGGGCCAAGGGCAGGGCTGGTAATGCTGCCAGAATTGCCCACACGGGTTACCGTTACCGTAATGATATTGCCCAAGTCGGCGGCCCCCAAAACATAGGTTCTGCTATTCGTCCCCACATTGTCAGTCCCACTCCTCCACTGGAAGGCAATGTCTCCGCTGCCAAGGAGACCATCAGTGTTTGCAGTAAGCGTCTGCCCAACCTGCGGGGTTCCGCTTATGCTTACAGTCCCCTCCAGAGGGGGAAGAGCCGCCGGAGTTACGGGGCCAGCCGAGGCACTGGTAACGCTGCCGGAATTGTTCGCGCGGGTCACGGTTACCGTAATAGTCGATCCCACATCGGCGGCCTGCACAGCATACATCACTGTGTTCGTGCCTATGTCGGTATTTCCCCTCCTCCACCGAAAGGAAATGGCCCCGCTGCCGCCAAGGTTTGCCGTATCCGCCCTAAGCACCTGCCCCACTTGCGCGGTTCCAGTTATTATCACCGCCCCCGTCAAAATAGGAGCAGGGACATACTCGCCATCCCCGGCAAGGAACCTCCCCTTTAAGCCGATCTCGCAGGCCGCAAAAAGCACCATGCCGGCGGCAACGAAAACACAGGCCAGGCCCTGCCGAAAAGTTATTGAGTTTTTACCCTGCATGTTTACCTGGTCTCCCTTGACCGAAAGCGTAAGTTAAAACCAATCGCAACCCTATCGGATAAAGCGGAAAAGTCGGTCCGCAAGGTGTACGAAATGCTAAACCACCCCAGCATAAAGCCAGTCGTAAAATCCATCGCGACGAAGGAATCGGAATGGAGGCTGCCGCCGAAATCGTCCCTGTACGAGGTGTTCATCAAGCCGACGCCGGTACCTATGTACCAGCCACCGCCCCAGCCCTGGGCAAAGGGCCGAAAAAAGGCATAGTGAACAAAGGGGTATACCGATGTCGAGGAAACGTCATGCTCGTTAAAGCTGCCAAAAATAAAGTCGCAGCCAATCCTGATAAACGAATTCCGCCAAGGCGCCAAGGTCGTCTTAAGCGTGAAGCCGGCGGCAACAGCGCCAAACTCGCCGCTAAGCTCGGCAAGGGAAACATTGCCGGAAAAGCCAAGGCTCCAGAACCTTGAGGGATCCACAAGCGGCGAAGGCCGGGGACTGCGAGGCGGGCGGGCTTCTCGCGGAGGACGGCGCGGCGCGGCAAGCTGCGTTGCCTCCCCGCCGCCAGTTAGAATCATGGCAAGCTCCGCCATAAGGTCTATGCCGTCGGCGATAACCTGGTAATTCCTGGAAGCCCCGGAAACCACGCTGCCGTCCGCCACACGAAGCATCTGCGCCGTAAACATGTTCAGGGTACCAAGCCTGCGCACACCACCGGAAAGCACCAGGTCCGCATTGATTGCCCGCCCAATCGCCGCCATCCCCAGCTCGTCGGTATAACCCCGCAGCTGAAAGTCCATTTCCTCCATGGCCGCCACGATGGTGGAGGTTCTGGGCAGGACGACAAACTCCCCAGTGTTGAGGATTTCTACTGCAAGTATTTGTGACAAAGTCTCGGCATCCTGCCTGTCTATGCCGGGGGCGCGAATGAAAGGAAGCATTGCCAGGTTGGGGAGGCCCGAGGTATCCCGCCCCAAGGAGGCGGCTATCATGTTTCTCGACATCGAAGGCAGAAAGCCAGGGACTTCTTCGATACTGCCATAGGTACGGTAATACCCTGCCACCTGCTCAAGACTTTCGACGTTGACAATCGAGGCGATTATAAGGTTCCTGTCCCCAAGCCGCCGTATGTGGCCGGAAAGGACGTAATCGGCATTCAGCAAATGGCCGATGCCGGCGATGGTGTCCGAATCGGTCAGCCCCGACAATTGGAAGTAATATTCCCTAAACAGGTCGTCGAGTGCGGCATCGCGCGCGACCACGATGAAAGAATTCAGGATCCCCGGGTCAATCGAAAGAAGAAACGCTATGGTATCGCCGTCCCCTTCCGTGCCGCCGGTAAAGGGCAGTATTCCCAGCACGGGCTTTGCCTGGGCCTGCGAAAAAGCAAGGGCGGCACAGCCGACAAGCAAAACGGCAAAAAACGATAATTTTTTCATACAGAAAGCACCCCTTTTGTTGCGAAACCTACGGCCATTGGCGGGTAAACACCTCCCAGGAACTTACAATTCTTCCAGATGGTATTATACCGTCTGCAATTGGAGCTGTCAAGGAATTTGTCAAGCGTAACTGGTATAATGCCAAAACCAAGTTTCATAAGAAACCACCCCATCCCCCGATGTGCATTTCCCGCGGAGATATGCTACAATTGCATAGAAGCATAGGCAGGAAACTGCAAAAAGGAGTTCCAACATGGAAAAAATTCGGGTACGACTGACCGTCCTGGAAGGTCAATCAGCAGACACGCCGCACGGCGGCCCTCTTATGGAATTCCACATAGACCAGGAAGTCCGCAAGGAATACGGCTTGGACGGCAGCCTTTTTGCGCTTACCGGCAACGTAATCCTCGCGGATATGCGGAAAACCCGCGAGCTGGCGACGAAATTCAACGCAAGGCAGAAACCGGGCGGCGAACGCTACATTCGCGCCGGCGAACTGTATGCCATGGGCCTTATAGACGAGATACTCCACTACGTGGTGGCCCTGTACCGCAGGCAGGTTCAGCCGAAGGCCTTCGACCTTTGCCTGGAAAGGCTGGAAACCAAGCTTGGCGGCGATAGCACGGGGGGGCTTCTCACCTCCTTCTCGCAACAGTTCCCCCCAAAGCCGGTGTACACGGGCGAAAAGGATATCCCAGGGTATCTGCAAGGCAGCGACGAGGGCAACAGTTGCCGCGCCCTTTCCCTGGAAGAGACCATGATGCTCTCGCTGGCGAACCTAAACCCGGCTTTCAGGCCGTTCCGCTTCCTTTTCGACGACGGCAGCCTTGCGGAAAAGACCGTCTACCCGGCGGCAATCGAGGAACTCAAGGCCCACTTCAAGGATATGCCCACCTTCGGCCCCTTCGGGCAGAGCCTCTGGGACATGCTCCGCGCCCCGGCCCTGGCCTCCGACACCCTTAGCGGCCAGCTTGACTATATGCGCAAGCATTGGGGACTCATGGTCGAAAAGTTCATGTCCAGGCTGCTAATGGGGATGGACATCATTAAAGAGGAAGAAAAACCAGACTTTGGCGGCGGCCCCGGACCTGCCGAGGTGATGAGCTTCGCCGGGCTGGACGAGTACGAGCGTTTCAGCCCCGACCAGGACTGGATGCCCAGGACTGTGCTCATGGCGAAAAGCACCCTGGTATGGCTGTTCCAGCTTTCGCAAAAGTACGGCAAGGAAATCAACCGTCTGGATCAGGTGCCGGACGAGGAACTTGACGAACTGTCGCGCCGGGGATTTACCGGGCTTTGGCTTATCGGGCTTTGGGAGAGGTCGAACGCCTCCCGGACAATCAAGCAGTGGACTGGCAATCCCGAGGCGGCGGCTTCGGCATACAGCCTTTACGACTATGACGTGGCCGGGGAACTCGGCGGCTGGGATGCGCTGGGCAATCTGCGCGATCGCTGCATGAGGCGCGGCATACGGCTGGGATCGGACATGGTGCCGAACCACACTGGCATAGACAGCCGCTGGATGGTCGAGCATCCCGACCGCTTCCTGCAACTGCCCTACCCACCCTTCCCTACCTACAACTACAACTGCGGCAACCTTTCTGGCAGGGACGACATAACCGTCCAAATCGAGGAGCACTACTTCGACCGCACAGATGCGGCGGTCGTGTTCAAGCGCATAAACAACCACACCGGGGAAACCAGGTACATCTACCACGGCAACGACGGCACTTCAATGCCCTGGAACGACACAGCCCAGATCGACTTCCTCAATCCCGAGGCTCGCGAGGCGGTAATCCGCACGATTATCGGGGTGTGCCAGCAGTTCTCGATCGTGCGCTTCGATGCGGCCATGACCCTTGCCAAGCGGCACATCCAGCGGCTGTGGTACCCGGTGCCTGGGCAGGGCGGCGACATCGCCAGCCGGGCGGAACACGCAATCTCCAACGACGAGTTCAACGCCCGAATTCCCAACGAGTTCTGGCGCGAGGTCGTCGATCGCTGCGCCGCCGAGGCCCCACACACCCTGCTTCTGGCCGAGGCTTTCTGGATGATGGAAGGCTACTTCGTCCGCACCCTGGGGATGCACCGCGTGTACAACTCGGCCTTCATGAACATGCTAAAGAACGAGGACAACGCGAAATACAGGGCGACGATCAAAAACACCTTGGAGTTCGACCCGGAGATCCTGAAGCGTTTCGTCAACTTCATGAACAACCCGGACGAGGACACCGCGGTGGCGCAGTTCGGCAAGGGCGACAAGTACTTCGGCATCTGCACCCTGCTGGTTACCATGCCGGGGCTTCCGATGTTCGGGCATGGGCAAATCGAGGGTTTCGAGGAAAAGTACGGGATGGAATACCGCCGCTCCTACAAGGACGAGGAGCCGGACGGATACCTGGTGGACAGGCACGAAAGGGAGATTTTCCCACTGGTGAAGCGGCGTGCGCTTTTTTCCGGAAGCTCTGATTTCAGGCTGTACGACCTGTACACCGAAGGCGGTTCGGTAAACGAGAACGTGTTCGCATATTCTAACAGGGCCTGGATGGGCGGTCACGAGGAACGCGCGCTTATCTTCTATAATAATTCGTATCACGAGACGGCCGGCTGGATTAAGGCCAGCGATCCTGCGATTCCCCAGGCGAACGGCTCCAGGCGGCGCGACAGTCTTAGCGAGGCCCTTGCCCTGCACAACGACGATTCGCACTTCACGCTTTTTCGGGATCAGCGTTCGGGGCTTTGGTACATCCGCTCCTCCAAGGCGATATTCGAAAACGGCTTTTTCGTGGCACTCAATGGCTACGAGGCGCAGGTCTTTATCGACATCTACGAGGTTACCGACGACGAAAAGGGTCGCTGGGCGCGTTTGCACCACGATCTGCAAGGCCGTGGTGTAAGCGATCCGCATTCGGCGATCATGGACATCTACCTTGGGGATCTGTACCATCGCTTCACCAAGCTGCTTAGGCCGGAAACCGTGAGCCGCCTGCACAAGTTCTTCGTCGTCGGCAAGGCTGACAAGTCGGAGGCCGAGGCGTTTGTGGCGTCGATTAAGGAAACAGTGATTAAGTATTTCGACTCTGTACGGTACTTTATCGCCGGCGCGGATGGGAAGTTCGAGCCTTGGGTTGCGCCAACTGGCGGGGGCGGCACTTGCACGAAGCTCGGACAGGTGAGTAACGAGGATTTGTGGACGGAATTCGCGGCTTACGTGGAAAGGCTGATTTGGATTGCCGCCTACGTCAAAGCCGGAAAGAAAACGCCCGAGGATCGGCTGTTGGGCGAGATTGCCCGGGGAATCAAGGAGAAGCAGGCTGTCTGCGCGGCGGCTTTGGGGTACGGGCTGCTGGCGATCCTACGACCGATTATCGGCAAGGGCGCGGACGGCAAAGCCAACGAGGGCGAGCTTGCCGTAAACCTCGCCTTCGACCACTGGGGTCTGGATCGCAAGATTGCGGATCAACTCGGGCTTTTCGGTGCGACTGGCACCAACCCGCGACAGATTGCGGAAATAAGCAAGGCTGTTCTGCGCAGGATTTCCTGCGACAGCGATTGCGTCTGCGTCTGCGACTCGGTTAGCAAGACCGAGGCGGCGCCCTTCGAGGCGGCACATTGCGCGGCGGAGTTCATCGAGGCGAATTACCTACAGGATGATTTCCGCCGGCTTATCGGCGCGAACGTTTTCAACGACATCACCTGGTTCAACAAGGAAGCCTTCGAGAGCACGTTGCTCTACGGCAAGCTGTTCATGTTACTGGAAGCCTGCCCTTGGGTAGGCGGCAGGCGACAGTCCTGGCTTGAGCGCGTGGCGAGAATCGGCGAGGTTGCGGAGGCCTTGGAAAAGGCGAAAGCGGCTTCCGGTTACAAGCTGGGCGGTTTGTTGTGTGCGCTTACGGGTGAGGCGGCAGATACCCTGGGTGGCGCTGATGGCGAGGAAGGCAGGGGGAAGGAAGCGAAAGGGAAGTAATTGGGGGCTGGGGTAAGGCGTGTTCTGGCTCCACAAATGACACGATCGATTCTGCCATCGCCGATCTTCCGATCGGTTCCGCCGTCAGGGTTTCCGTATATGGCGGGTCAGGCATGAGTTGAAAATGTCAATGTCAATCGGTTTCGACATGTATTCGTCAAACCCGTTTTCCAAAAACATATCCTCGGCCCCTTTGACCGCGTTGGCCGTCAGAGCGACGATGGGGCGACCGTATCCCGTCGCGCGTATAATCTTCGTTGCCTCAATCCCGTCCATTCCGGGCATCATGTAATCCATGAATATAATGTCGTACACTTCCCCCGACTTGATTTTCTCGACCGCGTCATGCCCGCTTGTAACGGTTTCCACATTGATCTGGTAGTGCGACAAAATCGCTTCGACCACGTATAGGTTCGACTCGATGTCGTCCACCGCCAGCACCCGCCCATGCGGCATCGGCTCGAAAACAGGGCTTGAAATCTTTTTCAATGATCTTTGCGTAACCTCAAGGTTCTGCAAACGTTCCACCGCATCTTTGCCCAGGGTATCGGGTCTGGACTGTTTTTGCGGTATATGCACGGTAAAGACGCTGCCCTTGCCAGGTTTGCTGTCTACCGTAATCTTGCCCCGCATAATGGTGACCAGGTGATGCGCTATCATCATCCCCAGCCCGCTGCCCTCGATGGCATGGTTGCTCTGCATATTAAAGCGCGTAAATTCGATCTCAAAAAGACTGTCAACCTGTTCCCGGGTCATGCCCTGGCCGGTATCCGTCACGCAGACAACAAGCATTAGCTCGTCGTCCGCTTCGGCTTTCTCCAAGCCGAACGAGAGACAGACGGATCCCTCTTCCGTATACTTCAAGGCATTGGAGAGCAGGTTGTTAAGAACCTGTTTAATCCTTTGCATATCCCCCGTCAGATAGACCGGAAGCCGTTCGTCTATTTTCAGGGTGAAGGTAATCTTCTTGCTTCCAATGCGTATCATGTTTAGCTGCACCGTATCGACGATGAGGCTTTGCAGCTCGTACTCCGCGTGGACAAGCTCCATTTTATCGGCTTCGATTTTAGAGAGATCCAGTATGTCGTTGATAATCGTGAGCAGCAGGCTGGACGAGTTGTGAATACGCAGAAACGCCTCTTCCGTTTCCGGCGAATGCTCCTTGTTCTGAATCTGTAGTTCGGTTATGCCCATCACCGCGCTCAGTGGCGTGCGAAGTTCGTGGCTCATACGTGCCAGAAAGCGGGTTTTGGCGCGGTTTTCCTCTTCGGCGGCTTCCCTGCGCTTTTCCTCGCGCAAATCCCGAATATAGAATGCGTAACCATATCCATCCTGGTATTTGACGGGTATCACGGTTATTTCGCACAGGATTATCTGGCCGTATAACGTAGAGTAGGGGAATTTAAATTTTTGCATCCCCTTTTCCAAAGCCTTGGCGCAGCAGGAGGCCAGGGATTGTTCGACGTGCCCTTTGTTTTGCTGGTAATTCGGGAAGGTGGAGCGATGGTTGCCGATAAGGAAAGCGCGTATGCGGCAGTCCGTGCGCGGGCAGAGTTCATAATCGGTACATTCCGCCGCGACGCACTTCCTTAGTTCTTCCTGATTGGGATAGGTCTGGGCAATGGACCTGTCCGGCTCTTTGACAAACAGGTACAACGCGGCCTGGTTGCAGTCAATGGCTCGGCGATCCTTGTCAAGCAAAAAGCAGGCAACCGGCGATGCGTCAAGCAGAAGCCTGCCCCGCTCCTCGGCCTGCCGCTCGCTATCGTAAAGGCGTTCAATCGTGCGCCGGGCGTTGATGATCTTGATCTGGTTGCGCACGCGCAGCTTTACCACGACATCGCTGAAAGGCTTGCTGATGTAATCCGCGGCGTCAAGGGCAAGCGCCCTTTCCTCGTCCTTGCTGCTGACAAGCCCCGTAATGAAAACGACGGGTATTCCCTTTGTCTCATGCGTTTTCTTCAGGGTTGAAAGCACGGCGTATCCGTCCATATCGGGCATGATGACATCAAGCAGGATAAGGTCTGGCAGATGTTTCTTTGCCATGTTTATTGCGGATACCCCGTCCTTGGCCGCGTATATGATATATTCGTTGCCCAGCACACGGGCCAGCACGGCTATGTTCGTCGCTTCATCGTCAACTATAAGAATGCTGTTCTGGACTTTTTCCATGCTGTCACATCCATTTCTTTTTCAACTCCGCAAGGGCGACCAGCGCCGCTGGCGCGTCGAAATTCTCCATGTGCGTGACAAGCTTTTCGCAGTCCTGTTCGTCGCGCAGCTTCTCCACATAGCCGGAGTATTTCAAGTTCCCGTCTTCCAGCAAAGGCTCCAGATCCGCTATCAACGCCAAAAGCTCCGTTCCGCCAAGGTTAGCCGTTTGCGTTTTTTCAGCCGCCGTGCCGTTTACGATGGGCTGAATCTCCCGGATGACCGCCTGCAGCTCTTCCTTCAGTTTTTCCAAATCGGTACCAGAAAGCTTGTTCTCGCCATTCACGAGGGCACTTTCCACGGTAAAGGCGGCCCTTTGCAAGGCCGGCTTTTCGATTATCCCGGCATGGTTCTTTAGGCTGTGGGCAAGCCGGAACGCATGGCTGATATTGCCGGAAGCGATTGCCTCTTCGATCTGCTCGCATACGCTACGGTTGTTTTCGATAAACTGCGTCATCATTTTGAGCATGAACCTTTGTTCCTCGGCTTTCACCTTGGCGACATCCTCGTTAAGCCATTCCACGGGCGTAAAGTAGCGCAGGAGGCACCTCCACAACACCTGCGAGGTGAAGGGCTTGCTGACCGTTTCCTTCATGCCGCTTAGTTTGTAGGCTTCCTGATCGCTTACCATGACATTCGCCGTCATTGCCACGATGGGCGTGCCAGTGTCCAGTTTCCCGATAATGGTGGCGGCCTCGATGCCGTCCATGACCGGCATGTGGATGTCCATAAAAATCAGGTCAAAGGGTTTTTCAAAATTCTTGCGGCGTTCCCTGACTTTCTCCACGGCTTCCAGACCGTTGTTCGCAAGAACGGGAATAAGGCCGACCTTTTCCAGATGATCGCATATCACCCCCTGGTTCATCACGTTGTCCTCGCATACCAGAATTTCCCCGGTAAACAGCGGCTTGGGTATATGGCCCAAAATAGGCTCGCTGTAGAACTTGCCCTCTGGCGCGTCTATCGATTTGAAAGTAAGGGCAAAGCTGAACATGCTCCCGATCTTGGGCACGGACTCGACCTGAAGATCCCCGCCCATCGCCTCCACCAGGCTTCTGGTAATCGGAAGCCCAAGGCCCGTGCCGCCGTATTTGCGCGTGTAGCTTACGTCCGATTGCACAAACGGTATGAAGATCTTGTCGATTTCCTCTTTCGTCATGCCTATGCCGCTGTCCCTGACCTCGAACCTGAACTTGTAGCCGTCGGCCGTCTCGCTTTCGATAATGGCCGACACCTTTATGATACCCGAATGCGTGAATTTCACCGCATTCGAAAGCAGGTTGACGATGGACTGGATAAGCCGCGTCGGGTCTCCCATAAGCAACTTGTCCACGGTAGGCTCGGCGTAAAAATGCAGGATAAGGTTTTTCTCCTGGGCCATGGGCGAAATCGCCGTATGGCAATGGGAGAACACCTCGTGTATGTCAAAGGGGATGCTTTCCAGTTCGAGAGTACCGGCCTCGATTTTGGAGATATCCAGAATATTGCTAATGATATGCAAAAGCAGCTTCGAGTTGTCCAATATGAGGGTGATATACTCGCGGGTCTTCATGGGCGTGTTGCTGTCGTCCAAGGCAAGCTCGGAGTAGCCGATGATGCTGTTCATCGGCGTCCTTATTTCGTGGCTGGTGTTGGCGACGAAGGTGGATTTCGCCACGGACGCCGCCTGGGCGGCCTCCGCCGCGTCCCGCAACTGCGCCTCGTATTCCGCCTGTCTGTCCTCGTTGTTTTTCCTTTCGGTAATGTCCGTCAGGCTGTTAAACCGCACATAAGACCCGTCGAGCCATTTCATGTCGGCGAAGCGCAGCTCCAGCCACTTGCCAAGGCTTTCGTCCCAAAAGACCTCCGACCTATGAAATTTTATCTGTTTGTCGTTATCGGAACGGTCAAGCTCTACGCAAAAGCCGCAGGGGCTTCCACGGTTTTTCAGCGCGCTGTAGCATTTCCTTGCGGCAAGGTTATCGATCCCGTAGGAGCGCATCATAACGTTGTTCATGAAAATGATGTTGCGTTTTTTGTCAACAACATAAATCATGGTGTCCAGGTGATCCATGATGGCGACAGTCTTGTTCATTTCCGCGATGGAGTCCACCATGTCGGCGATGTTGTTGGAAAGCGCCCCCATTTCGTCCGGGTAGGGCAGGCGTATTGGGTAATTCAGGTTTCCCGCGGCGATTTGGGCCGCCGCCGTCTGCATCTTGATGATGGGGGTGCGTATCACTTTTGACAGGAACAGCAAAACCAAAAAGGTAAAAACGACCAGCGCGGCCGTGGCAACGAGGATCCTGGTACTCGAGGCGGCTGCGTAAGCGGCCACGTCCGCAGACACCCATTCCGCGCGCAAATTGACAAGCGCAAGGATATCCTGCAAGTACTGCATTATCGCCATGCCGACCGGCAAAATCGCCGAGTAAATATCGGTAAGTTCGGAGTCGTCATTGTCCATGATGGCTCGTGAAAGCAGCCTCGACAGCCTCCCGTATTCCCCGTACAGCACCTCAACGGCGCTCAAAATACCCAGCCGCAGATGCAGCTCGTCGTAATACCTGCCGCCGTAGGCTTCTATCAAAAGCCGTCGGTACGACTCAAGCCCCCTCAGAAACTGCCGCTCGTAGATCCCGTAATCCAGCGGCTCGCGCGCGAAATCGTAGTAGAGCGACATGATTATGTACTCCGACTTGACAAGGCGGATTCGGGTAAACGCGGCGTTCGCTATGTTTACGTATGAACGCTGCTGGAGTGTGTTTGAAATAAGCTCGTTATACCGGCCGACGACGGAATTGCTTCTCTGCGTGTTGTAGAACGACAGAAATACCGTGACCAGCATCATCACGCCAAAGATAAGAAAGAGTTTGCCCTTGATTTTTAGGGAGTGGAACCAACGCATATTTCCCCCTTTTGGTTCTTCGTGAAAAACCTAGTAATTGACAGTATTGCATTTTCAGGCAGAAATGGCAAGCGGGCGGCGGTGCGTGATAAGCCAACAGCATTTGCTCTTATACACAGAAACAAAATTGATTTGAAGGCATTTTTTTCCAACATTTGGAACGTTGAATTGACGCTTTCGCCTTTAGCTGATATAATGACGTTGCTGAGTGGGTAGGAAGCTGGACTTTCTAATGTAAGGAGGTGTTTGTGGAAGTGCATAAAACCCGCAGCCTGAGCGAACATAGTCAGCACCAACGTCATGCATCTCGCTACGGGTTGCTATACACATACCCCACCGGTATTACCTGCCATATAAAAAAGCTGTTGACTTTCGCAATGCCTCGCCACAACTCATTTTTTTGTCTGTTCCGTCATCAGCCACCAATGCACACCGAATTTGTCGATCAGGGAAACGCAGCAGGAACTGTAGGTCGTACTGCACATAGGGTCAACGATAGTCGCGCCTTCGGACATGATTTCATGAGCGGCTTTGACCGCATCTGCCGTCTCAAACGTGACGATAATCGACATGGAGGGTTCCTTTGGTGAACCGTCCCCGGCGGCATCCCACATACGAATGCGCTGGTTCCCAATTTTTATTTGGGCGTGGTAGACAAGGTTTTTGTCGGTGTCGTTTTCGGCTATCCCCTCCTTCACCCTGTCTTTCGGGTTTGCATCCGAATAGCGAAGCAGTTCGATAACCTTTGCCCCGAAAGCCTTTTCGTACAACGCTATGGCATTGGCACACTGTCCGTAGAAAAGCAAAAAAGGCGCAACCTTAATCATTGTTTCCCCTCCTCAGAATACCCGCATCCGCCGAGCCGCCGTCTATGAAAAACAGGTTGTACCGTTCCGTGGTGAAATGCATGGTGCCGAAGTCCGGATCGTCCGCTCCGGAATAATATTCTTCCAACCCCTTAACCCACGCATCCCGTTTTGCCTGCGGGTCGGTCACGATTTCGATCGTGCCGACAAGGGAAATGTGGTAGTCGTCGGAATTGAAGCACACGCATACCCTGTTGCAGTTTTTTATGCGCTTTGTCCTGTCCGAGCTTAGGGTGGCTCCGAAAACGAGCCGGCGTATGCCGTCCGCTTTTAACACGGATATTGTCGATGTCGTGGGATACCCGTTTTCGTCAATCGCCGTAACGGCGCAATAGCCGCTGTTTTCGTTCCATCCGACCGTCTTTTTCGCAATAACCGCCTCGGCTTTTGCGATAGCTTCGTTTTTCATGTTTCGCTCCTTCCTGTTTTTATCCGCTTATGCGTCCCCAAAGTACAAATCCCAGGCTATCCCAAACTTGTCAACCAACGTTACATTAAAAGTGGCAAATGAACAACTGCTAACAGGCGTGATAATTTTTGCCCCTTCGGAAAGTATTTGATAAGCGGCCCTGGCCTTGTCCTCCGATTCAAAGCTGACGCAAAGTGCCGACAAAGATGCCCTGCCTTTGGCTTCCTTGTCCAATTCGCCATCCGCGTCATCGTGCATCATGACCATGTGCTTTCCGATCATCAATTCGGCATAGTAAACGTGGTCTTTTTGATCCTCGTTCTTGCACTGAAAATCCCTTGGGTCGGCTTCGGAAAAGAGGATTATTTCCTTGACCGTTGCGCCAAATGCTTTTTTGTACAGTTCCAACGCTTGGCTGCACAGCCCGTTAAACAACAGGCGCGGTACGACCAGCGGGTAGGTTTCCTGATTCATGTTTCACTCCTTCGTGGTTTTTAAAATCATACCACGCCAAACACGACAACAGTGTGTCATGTTTACCCGTATCTGGAAAATATTTTTTTCGCCGTGTCCCGAATTATTTCCGCTACGTTCGCCGGCTCCAGCACCTTAACCTTGTCGCCAAAGCCGAGCAGCCACGAAACCAGATAATCCATGCCGGTAAACCCAAACTCGAAACGCAGTCCGTCCGGGGTTTCGTTAAAACTGTCGGGGCCGTAGCTTTCGATAAGTCTGTATTTTTCGGAAGGGTCGAACACGGCGACCAGCTTTATGTCGTCGGTATACATGGCGTTGAAATCCCGCTTTTCCGGCGGTATCTCGCGCGGCGCGTATCGTTCGTCGCGGATCTGCAAGTTCCATAGGCGGGCTAGCTTGAACAGCCGCCAATCCCGCCTTTCCGGACAGAACCCGAAAACGTACCATGAACTCCATTGGAAGGCGACAAAGTACGGTTCTATACGCCGGCGGGATTCGCCTTTGTCGCTGTAATAGTCGAACTCGATAAGTCTGGTTTCAATGACGGCGCATTTTATCTGTTCGATTTTCGGGGTCAGGCTTTCCT
>Ga0209755_10005093_pt1 | contig 15143 bp, 13 predicted proteins | sample TergutCo191P1_FD_187301 | JGI IMG/M metagenome (GOLD analysis project Ga0209755, IMG submission 187301) | Cornitermes sp. P1 segment gut microbial communities from Petit-Saut dam, French Guiana - Co191P1 (SPAdes) (version 2) | ecosystem: Host-associated > Arthropoda: Insects > Digestive system... | reverse complement strand
GCAGTAACAGTATCCCCTGAATTCAAAGAACTGGAACGCTTACGATCAATAGCCCGACATAACGAAGCGTCAGCCTTGCGTCATGAAAGAGAGCAAACAATAGCAGAAGAAAGTCAAAAATGGCAAGACGTGGTCGCCGACAAAAATGCTGAAATTGCCCGATTAAAAGCGCAACTAGAAAAAAAGACATAAAAAAATCCTCGATACTACTCATTTTTTATTTGCCTCATCTTAATTTTTTTTATATATTTTAACTAAGATGTATTTAATACTCTCAAGAAATTATCATAGGGAATGAAGCAAAGGATTTTATTCGTGAAAAGAATATTATTTATAAGTATATTTTTCTTTATCATCAATTACATTTCTGCGGATAATAATATTTTTATTGATAACCTTGAAAGAGAAATTGATATTTTTGAATCAACTTATATAAGATATTATGAAGGCGAAACTTCCTTATTATTTCAATGGCAATTATATGCAAAAAATGTTATAAAAACTTATCAAAATATATCAAAAATTTTAGAAGAAAACAACAATGCTTTTACATATTCTGAAATAGAGAGAATAACGCAATTAATCAATAAATTTAAAATTGCATTCTTAATCAATGAATCTATAAATAGACATGAACTATTATTAAATAATTTTGAAATTGCTATTAAAAATTATACTGTTAATAAAACATATGCAAATATACAATCATTAAGTAATATTTTAGAACAATTAATACATGGTAATTTTTATATATTTATATATCGATCAGTTAGTTTATTTCCTTTTAATACAGAACAAATAAATAAACTGAAAATTTTGATAGAAAGAAATGAGCGTTTAACAGATAGGCTAAATGATATTATGCAACAAACCAACATTTAGCAAATTGAACTATTGCATTATCAAATTACTGAAATTATGAGCCGTCATATCTGGAAAAAATAAAACATCAGATTAGAAAATCCAAACATGGAAAAATTAGCGGTTACGGCATAAAGGCGATTTCGGCGGACAGCAACCTAAAATCGTTCAAATGGTGGATTAAAGGTTGGGAGTAAAAAGCATAAAAAAAAGCCCCGAAACAAACAAATGAGCAGTGTTTTTGTCTGAAATCTCATCTTGTAGCTTCAGGAAAAAATAACAAGCAAGGTCATTTCTCATTCCTCACTTCTCACTTCTCATTATTAAAACGAACTACTACCAATCAAAAAAGTGGGAAATTTAAACGTCCGTTAAATTTTCCCACTTACTATATAAGACTGTAACGGTTAATATAAATTTAATCAAGCAAAAAAAACCGATTTAGTATGTTTTATTATAATTTTTTATAAATAAGAAAATGGTCTTTCGAGACACGCCGTACCTTTCGGCAATGACGGTTTTAGGTACTTTTTCGTCTAACAAAGCCTTTATTTCAGCTTCATAACCTGATAATTTATGCCTAACTGATTTACTGCCTAGAGGTCTGCCAAGCGTCATACCTTCCGACCGCTTTCTTGCAAGAGCTTCTTTTGTTCTTTGAGATATTAAACTTCGTTCTATTTCAGCGGACATACCGAAGGCAAAAGCGAGTATTTTGGCATTAATATCGTCCTCTAATCGGTAATTATCCTTAATTGTCCATATTTTTACACCATTTTCTAATAAATCATTCAATATAGACATTATCATAAATAAGCTTCTGCCAAGTCGAGATAACTCTGAACAGATGATTAAATCGCCTGTTTTTGCTCCGTCAACTAAAGAACCTAATAGGCGTTTTTCCGGCTGCTGTGAACCGCTTATTGTTTCCTCGATCCATTGGTCAATTTCCAGATTGTTAAGTGAACAAAAACGTTCTATTTCAAAACGCTGATTATCGACCGTTTGCTTGTCTGTGCTTACTCTAATGTAACCGTAAACCATAAAAACCTCCGTAATTCGTACGCTGCGTGAACCGAAGGTTCGATGGCTGCGCCGTTACTTAAAATGTAACTTTTTAACGGACGTTTAAATTTCCCACTTTCAAGAGGTTTGCCGTTGTTTATAAAAAATATACCTTTTCGAATAAATCAAGCAAATAACAAGAATTTCCCAATCAGAGGATAGGGAAGAAAAATAGGAGTTTTCAATGAAAAACAAAATTAAACAATTCGTTGCTATGCACAGCATAGCAACGCAAATCCGCAGGATTTGCGCTATCGCCATCGTAGCAATAATCGGGGTTTCATTTATTACTTGTGATGACAGTCTCGGCGAAGACGAAGCCAGTTTCACATTGCCTATGAAAAATTCTACTTCCGCAAGAATTTCCAACAGCAACAGGTATAATGCAGTAACAGTAACAATCGGCAGTAATACAAAAACAATTAGCGCATACAGCGGCAGCGGCGCGTATCCCCATGTAACATTTAATTCAGTTAGCTTCAACGGTACATCTGTTAGAGTTAAATATAGTCCAAAATCATTAAAGGCGATGAAAAATGATCACGACGCTACTTTTTATTGAAAAGAAATTCATAATCCCATGAACCGAAAAATTGTGCGATTATTTACCGCATAATTTTATGGAATAGATATGTTTAGAAAAAGTTATTAAGGAGTTTAATATGAAAATAAAAATTAAACAATTCGTAGCTATGCACAGCATAGCAACGCAAATCCGCAGGATTTGCGCTATCGCCATTGTAGCGATAATCGCATTTACTTTTACCGCTTGCGAAAACAGTAACGACACCACGCACACCCACCAATGGGGAGCATGGAAATCAAACGGCACACAGCATTGGAAAGAGTGCAGTTGCGGAGAAGAATACGGACGTACCAATCATAACGGCAATCCTTGCCCTGTATGCGAATATAACGACAGCTCGCATTCACATTCATACAGCGATACATGGTTAAAAGACGCAACACATCATTGGAAAGAATGTAGCTGCGGAGATAAAAAGCAAGTAGCGTCTCATTCTGGCAATCCTTGTATATGTGGTTATAATAGCGATACCGATCCTATATGTGAATGTAACAGCCCCTGCATAATTCCGAACTGTCAATGTCCTGATTGTCCCGGTAGCGGCAGCAGAGACGGATTAACCATTACTGATATACCGGCGAAGTATAATGGTAAGTATGTATTGATCCAGGGAACAGGTTCTTCAGACGGTGCCCCAGATATTCTAACTTGGTGGAGTGCGGGGAAATTTCTTGAAAATACCGATGAACTAATAATTACCAATGGCAGAATAACTTTACCCATGTGGACTGCGACGTTTAATCAAGGTTATACATATGAAAAATATACCGGCGATCACGATTACCGTTTAACAATTATTATAATTTCAACTGAGCCGACTATTGAGGTTGTTCAAAACTTTACAGATTATTTGTTGGCTTCTATTTCTTTTTCTACTCCGCGAGTTACCTTCTTAAACGGAAATGCCGCGAAATCTGTCAATGACGGAAGATTTACACATTACAATGACAGCGGTTTCGGATTTGTATTAATAAATAACAATACAGAATATGAGATTGACAGAGGTATTACAACCGCTGTCGAAATAATAATTCCGTCAACCTATGAAGGAAAACCGGTAACAGCGATTGCAGGCGGTGGATTTATGAGTTATACAAGAATGACAAGTATCACGATTCCAAATAGCATAACAAAAATAAGTGTTCAAGCATTCTGGGGTTGCTCAGGTCTTACCGCTATAACAATACCAAACACTGTAACAAGTATAGAAAATATGGCTTTCTCTAGCTGTAACAATCTCGTTAGCGTAAACTTTCAAGCCGTTATCTCTACAGAAAATTTTGGCTCAATATCGACATTCCCCGGCGATTTAAGAGACAAATATTTAGCCGGAGGCATTGGCACATATACCAGAACAGCGGGCTCTGACTCGTGGACAAAAATATAAATATTAGAAATATAAGGAGAAAAAAATGAAAAACAAAAAAACATTCTTAGAAATAATTGCATTACTGGCAATTATCGGATTATCATTTACCGCCCTGTCTTTGACAGGATGCGGTGAAGAAGGTGAATTGGGCAGCGACAGCTCTAAATTTACAATGACAGGCAAATATTCAGAGGCAATCAGTGTACCTGAAATCGGTGTATATATACCCAGTTCTTATTATTATGATTTTATTAACTATAGCACTTCACAGGTAACTGTATCAATAAACGGCGAATCAAAAACAATGAAACCTTATGCGACTCTTACAGGTATTTATGCGAGTGTTGGTTATTCGTTACAAAACAGTTCTGCTTCTGTTTCTTATGCACCTTCAAGCAAGGTTCGATTTGAAGGCTCAAACCCTGTTAGGTTTTACGATAAATAATACAAAGGATTATTTTCAATGAAGAAAAACAAATTCAAATTATTTGTAGGTATGCGAAGCATAGCAACGCAAATCCGTAGGATTTGCGCTATCACACTTGTAGCGGTAATCTCCTTTTTATATATTTCATGTGATGACGGAAACAAAAAAGAACCAGAAAAGAAAACCCCGACTGCCGATGATTTTATTATCAGCGGATTAGGTCCTTACATTTATGACGGCACTGAAAAAGAAGCAACCATTGAAACCAAAAATGAATATATAGGTCGTGTATATATATCATATAATGGAAAAATTGATAAACCCATATCAGCAGGATCATATACCGTAACATTTGATGTTTTTACGAATTATGATTCAAATTGGAACACCGTATACAAACTGCCGGCAGGTACTCTTGTTATCAATCCTACCAATTCAGCTACAGTCGCTTCACTTACAACTACAATAGCCGTTTCTGGTTCTGACGTGTATGTGTTAAGCGGCGAGTACAGTATTAATAGTTATGGAACTTATTATTGGAAAAACGGAGAAAAGATTAATGTACCTGACAATGGCAGAGCTTACGCAATAAGCGTTTTAGGAAATGATGTATATTTGTCAGGGTCTTATAACAACGGCACTGAACATATTGCCTGTTATTGGAAAAATGGAATAAAAACAAACCTTTTAGAACCAACTACCGCCGTTTATCCAAGTCTCATTGCAGATGCCAGTTCTGTAGCTATTGATATTGTCGTCTCAGGAGCAGATGTATATGTTGCCGGATATTATGTAACAATGTCAAATGATCGTATAACCCGTATAATCTGTTATTGGAAAAACGGTGAAAAAACAGACCTATTAACCAGTTATGCTCAAGTTGATGTTTACGGTATTTTTGTTTCAGGCTCGGATGCGTATATTGCAGGCGGCTCTTTATCATCATTTTATTATTGGAAAAACGATACAAGAATAAATCCGTATCTTCAAAGCGCATATGCCTATGTTGTTAATGCGTTTACCGTATCAGGCTCAGATGTATATTTTGCTGGTTATGATATTAATGAAAACAATAATCGTACAGCCTGCTATTGGAGAAACGGGTCAAGAATAAACCATACTGCAATTCCTAACATACACAATCCAAGTGTCATTGCGATTTTTGTTTCAGGATCAGATGTATATACCGCAGGGATGGGTAGCTATTGGAAAAATACAACAAGAACAATCCTTTCCGGTAGTGTAAGCGATATTACCGTTTCAGGATCAGATGTATATGTCTCAGGTCATGAATTCAACGGCTCTTTTCATGTCGCCTGTTATTGGAAAAACGGCGTGAAGGTTGATCTTGGTGTGGAATAGATAAAAGAAAATGTTTTATAAGGAGCATTTATGAAAAACAAATTCAAATATTTAGGAATTATTGTTTTAATTGCAATAATAGGATTTTTATTTACCGCTTGCGGTGATGAAGACGACGACTTTAAGATAACTAAAGCAGACTTCTATGGCATATGGAAATCTAAGGGAACTTCAATTACTTCTGCTACTTATGTGATTAATGAAAATATACTCTTTGCTAGTGGCTATACAATTTCTGAATTGAAATGGACAGAGAAAGAAAACAAAAGCTCGCAAGACTATCCCAAAGGCTACACGATTGAGGGAACGGATGTAACTAATAGTCAAGTTAATTACAGTTTTACTTTTTATATTGCTAAAGATAAAATGTCCATTGGCTATGCGAGTCCCCCGGAATATAATGTCGGCACTATATACTACAAAGAAAATGACGACGAAAGAGGCAAAGCCGAGTTCTATGGCACATGGAAAAGATTTTCTACAGCGACAATTACAAATAATGAATTTAATTATGAAGGATTTGGAGAGAGTTTTACCCTTGCTATAACGAATTGGATTATGCTGGATGAAAAATATTGGTTCTTTAAAGATAGTTTCACTAGAGGTTATATAAAAGGATATAGACTTAAAGGAGATATAATTTCATCTTCTATGGGACAGGGGCGGCATACCATTGATGATTTATATATCTTCCTAAATGCAGACGGCAATTTGTTAGAATATGTTTATACATTTACATATACAGAGCCGACACCCGGTAATGTTTATGTTACTTCTTCTGGTAATTCTAAAGATAGCGTAAACGAAACAGCTCCCAATACCCCAACAGGTTTAAAGGCTTCAGCGTTTTCTTCAAGCAGTATTAATCTATCATGGCAAATGGTAGTTGGCGCTGACGGATACACAGTATACCGTGATACAAAGCATGACGGTCTTTACAGCACAAGTTTTCGATTTAGTCAACAATATGGCGGCAGCGGAGAAACTGGATTTACAGCAAATTTTCTCGAAGCAAATACAACCTATTTTTTCAAGGTTTCTGCTGTAAAATATGCAGATATAGGCATCATTGAAAGCATACCGTCAGATTGGGTTCAAGCTACTACATTGACAGACAGCAGCAGCGGTACAGGTTGGATAGAAGTTACAGACTTTCCTTTTTCAATACGGATGGGGTGCATTGCTTGGGGCAACGACAAATTTGTTGCCGTTGGAACATCAGGAGAAATAGCTTATTCATATGACGGAATAATTTGGACAACAGTTGATAATAGCCCATTTGGCACATCAATGATAACCGGCGTTGCATGGGGAAACGATATGTTTGTTGCTGTTGGAGTTTCCGGTAAAATGGCATATTCCTCAAATGGTGAAGACTGGACAGCAGTTGTAAACAGCACTTTTGACAGTGATATTAGTTCTATAACATGGGGAAATAATATGTTTGTCGCAGGAGGAGGAGTAATGGGAATAGCGTATTCTTTAGATGGAATAACATGGACAAGAACCGGTAATAGCGATGGCAATAATAGTATAGTCTGGGGCAATGACAAATTTGTAGGAGTTGGCGGATATATAAATGTATCACAAAATAACACATATTCAAGTTACATATCTTATTCATCTAACGGCACAACATGGACAAGAGTTACAAATAATCCTTTCGGTTCCTCTCCAATCAATAGTGTTGAATGGGGAAATAATAAATTTGTCGCCGTTGGAGATTCCGGCAAGATAGCACATTCCTCAAATGGCGTAAACTGGACAGCAATACAAAGCAGTGCATTTAATTCTTCCACCTACATCAGAAATATAACATGGGGTAATAATAAATTTGTCGCCGTTGGATTTGAAGGAACAGTCGGAAAAATAGCATATTCATTAGATGGTATAACATGGATAGCAATTAACAATCACCCGTTTACTTCTTCTCAAATCAATAGTGTTGAATGGGGTAATAATAAATTTGTTGCCGGCGGAAGCGGAAAAAAAATGGCATATTGGAACGGCAATTAAATCAAAAGGGAGAAATAAATCACAATTAACAATGTAGTGAGAACTAACATTTTTATTTGAAATAGAGAGCAAGCAACAATAAAATCTGCGGTTCGCCGCATGATGCAGAGTTTGGGATTAGAAGGGTTCTACACTTTGCAAATTGCGCCGAGCCAAAGGTTCGCTTGCTCTCTTTTTTTTTATACAACCATTCACAATTTTTTTCAACACAAAAAAACAACGGTTTTTTCTCACTTCTCATCGTTCCCTGTTCTTTTTTCTCTGTTCTTTGTTTTCTGCTCATTGTTCATTGTTCATTGCATAACCGCGAAAGAGGATTAAAGAAGTAGGCTAATATACTCCTTAAATGGACATTTTTCATATTTTATGATAAAACAAAAATATGGCAAATCAATTAGCGCAAATTAAAAAAATGATATATGACATTCGAGGTCAAAAAGTCATGCTCGACAGCGACCTTGCGGCTTTATACGGTGTTGAACTAAGATCGCTTAATCAAGCAGTAAAACGCAACATAGACCGTTTCCCTGATGATTTTATGTTCCAATTAACCGATGAAGAATGGAAAAATCAAAGATCACAATTTGTGATCTTTAGCAAAGATAACAGAAAATACAAACCATTCGCATTTACCGAACATGGAATTTTAATGTTATCAAGCATATTAAATTCTGCTAGAGCAATAGAAATAAACATCCAAATAATGCGTGTTTTTGTAAAGTTGCGTCATTACGTCATTTCAAAAAGCGATAAAAACAGCCAAATCGCAGAACTTCGCAAACTATTAATGCTCCACATAGAAAACACAGATCACAAGTTTTTAGAACAAGACAAGACAATAAAACAAATCATCATTGCCTTAAACAATCTTATTGAAAAACCGCCGAAATCAAAGCAAATAGGGTTTGGTGTAAATTAAGCCCAAGTGGTTATTGACATTTTGTCAACTATAGTTGACTGTTTACAAAAGGTAAAAAAATGAATCTAAAGTTTAAAAAAGGGGATGTAACCAAACATATGGACAATGAGGAGTATATCTCCGAATATCTAAAAGCGACACCCCTGAATTTGCCACCATTCAAAAGCTCATTACCGCATTGGGTCTGCAAATGAGCATAATAACTCCAACCATATCAGTTGGTAAGCGAGTATCTTCATTATAACTATAAAAAAAGAAACATGAAAAACGACAAAAACAAATAAATAAGGAGACTATAAAATGCGATATAAACAAATAATATATGGTAATGTTCCAATTCAATCTCAGCCTAAGGAGAAAGTTATTTCAGAAATGCAAAAATATTATAAATGCAAAATGGAAGACTATCATATAGTTGCTTATTTTAACTATGACCCCGGAAACTTGAATAATTTGTTTCCGCTATGCGTCATGGAAACCTTTGAAAGTATCTTTACTCGTTTCCGCGACTACAAGCCAAAAGAAGGCCGGAAGTGTGACGTTTTAGAAGATAGGGAAAGTATTATATTTCCAAAATATTCAATAGTTGATTGTGCACATATGCCAGTTTTAAGAGGGTATGAAAAAATATATAAAATGTTCATTGATGAAAACGCCCATCGTTTTATAATATTTATTAATTATCCAAAAAAGAAGGCATTTCAATATTGTGGGGGAGAAGGTCATTTATTGTATTCATCATCAAAGGAAATGTTGTAATGTTTAAGAAAAATCAAGATAATAATAATATAGGTAAAACTGATCCAGAAAACTTGGAAAAATCTCTTGATATATTTTATAAAGAATTGTCTTCACCTGATAACATATTTCCAGCTTTAGGTGTTGCCTTGACGCCTATATTATTATGGAATCCTAACGTTGGTATTCTCTTGCAAGCTTTCTTATCGACTATTAAAATAGGTGTTAATGCCTTTTCACGGAGAAAAGCAGAGGATAGACTTATACTTATTATCGATACAATTTATAAAATTTGGAAAAAACAACAAGCTGGAGAAACAAACTATGAAGCCGCACTAATCTGCTCTGACTTATTCCGTAATGCGCTAATTTTTGAAGATGAAGAGAGAGTAAAAGAGCATTTGGTTCTTATTGAAACACTATTTAGTTCTGGAAAAATGGATTTTGATAACCTCACCGAAGCGTTAAGATTAGTAAATCAATTAAGCAGTATTGAATATAGGATACTAAAATTAATCCCTCAAGTTGATACTAATTGGAAAGACATATTATCAATTAAAGAATTTAAGATCCTCTACGAAACCCAAAAAGAACAATTAACAGCCGCATTTCTATCTTTAATAAATATGAACCTTGTTGTACGAAAACTTGTAATAAGACATGATGGTGGTCCTGAATTGGGCACTATCAATTACAAAGATGACTTAGAATATATCCGTCTTTCGGCTTATGGGCAATTATTTCTAAAAACATTAGATAATATAAAAACAAAGCAGAATTCATAATCTATTTCATTTTTCTTCTTTCTTTGTATAATTCAATAATAAATTTTTTTGTACCATCATCAATATCAAATATATCTACCAAAGAGAAATCTAATTTATCATCTGAGTATAATAATTGCTTATCCAGCTCATAATATATCGGGATGAGAATATAATTAAGAAATTCAACTTGAAGACTTTCATCATCTTTATCTTTCTTTAAATTAATTACAATAGATAATCTTCCATTTTCATTAGGAGAAGAAAAAGTCATTCCAGAAATATTTAATTGATATTTTTTCAATGATTCATTGAATATGATTGGACAATGAATTTTCTTATCAATTTCAGCGTATGTTTGAATTAATTCAGCATCACTTAAATATGAACTCATATCCATAAAAAAACCGCTATGCTTACTTTTAATTTTAGAGAATTTATAAAATTCAAAAATTAGAAAATCAATATCATAAATCTTTTCGCCATCAACAATATTATCAATTTTTTTGCCACTTTCTTCAATTATTTCAAGTTTCGAAAATAGCTTCCCATAAATTATCTCAAAATCCAAAAAACTATCAAGGTCGCTTTTCCATTTTAATTCCCTTAATATTTCGTTATACAAATTACTTGAATTCAATGCAATTTCAATTGTTTGATATTTTTTTCGCACTATTTCTAATATTTTGATAAAACGCATTCCAGGATGAATATCTTGTAAATTATTGTTAGCGGTATACATATTTGTGTAAGCAGGGGAAATAGATGGATTTATTGCGATATGGATACATATTAACAAAAAATCAAAAATATTTTCTAAATTATTGTCAGGAAAAATAATATTGATATAAGATAATGGTTTGAAATAGTCGGCTTCAAATAAATAATTGTCATTCTCTATAAATTGATCTATATTTAAATACTTATATTTCTTTTCTGATCATTATAATATTTAACTTCGACTATTCTTGCTGAACACTCTACTAGATCTTTGAACCCTAGAAGATCAATCTTTGGTGCAAGTGCCAAAAAACCATAATTTTCTTTTTTATCCCAAAATTTATGATTAGCATTTACAAGATCATCATAATATTTTCTCCCATGTAAATTAATGATTCTTTCTTTTGTATTCGCAAGATATATATCAAAAACTGAAAACAATGCATTATTTATACTATTTCCATATTCCATAAAGTATTCAATACTATTAGTATTGAGCATAAAATCTAAAAATGTCTCTAAAGCCTCAATATCACGCTTTATCATATTACTTTCAATAGCATGTAAATCTGTAAATTGTTTTATTAATGGGTTTTTTACTTCTATTGGATTATTATTCATGTAAGTATATTGAATTGCATCAATAACAGTTTTGCTATAAAAAAATGGAATTAAGGAGATGATATGCCCAATTGTTGATGAGGATAATTGTAGCCAGTGAAAATTTTCATGTAAATAAACTAGCGAGTGTAATAGTTCTGGATTTTTTGTTTCAAATTCTTTTATAACCGAATCATTAATTGTTATTGATCTCCAAAAAGGATCATATTGTCCAAAAACAAATTCATTTAATATATCCATGTTTTATTTTACCTTTAGGTTAGAGTTAATATATTAAGAATTTATCATAAAATTAGTAAAACGAAAAGCCTCCCTACTGCATCAGACCTTTCGTCTTTTCCGCTATCTCTTCAATAAGTAAATCTCCCTTCTTAAATCTATTCCAGTTCTAAAACCTTCGTTCCCAAAGACCCTTTTGGCACGATTTTTGCATCGAGTTAAGCGTACCATGCGCGGGCAAAAATCGTGCCAACCCTACGGGTCAGGGCAGTGGTTCATTATTGTCGTAAGAAATCTAATCTCCCCTAACAAATAGCTCAAGTTTTCTAGTGAAACAATCTCCACAAATGGGCAGAGGGTGGTTTTTTCCCTCAGGAAGTGAAGGGAAGAAAAACCACCCCCTGCCAGCCTTCGTTGGCAAAATGTTAAAGGCGGCGGTTTCAGGTTTTGTTTATCCTTCACGCTTCCCGTTCTTAGCCAATGGGGGTTATTTCAAATCTGGAGGTTATACAATGTATAACACAGACAGCAACAAGCGGTTCTATACACCGTAATTTTCGGAAACAGCGTCAGTATCAGTTCGTCGTTTCGCATGGTTCTTAAACAAACCAATGACCCAAGCAGTAGAAAAAATAATTCAACTACTGCCTTTCATCATGGACAGCTCAAAAGTCTGTAAGGCTTGTAAAGACAGCAGAAAATGCAACAACTGTGCTTTTAGTGTCAAAAAATTATCAGAAGATGAACAGTACAAAATTCTAGCGGCACTTTAACTACTACTTCCTACCCGTTATGGACAGGATAAAATCCAAACATTGAGCCGCTTCCAGTCCAATCGTACATTCTCCGAAAAGACCATAAACGGCTGAATATCATTTTTTAATTAAACTTAAACTTTCTTTTTTCTTTTGTGCTTTACCGCTTCATTTTGAAAAACATCATTTTCAATAACCTCTGCATGAATTATTTGATTATCAGACGAATTAAAAGCCAAAAGATTATTTTGTACAGCAACAACCTCTGTAAATTGCGTATTATCAAAATGAGTATATCTATCAGTCATTTTTAATGATTTATGCCCTGTAACATTCTGCACCTTTTTTATACTGACATTAGAAGTCAATAAAAGCGTATTCAAAAAATGCCGCCAAGCATGAAAAGATAAATTCCTTTTCAGTTTTTCCTCATAATTTATCCCGATATTTTTTAACGCACGATTAAACCCTTTATTCAGCCAGTCATTCGTAATGGGAGTTTTACCGCCGTCAACAGAAAAAACATAACCCTTCCCATTATTCAAAATCAAACCGTCAAGCATTTTTTTCATAGATGCAGAAATAGGAATAGTCCGATCCGCCTTAGTTTTAGTATGATCGACATATTTTTTAATCAGATATTGACCATGAACATGAATATAAATATCAAAAACATCTTCGCCGCGCAAACCCCGAAGCTCGCCAATCCTCAAACCAGTGCAAGCCGCCAAAAGATTAGCTTTATAAACAATTTCTTTATCCCAAACCGCCGACCAGTCAACAGGAAACAAACTCTTAAATTCATCAGCGGTTATAATTTCTCTGACCGTTTCATCTTCTTTCAAATCCTTAACTTCAGCGCAAGGATTTTTATCAATTATTTTCAGCCTCACAGCCTCGCCCAACATAATATTCAAAGTAAAAAGAGCAAGATTGATAGTTTTCGCTTTCAATAATTTTTTAGGCTTAACCTCGATAATTTCATTTCCGTTTATATCAAATTTTTTTCTTTTCTTTTTTTTCTCGTTTTTAATTCTCGTAACCCCTTTATCCTTCATAAACATTAGCCAGTTTTCAATAACCAAAGGCGTAATTTCATCAAGTTTAAATTCCGCAAAATAATCTTTTATGTGATTTTTGAAATTACTCTGATAAATAATCAGAGTGCTGTCTGTAATCGGTTCGTGCAGTTCACGCCATTTCAAATAACGACAAGTTTCGATATCCCACCAGCCAGCCGAAAATTCCGCAAAGGTAGGTTTCTTTTGTTCAGGAATTAACAAACCGTCTTTAAATAATTTCAGACAGTATTCATTCGCCAGAGTTCTTTTAGTTAATCCAGTAGATTTTGCCCATTGCCGTTTACCTTTTTGGTCGTAACATTGGTAATAAAAAACCTGCTGACCAGACGGAACAGTCCTCTTAAAAAGCGTAAAAGTAGCCTTATTCCTCATAAAACCTCTTTTTTAGAATAGTGCTGTCATAACTGCACACATTCTAAATTCATAAAAATTGGTTAGATAGAACCAGCAACGCTAATTCTTTATAGGATATAGACTTGCACAGATTTTTTTATATGTGTCCTAGACTTAAGTCTAGGTATGTGCAACAAACGGTAACTGCAAAATGCCCTGTTCGGGCATTTTGGGTTTCGTTCGGCTAGGTCATGGCTAAAGCCATTCCCACGCCTCACTACACCACATTTTTTTGTGCCCGTAAAACACTTCGTGTTTTCCTTATCGGGCACAAAAAAACGTCAGTTACCTAGAACGTTAAGTGCAAGTTTTGCAGGTGTTTGAAATAATATAAATTTAATATATTGTATAATATGTTATTTGTATGTATAATCTTTATATTAAATACTAAACGATGAAATTAGGCAAGAGATACAAAAAAGTTGATCTATGCATAAAAACCATGCCGAAAATTCACTAAATTTCCATATAAATTCAACAATAGTCCATATTTTTTGCTATTGTACCATATTACCATATAGTGTATAATATTGCTAATAGGCTTTAACGCGAAAGGAGATATTTATGGGAACAGTTTATAAAACAGATGACGGACAGGTTTTTCAATCTTCAATTGATGCACAGATACATGCAAACAATATTGTTTCTCAAAGACAAGCTGAAGCTGATGCGTCAAATGCGGCAAGCAGGGCACAACGTTCAAGGCAATTTGGTATTTACAACGAATTTTTAAATTTCTATAACGAAAACAACTGGTCTGGACTTATTAATTTCAGTAAAGACTCTGCAAATAATTATTGGTTAAATTTTAATGAGAGTCAGTTCCCATATACAAGTATTCTTATAAGTATTGCAAGAGCATATGTAGAAGACAATTACGAAGGAGCATTTATTCTCTGTAGTTATGGAGAACCATATGCTGGCAGTGATGATCGTATGGGTAGATTTAAGATAGCCGCTTTTAAAGCAGGAAAACAAGCATGGAAAAAAGTGCATGGACGAGAAATAACAGATGTTGAACTTTCGCAGCTAAAAAGCGAAAATGATAAAAAATTCAGAGCAACCTATTCATCATCAAAATCATCCTCCTCCAGATCAAGCAGTTACAATGAACCGCGAGGTATTTTTCCATCAATTGTATTTGGGTTTGTGGGCGGCGTTGGATTGGCTTCAATCATAAGTTGGATTGCCATACAGATTGTAGGACCTTTTTCTTCCAATGCGTTTTTCTTGGGATTTCTTGCGT
>Ga0209755_10005091_pt1 | contig 15147 bp, 17 predicted proteins | sample TergutCo191P1_FD_187301 | JGI IMG/M metagenome (GOLD analysis project Ga0209755, IMG submission 187301) | Cornitermes sp. P1 segment gut microbial communities from Petit-Saut dam, French Guiana - Co191P1 (SPAdes) (version 2) | ecosystem: Host-associated > Arthropoda: Insects > Digestive system... | reverse complement strand
CTATAAAATACCTGCTTAAAAACAAAGCGGACTATGTGATATTGGAAGGCTTCCTGACAACCTTGCTCGGCAAAGAGATAAAAATAAAAAGCCTCACAGACCCGGAAGGCAGCAAAAGCAGCCCAAGTGACAAAGTCAATAGAGTGGATGTGCTTGCCGAAGAGAATGACGGCTCGCTAATCATAATAGAGTTGCAGTTCACGCCCGAAATAGACTACTTCCACAGAATGGCTTTTGGCTCAAGCAAGGCGATAGTTAGCCACGTGAATATAGAAGAAGGGGATGCTTATTCTAAGATAAAGAAAGTTTACTCCATAAACATAGTCTATTTTGATTTGGGTGGCGGCAAAGATTACATCTATCACGGCACTACAACTTTCAAAGGTTTGCATTACAATGATGTGTTGGAGCTTTCACAGAAGCAGAAAGACGAATTTGCGAAGCTTGAAGTAAAAGACATCTATCCCGAATATTACATATTGAAGGTTAATCAGTTCAAGAACACGGTTCAGAGCAAGCTTGACGAGTGGATGTATTATTTCAAGAATTCCAAAGTTGAGCCTAACTTTGAGGCACCAGGCTTGGCGGAGGCAGACAGGCTTCTTGAGTACGCTCGTTTGAGCTATGAAGACCAACTGTCTTATGACTCTCACATTGACAAACGCCGTAGCGCAAACAGTTCTATTTACACCGCCAAGCTTGAGGGCAGGGCTGAGGGTCAAGAGCAAGTCCTTGAGCTTATGGCGAAAGGTTATACTTTAGATCAGATTAAAGAGGCTTTGAAAAAATGATTTTCACTACCCCCCCCCCCCCCCCCCCCCCCCATTCTTACGCTCAAACAGCCCATCGCCAACGGATTGGCCAGAATTTAAATTATTTTCAGAATTGCTTATTTACAAATTCCCATCTAAAAAATGGGAATTTCGCAACAATTTCCACAAACATCGAAATAGGAGAAAATCTATGAAAAAAACTGCGTTTTTGTCGCTTTTGTTAATGCTGTCAGGCTGTATGTATCACGTTGGCTCTCCAATAGGAGAAGTGCAACAAATATATGGTCCAGTAAAAGAAGTTGAGATACTCGGCTTGGTTTATGTTAAATGCAACGAGGGCGAGCCTGTTTACCAAGCTCTACTAAGAGCCGCAGAGAAAAAAGGCGGCAATGGCATTGCCAATGTTGTGATAGATCTTGAAACTATGACGACATCATTTTTTGGTCTCACTTTGAGCCAGCGTAATACAAAATATGCTTCCGCATTGGCTATTAAATATAGCAACGCAAATATCGTTTCCGAGCCTTCTGGCAAAGACGGCGTATTGGGGATTCCTAGCAGCAAAATATTTGTATTGGAGCCAAAATGAATAAAATTACGTTGTTAATTATTTTTTTGTTTGCAGTTTGCGGATACGCAAATGATGATTGGAAGTTTGACAATGAGGAAGAATATGAAATAAAAGATAGCAATGCGCCAAAAAAAACAACAATAAAAGAACAATCTGAAGCTTATAAGAGAATGTTTGAGAAAATAAGGTTGGGAATAAAAGGAGGGTTTGGCTTTGGCTCTTTAACTTTCGGCAAGGAAAAAACAGAGGCATTTGCGAGGCAATATGAGTTAGGAGGTGTACTAACAGCTCCATCATTCTTAAAAGCAGGACCTTTACTATTAAGCACAGAATTTAACTTTATTATTAGAGAGATAAAGGATAAATCTAGTACTGAATGGGTTCATCATGAATTAAATGGACCTATCATAAGTATGCCATTATTGCTCCAGTCTGTGCTTATTGAAGGTCGGGTAATAGATAAGTTTTTAGCGTTAGAAGCTGGAATAGTCATTGACGTTCATTTAAAAAACAGCGGGAATTACGACGAATCAGGTGGTAGCAATCTTGACCATGGACTTGTTTTAGGATTTGGTCTTATAGAAGAGAAGAAGTTTATAGGAGGTGTTAGAATGATGTATTATCCAGTATTTGATAAATTTGACAGTTCATCATTACTTCTATTCAATTTGAATGTTGGCTATTTATTTTAACACCTATGTTATAAATCATGCAAATCCTTTAATCAAGAAAATCGTGGTTCAGACGTTTTCCCAGTAACACTTTCCCCCACCTTAGGTGTTTAATGTTTAGATGAAAAATTTGAACTTTATGCTTAAAAAGCAACGCAGAACGGCGAGTATAGATATTGCCCCTTTAATGGATATGGTGTTTATATTGTTGATTTTTTTCATAGTCACCAGCACATTTACTCGTGAAACAGGCGTAGAAGTCTCAAAGCCACAAGCGCAAAGCGCAAGCCAATTGGAAAAAGAAAATATATTGATAGCTATAACACGAGAAGGAACAATTCATATAAATGAACGCCAAGTGGATATGGCAGGGTTGCGAGATGTTCTTGCGGATATTCTGGTAAAAAATTCCGATAGAGAAGTCGTGCTCATTTCAGATAAAGCTACAATGACCGGAACTTTGGTGCAAGTTATTGATGTTTGCAATATCGCTGGGGTTAAAAAAGTTTCCGTTGCGGCACTTAGCCAGTAGGTTTAAAAATGTTGATTAAAGTGCACAAATTTGGAGTTTTATTGGCTGCGATTTTCATAAGCTTCGCATTGGTTTTTTCCATACCAGTTCTGAACTTATTTTTCACAGGAAAACTTTTCGCAAAGCCTGTCTATACTGCTACCGAAGTGCGCATAGTAAAAGATAAAGCCCCTGAACCGCCTAAACCGGAAAAAGCTATGCGCAAACCAAACCGCATGAACACAGGCAGCCGCACTCTAAAATCCGGTCCTCGCTTTGCCATGGATTTGGGAGTAACGGGTGGTTCGGGCGGTACAAGCGTTCCTTTGAATTTAATAGCCGAGCAAAGCGGTGGCGGAAGTTTTGGTTCCGGCGATGTGGATGAAAAACCGAGCATTCGTGGAGCACCAAATTTCCAAGCACCATCTGCAATTCGTGATCGTGAAATAGATGCAACGCTCAGATTGTCTTTTTGCGTTGATGTAAACGGCAGACCATACGATGTCCGAGTGCTTGAAGAAAGTCCATCGGGACTTGGCTTGGCTGCTGCCGGTCGTGAAGCTCTTAGCCGTTCCACCTTCAAACCTGCACGCAAAGACGGCAGTGCTGTTCCTTTCTGCGGATTGGAGCAACCATTTGAAATTCGTTTCAGGGATTAATATATGCATAAACTCATTTCCGTATTGCTTGCATTGCTTGTTCTCAATTCTCCTGCAAATGCTTTTTGGGAGCGTAAAAGCAAAAAAGGTGTTTACAAAGCCGATACTTCTGCACAGGTGCAAGCCGCAAATAAATTGCTCGACCACGCAAACGCTCTGTATCATAACGGGCGTTATGTTCAGGCGATTCTAATGTACCGTAAAGCGGAGGTTCGTGGAGCAGATCCTGTGGCGACTAATTTTAACATTGCAAACAGCTTGTTTCGGTTGGAAAAATTGCCCGAAGCGGCTGCGGCTTATCGCAAAGCGGCTGATTATTCCAAGGGAGAATTTGCTCCTGCTTTATTTAATTTGGCAGCAGTTCTTTATCGCTTAATGCAATATTCCGAAAGCATTGCTGTTTATCACCGTGCTTTGCGAATAGACGAAGAAAATATATCTGCTTGGCTTTATCTTGCCGAGGCATATCAAAAAACAGGTGACCGAGTTGGAGCTTTGCGAGCTTTGGAAAATGCGCAGCGTCTTGAGCCAGGCGATGTTTCCATAGTCTATCAGCTTGCCGAGATTTATGTTTCTTTTGGTGAATTTGATGTTGCCGTAGCGTTGGTGCGTGAGGCATATATTCATAATCCCGAGGAAATCGATTTTCTCATTTACATTGGCGATATTTACCGCTCAAATAAAAACTACGATGCAAGTGCAGGTGCTTATCGTGAAGCGTTGGCATTGCAAACCGATAATTTGAATTTGCTATACAAACTTGCCGATGTTCTTGCAGAAGATAAAAAGCTTTTTTTGGCAATAGATATTCTCAACAAAGCGTTGCAAATAAATCCTTCTTTTAGCGATGCAGCTATTTTCCTCGGCAATTTGGCGTTTGAGGCAGAGTGGTGGGACAGAGCGGAACAAGCATATATGCTGGCTGGGCAACACGGAAACACCGAAGCGATTCAAGGTCTCCGCAACCTTGCATACGAATCCGAGCAAAGGCAGCAAATTCAGCGTGCCGTTGACTATCTGAAAAAAGCACAGACACTGGCCCCAAACGATTTATCCATTCGCGCTGAGATTGAGCGGTATAGTTATGAATAGTAAAAAATGAAAAGTACTACAAAATCAGCACAAGTGTTCCAATCGTTATCAAAATTGCTCCGATTATTGTTTTTACGCTTGCGGGCTCACCCAAAATTACAAACGCCAAAAGTATCGTTATTACTATGCTTAATTTATCTATGGGAACGACTTTTGACACATCGCCTATTTGCAACGCTTTGTAAAAAAACAGCCATGAAAGCCCGGTGGCAAGCCCTGAAAGCACAAGAAATATCCAGCTTTTTTGTGTTATCGTCGCAATTTCGCTATGCTTGCCCGTAACAAAAACTATAATCCAAGCCATTGCCAAAACAACTACGGTCCTTATCGCCACGGCAAGATTTGAATTTACGCCTTCAATTCCTATTTTTGCAAGAATAGCCACAACTGCAGCAAAAAACGCAGCAAGCAAAGCGTAAATTATCCACATAAATTATCCTCCGTTTTTTTTCTTCTTGTTCTTTTTGCCATTATTCTTTTTCTTTGGTTGCGAGCGGAAATCCCATGGAGCAGTAGGTTTGTCGTCTGCCCAAAGTCCAAGTTTTTTTGCTTTCGCTTCTTCTTCGGCCTCTTTAAAATCTATGCGTTTTTTGCTGTAGCTTTTATACCACCAAGCATGTCCGTTTTTTATCATCCATAGAGAAACATTTATGGAATCTCCAAGCCAAGGCTCTCCGACTGTTCTGCCATAGCGATCTTTGTCTGTAATTTGCAAGCGAATTTCTTTGCCATCTATAAGAGTTCTTAGAGCTTTGCCGGCTTCTTCACCATAAGCCTGATCTTTTTCCGGAGCATCGACTCCATACATTCGCACTTTTATTATTTGTCCGGCGACTTTCAATTTGAAAGTATCGCCGTCGTGAACATCTTGAGCAATGCCTTTAACCCAGGCTCCGTCTGCGAAGCTGAGGGAAATTGCAAGTGGGATGAGTAAAGCTATAAACTCCCAGCGGTGCGAAGATTTCATGGTGTTTTTCCTTTGGCTCTATTCAATTTAGAAATGTTTTCCTGTAATTCTCGTCTTTTATTTTTACAAATCCGTTGTTCAGCAATGTCTTTATAGATACTGTATTTTCCGGCAAAGGATCGGCAACTATTTCTTTTCCGCCTATTTGAATTATTTTTTCTTCCAGCATTTTTATAATCATCTTCCCAATGCCTCTATTCAAATATTCTTCTTCGCCTATTAAATAGCCTATACCATAGATAGAACCTTTTTCAATAATAGCTCCATAATATTCCTGTGCATAAAAACAATCTAAATATTGGCAAAAACCGATTTTTACATCATTAAAATACACCATGAAATGTTTTATAAAACTATATTTTCCGTTTCTATCGCTAATTTCATTCAGCCATTCCTGCCTATGCACCTCTCCTTTCGGGCACATCCATTTATAAATATATTCTTTATCCAGCCATTTTAAGAAAAGATTTACGTCCTTATCCGTTAAAGGTCTTAAGGCTATAGGCATTACGCAACCTTGATGCGCTTTCATTTTACTTCTCCTTTTTATTCGGCAGTAATATAGATAATTTTTTCAGAAATTCGGTGTTTTTTGGGTTCTATTCTACAAAATCAACTATAACCTAGCTTAAATAAATTAGCCGAAAATAACTCATAACTCTATAAATTTCAGGAACTTAAGTTCGATCGCCGCATACACAAAGCAAACCTAGCCACATTGCTCATAAATCATTTCTTGGCCGCTTTCTTTTCTGAATAAGTAAATGGTAGCCTTCGCCTTGCTTCCCCATCTTATCTTGCCTTTCAATGGATATTTCATAGTTTTTCGCTATATAGCGGAACCCCTGCACAATAGGGTTCGATTCTTGTACGGAATCCCAGTAAGCATCGGAGCGAAAGGCTGCCTCAGTATTATACTGGTCGAGCATCTTGTCATCAATAATAGGCGGTTTATTAGCCATAAGTATTCTCCTTGTTATAAACAATATTAATATAGAAAAATTATGCCACTAGCATGCACCATAGGCTGCAATAACTGCAGGTAACTTAACCAACGGAAACCAACCATGAATTATACCCGGCTAGTATAGTGTTGGCAACTTGCTCGGGAGTGACGTATGACGTGTCAACAACCAGATTGAAATTAGACAACTCGGAACAGTCTGCACCATATAATTCTAGGTATCGTTTGTTTTCACTTGCCTTTCGTGCGGCAATTTTATTTACAGCATCTTCAATTGACAAGTATTTTTCATTTTTCCGTTGATTATCTCCTGATATTCTATTTGCAGATACTATTAAATCTGTTTTTAAAAAAACTTTAAAGGATTGCGGAAGAAAAAACCACGCTAACCTTGAATCAACTATTAAATTAGCCGATTCATTTAAAGATTTGAATGTAGAATCTATTTCTTCGTCTATTTCCGGATGAGTCTCAGAGTATTTATTCAGCTCCAAAGTAGTCATGTTATACTTAAGGGCTATCTCTCGTTGAATTTTACCGGTATAGATATATTCATAATTCAATTGTTTGCACAATATATCGGAAACAGTAGATTTTCCACTTCCCAAATCGCCTGTAATAGAAATGATTTTCAGCATTTTCATGAATATAGTAAATTTATTCACCCGCAGACCTTAAGGTCAAGGCTTAAACCGCAATTTACTATATTTTACAATCGGTATTCCTATGAAAAAATTTGCGCTTCTATTGCTCTTAGCTCTCACCTGCATCGCATTTGCTCAAAAAAATGCGTCAAAGAATACTAAAAGCACTAAAAGCGTTAAAAGCAGCACCAAAACTACCAAAACCGTAAAAGCCACACCTATACCACCCGATGATATCAAAGGCGAATTCACGGATTCCCGAGATAAAAAGAAATATAAGACCGTAAAATTAGGCGAACGTGTTTGGATGGCAGAGGATTTAAACTTCAAAAGCAAACTTTATGATTTTGAAAATGTGCAAAACGCTTGCCCGGCCGGTTGGCGACTACCAAGCAAAAGCGCATGGGAAGATTTAAAAAAAGAAATAAGCGAAGCCGATGCTAAACTTAAAGCCAGAATCGGATGGAATACGCAAGGCAGATGGTGGGCCGCTACCGATATTGGCGTGGATACAACCGCTTACTATGTAGTTGTAAATTCCGGTTTCGGAGGCATAAATGAAATAAAGAATTTAAGCTCCGTTAATATGGCAGTTCGCTGCATTCAAAATACTCGAGCTAAACCCAGTGAAAAGAAAAATGACATAAGGTTATACAAAACAATTAGAGTAGGCAATCAGGTTTGGATGGCAGAAAATTTGAATTTTAAAACAGGAAAATCTTGGTGCTTTGAAAACGATGAATATAATTGCAATATATACGGACGTTTATACGACTGGAACACTGCCGCTAAAGCATGCCCCAGCGGTTGGCATTTGCCCACGCGGCGCGAATGGGATGAGGCATCAATAACAGAATTTCCGGCAATGCTTCGAGAGTTCGGCGGAAGTCTCAGCGGAGAATTTAGCCATGCAGTAGCCGCAAACGAATACAAATTTTTAAATAAAGATATGGCAGGCAATTGGTGGAGCCTAACAGAGTATGGCAATAACGATTCATATAGCTGGCATATTCAAGCAAACGAAAAAGAATTAAGTGAAAAAATCACAAACAAATCTATCGGCTATTCGGTTCGCTGCGTTCAGAATATTCCCAACACGGGCAAAACAAACAATATAGCGCAATACAAAACAGTAAAAATAGGCAATCAAGTTTGGATGGCAGAGAATTTAAATTTTAAAACAGGAAAATCCTGGTGCTTTGAAGACGATGATTTTTATTGCAAAAAATACGGGCGTTTATATGACTGGAACACTGCCGTCAAAGCATGCCCTCGCGGCTGGCACTTGCCCAGCGACTCGGAGTGGAATGAATTGGAAAAAGTTTCCGGCAAAAACATTGTGAACGCTATTTCCGCTTTGCAAGGCGGTTGGCGTGATAATGATGGAGAAAAAACGGGACGTTGGCGCGAACTTAATGAAAACGGATTTTGGTGGTCATCTACGGTAATTGAAGCTCTCGGTTCTGTTCAAGTTCGCCAAATGTCACCCCTAAAAGATTTCTCCAGCACTTTAAGGAGTAAAACCAACGGTCTCTCAGTTCTTTGCATCCAAGATCCTCAAATTAAAAAAATCAGCAAAACATTCACAGATACCCGCGACAGCAAACAATACGGCGTAATGAAAATGGGTAATATTATATGGATGAAAAATAATTTGAATTACAATGCAAAAGGCAGTTTTTGCTACGAAAACAAATCTGAAAACTGCGATAAATACGGGCGGCTTTATGAGTGGGATTTAGCTCAGACAGTATGTCCGTCTCCCTGGCGTTTGCCCAATCACGATGATTGGGTAAATTTGATTGAGAGCTCCGGAAATAATACATCCGGCAAAAAACTTAAATCAAAACAACAGTGGAACGGAACGGATAATTATGGTTTTTCTGCCTTGCCCGGTGGTTTTACCAAAGCACAAGGTTTTGCAGAAGTCGGAGAAAGAGGCTATTGGTGGACAAGTGATACCCACGGCCCTAACGGAAAACACAAGTTTATGAGCTCAGACAGAGACAGCGTGACTCATTCCGTGCATTCCAAGTCCACAGGCCTCTCGGTTCGCTGCGTGCAAGACTGCGGACTGTTTAACTGCGTTGTGGAATAATGAACGCGTTTTTTGGCTTGATAATTTTGCTTTTCTGTGTTGCAGCACACAGCGCAGGGCCTAAAATTATTTTCAAAGAAGGGCAAGCTTTTGCTGCGTTTAATCTGGAGCAAGGCAAATTGCCATGCAAAAAAGATTCACCATGCCTGTTTTTTCACAAAGACAGCGATAACCTAAGGCTTATTCTAAGCGGAAAAAGCATTAGAATGGCATATAAAGCGGAAGATAAAAATCAAGGACCTTTGCCTTTTCCGAGAAATTTTAAAATTATGGACAGGCAAGAAAAAGCAGATGTAGTAGAAGACTACAGAGGATTTTTTGCAAGCGAATTTGCGCTTATGCTACAAGCATTCATTTACACAACCCCTGAAATTTTTGACTGGGATGTTGAAAAATTCAAAGCCGTGCAAAATACGCACCTTATTTCTGAGCAAGAGCTGCGCAAGATTTTTGAAACCGGCAAGCCACCGGAGTATTATACCATTTTCAGGATTAAATGTGTTGGCGGGCAAATCGCAAGCTTTGAAAGCGATGGCAGGGGTGGATTTTATTTAGAAATAGAATGAATTTAATTTTCTAAATTATATTACAATGCTAACTCCAATAAAATTTCATTTTCTAATCAATCCCATTAGCGGAGGCGGGCAAGGCAAAATTGTATTTGATTTTTTGCCGGAAATCATGCGTTCAATGGCTTTTGAAGAACAGGAATGGAAAAGTGAATTCAGCATTTATGAACATTTCGAAGAGCAGGTAAAAGAAGCTCTGGAAAATTCCGAATGCGTAATAGCTGTGGGCGGTGATGGTACCGCCACGGCGGTTTTTGACGTTCTTATGCAACACGAGGAACTGAGAAATGTAAAAATAGGGCTTATACCTCTTGGAACCGGAAACGATTTAGCCAGAGTTTTGAACCTCTATGAAGCTCTTGTGAGCAGAGGCTTGCTGTACATAGTTCGCAAACTGGTTGTAGCAGAGACCAGAAACCTTGATTTATGGAAAATAAACGGAAAATTTGCTATGGCCAACTACTTTTCCGCAGGCATAGACGCACGCATAGCACACGATTTTAACCACGACAGAGCCACAGGCAAAATAGCGGGTAATTCCGTACTCAAAAACAAGCTGCATTATGTAAAAAGATTCTTCGCAGACAAAGACTACCGCCTGGATTCAGGGGAATTGAACGTAACAGACTTTTCCGGCGAAAAACAGAGTTACACCCTTGCAAACAACCGTACTGTCATAGTCGGCAACATTCCGAGCTTTGCCGGCGGCTCCAATCCCTTTGGCAAATCAGACATGGCAGACGGCTTACTGGAAGTTTTAAATATAAAATCAATAAGAAGTTTTTTAAAAGCCCTCTCAATCATAGGGCCTGGTTCCTCGGTTATAAAAGCCAAAAAAATAGAAATTAACCTTAAAAACGACGAATTTGTCCAAATAGACGGTGAAGATTTCAGCGGAAAGCTGGCAATGCCAATAAACATAGAATTCGGCGGCAGAGTGCAAATGTTGCATTTATAAATTAATTGCTAAAGTTTTCAAAAAATATGCCGATATAGAAAATGAGGTAGGTCTATGATAGAAAGCATTTATAAAACCCCAAATGCGCCACCAGTAACAAGTGGCGCAGAAACTTTTTTATATAAAAGCCAGGGTGAAGAGAATGCGGAAAAACGCGCAAATAGCTATGAATTGAATTTGACCGATGAAGGTTGGAAGATTTTAGAAGAAAAAAACGAAAAAAAAGGGAACGAAAAAAATACATTTAAAAAAGAAGAGCCAAAAAACGATGAACTCACAGAAGAAGAGCAAAGAAAAGTAGATGAATTGGAAAAAATAGACAGAAAGGTAAGGATTCATGAGCAGGCTCACGTGAGCGCAGCAGGCGGTTACGCCCGTGGCGGTGCAAATTACAACTTTGTAACCGGGCCAGATGGCAAAAGATACGCCAGTGGCGGGCACGTAAACTTAGATACAAGCCCCGAAAGAACGCCGGAAGCAACCATAAGAAAAGCAGATGTAATCCGCAAAGCAGCTCTTGCACCGGCAGATCCTTCCCCCGCAGACAGGCAAATAGCGGCAGATGCGACAAAAATGGCCCAAAAGGCCCAAAGAGAGCTGGCTAACGCTTCTTCTTAGCCTTATAATCAACAGCCGGTCTCAGAACCTGGCCCATTGTAACAAGCAAAGAAACTACCGGCTCCATATGATCGCCGGATATATCAAAAGCTGCAACTCCGCCATAACCATTAGCTTTAACCGCCTCAGCTATAATTTTAACCGAAGGTATCCCGTTAAAAACTATAGTTTCGCTTTCACTAACTGCAACTTCGCTTTTGCTTTGTTCGTCAAAAGATACTTTGTATGTAACGGTATCTTTGAATTTATCCAAAATATCTTTATATGGCAAAACGCCTTCGTTTCCGGAACCTGAGCCCTCATGTGAAGACCCTAAACCTTTTGCTTTATAAAATGTTTTACCATAAAAAGGAAGAATGGGTATAAGCTTATCTTTTGATACACCTGCATTTGCAAAGGCAGCTAGAATATTAATGTTATCGCTAGTGTTTGAATTCGGCTTGACTTGCGATTCACTTGCAGAGGTTTGGTCTGTGAACCAAAGAGAGAAACTCTCGATTTTGCTCAAATCTGCGCCGCTAATTGCCGCAGCCAAAGATTCCTCACCAGGAATTGCAACGCTAACTGCAATACCAGCTGAGGCCCAGTCCGCAGCCATCTGCAACAATTTTGGTAAATCTTCCGCGCTAACCATGCCACCATCCAGTTCAAAAGCGTCTATACCATATTCATCTTTGAATTTTTTGGCAGTCTGAAGCAATTCTTTGGCACCATAGGCCTCGTTCATAGCTTCTTCGCTGCCCAAGCCGCCTATTGCAACTGAAATCTTAACTTTGGCAGCTTTTGCCAGTTTCACCAGCTCCAAAAAGTTATCCTTGTCGGTTTCGTCTGCAAAGAGCAAGTCCGAGCCGCTGGGTGTTAAGTAGCCATAGCGCACTTCCGTTACAAAATTGTAACGGACATTTGCCGGCTTAAACTGCGAATATTGTGCCCAATGCGGAAAATAGACAATCACCTTGTCTTGAGCAAAAATTGCCGTGGAGCAAAACAAAACAAAAAGCAATAATTTTTTCATTGTGAACCTCATTTTACCACATATATCTTGTCATCAGATTTATTCAAACAAAAAGTATATTTGCCATAGTCATAATCTCGCCCTCCTCGAAACACAACTCCATCAAGAGTATTGGCCTTTTCTTTTGATCCCGCATTTATGCTACCCGGCTCACAGTATTTATATGGTTTTCCATCATAGCGCCCAACAACATGGTAATGTTGACTAACCAAAGTAGAATCAAATCTATTGCCATAAACAATTGTATTGCCATCTAAAGAATAATAACTTTTTAAATATTGTTTCACAGCCTCCCTATTTCCCACATCAGGCTTTGGTATAAATAGGCACATCATCTTAATAACCGGTAAAATACGGCCAAATTGACTTGGGCTTGCTGCTGCTGTGGGGTATCTTTTCAAAGAATCCTGCAAAAAAGACACAAGTGTTCTTGGCCTATCGGTAGCATCTCCCTCGCACCACGGCTTATCACCGCTCCAATCATAATCATCACATTCTTTATCCTTATCGCTAAGTTCATCCCAACCGCCGCTCCAACAGCCTCCTATAGAGCAAGTTGTGTTGTTTCCGGTTACAATGTTATAATCATCTCTATTTGCATATATTCCGGGGCATTTACTATTCTTGAACCATCCAGGATTAGGACAAGACGCATATTTCAAATAAATATCTGACGCAAAATCGTTATCGGAAAGAAGAGTAGCACAATTGCTAGCCGTTGATCGTAAATAGGTATCTGCGGCTACACCACCTGTAATATTCAAAATAATTTGGCTCATTGCAACATCTCTATTGATATCCACATATTCTCGCCAGTTAAAACCATCCGGCAAATCAAGTCTTTCTTCAGTAGTCACATCCATATCCGCACAAGAACTCAAAAACAGAGTTGTTGCGGCGCATAAAAAAACAGACAATTCTTTTTTCATAGCAGCTTCTCCCTAAAACTTCACCGATACCAAACCAGACACAATAAGCTTATCCAAATCAATATCATTTTTTTCTCCATCCAATGTAAAGGAAATTGAATTGGCAAGTAAACCACCTTGCAAATTAAAATTAGCTCTTTCGCTAATTTTAATTTGCGGCCCGCCTACAGCCAAAATTTCACTTGTTTTATTAATAGCTAAATAACCTGCATCATCATCACGTAAAACATAAGAATTCTTAAACTCCTTTGAAAGTTGTTGGAATCCTCCAATCAAAGAAAGTCCACGCCAAATTCCTATTTTTGCTCCAGCCATAATGCGATCTGCCTGAGGATTATATACACCGCTTTCTTCTTTGCTCTGCTCATAAGAACCCGAAATAACCAAAGCTTTGCCGAGCCCAGCCAAGCGAGCCACATTTACTTCCAAACCTCCGCCAAAACGGGTATAATCCGCATGTTCAGAGGAATAAGAACCAAACACTCCCCTAACGCTAACGGCCTTGTTCCAAACAAAATTCAAATCCGCATCACCGCCTGTTCTATCCGGAGTGGCAAAGCCATAAGGCAAAGCCATATTCACGGCAGGATCCAGGTATGAAAATCTTTCATCTACGCTACGCTCTAAACGGGTATAAGTCTGTTGTGTATAAGCATTGCGATAGTAATGGGCAAGCTTATAGTTATTAGCCAAATACGCTGATTTATAAATAGAATCGGTTCCTATTACGCTACCCGGTCTTCCATGCGCACCGCTAACTACTGTCATGGCATTCAAAGGCAATGTGTAATAAAGAGAATAATACATATTTTCCAAAGAACCTGTACGGAACTGCCCCAAACCATATTCCAAAGCAGCATCACTGTTCAATATGGGAAGATTGGGCAAATATGCAGGAGAAGCGGCAAGCTCCGATTCAAAATCCTTATTGATATTTATAAAATTACCGGAGAGTTTTGCTTCAAATGGCTTTTGGTCAAAAGACACAAAAGCATTGGCAAGCAGAGCCCCCTTGCTCTTCAATGAGCCCGCTTTTGAAGGTTCATATTTGTATCCGACAGAAGGCATTGCAGTTCTATAATATGGATACAAGCTGTATAAATTGTAAGATGGCCCGGCAATAGCCGGAATGTAAGTTATATTATCAACTTGAGCAAATGTTAAAGATACAACTGAGTCTGCAGGAACTCTAACATCTTGCCGATGGCTCCAATTAGAGAGAGCATATTCTGCTCCAATGCCAAAACCGACAGGACCGGAAAGCAATTTTTTGCTGGTATAGCCCAATTCAAAGCTCAATACATTATTTTTTTCATAATCCACAATGCTATCCTGCATTATGTTTTTCAATGAACTGCCATGTCTGTTAAATGTATAAACATCATTCACTCCTAAAGCAAAACCAAAAGCTTCAACGCCAATACGGGCACCCGTTGTAAATCTGTCTTTATTCGGGTCAAAATCAAAAGATATCCTATCTGTTCCATCTGCAACTTTACGCAACCGCGCTGCTGTTCCCTGCACGAATATTCTATCAAAAACGCCTGCGGAAGTGCTGAATTCAAGATTCAAACCCTGCAAAAGCCTGCGATTGGTGCCATCTAAATATCTCTCTTCCATAGCATCTTTTTTAAGAGATGAGAATACTTCCGGTTCCATTATAAGGTCCGGCTCGGATAAATATATGGTGAGCGGCGTATAGGCTACGCGCATTGTTCCCAAATTGAACTTCAGCTTTTTATTCAATATATTACCATCATAAGACCACCACCTTATTATCGGGGAGTTATTGCCCTCACGATAAGCAGACTGCCAATCTTTATGGAAACGCAAATCAAAAGTGGCTTTTGTCTCTTTGCTGGGGCGAATGGAAATACCCAGTATAAAATCGGTAAACGCCGAATATTCCGAAGCGTCTGCATCGCCGGATAACCCCTTTGAATCCAAAATAGACCCAAAAGCACCGGCCTTTGCGCTACCATTCAAGGAAAAACCTAAAGTGTTTTCTTCTATGCTATCCAAAGCGGCAAGCACTGTTTCTTGAGCAAAAGAGAGGCTGAAACACAAACCAAAAACTATTAAGGCATATCTCATACTTTAAAACTCCA
>Ga0209755_10005090_pt1 | contig 15151 bp, 11 predicted proteins | sample TergutCo191P1_FD_187301 | JGI IMG/M metagenome (GOLD analysis project Ga0209755, IMG submission 187301) | Cornitermes sp. P1 segment gut microbial communities from Petit-Saut dam, French Guiana - Co191P1 (SPAdes) (version 2) | ecosystem: Host-associated > Arthropoda: Insects > Digestive system... | reverse complement strand
GCTCGATCTCGTCGCGGCTGATGCCAGCCAGCATTTCTCCCGCCATTGCTATCCCCTCCTGTCGCCTCAGTATCGCGTTTATTATACCGCGCTTGCTCGGATCTGTCAGGTACTCGAAGAACACGAGCCACATTTCCTGAGGGGTCATCTCCTCAGGGTCTTTCCCGACGACGCCCTTCAGCTTGGAAAGCTCAAGGGTGAAAACGCGGCTGCGCCCGCCCAGGGACACGCCCCGCACCGGGTCGTGGTACTCGAAGCGGTGGAAAAACTCCCCGTCGCCGAAAAAACGCTCCCTCGCCAGGAACGCTATCTGGTACGCCGGCCTAAGGTCGGCGTAAGTCTTGTCCGCTCCCTTGATGTCCTGGCCGACAAACAGCTTCGCGGCGTGGAACTCCAGGCGCGCGGCCTCGAAAGGCTTGGGGTGCAGGCTCATTTCCACGTTCACGGGCTCTCCGCGGTCGGTCTTGCAGTGGATGTCGAAGCGGATCTGGCGGTCCAGGACGCTTTCCGCGGCCGGCTCGTTTGCGTTCAGCGCCACCACTTGGACGTCCCTGTCGATAACCGCGGAGACCAGCCTTGAAAGCGCGGTTCGCGACGCCGCGGTGTCCTTTGTGAAGACGGCCTTGAACACGTCGTCGCGGCGGATGTCGAGGAGGTCCTCGAAGTCGTCGAAAAATATTTGTGTTTTCATGCCTGTATATATGGCGCAAGATCGCGTTTCGCATTGCTCCGGCCGGAAAAAAACGGAAAATATTTTGCCGCTGCGCGCAACAACAAGGCGCAATAAGCGCGATTTCCTGCGAGAGATCTGGGCTGCGGAGAAGACTGCGCCTGCATTGCAGGTTGCGGCGTTTGCAAGAAAACCCCGGCGCGCGAAGCGTTGCAAGAAAAAACAGGCCAGCCAGCGGATTCCCAGCAAGAGCGGCTTGGGAGCGCCAGCATCTTCTAGGGCATTACCCCAAAAACCCTCGCCCGCGCGTTACAGCCGCAGCTTGGCGCGAACCATCTCGCTGAACTTACGAACCGCATCCTTCTTGGGCTCCATCGCAAGGGAAGCGTCGCAATCCGAAAGCGCCTGCGGGTAGTCGCCCAAATGATAGTACGCCTGACCGCGCCTGAACAGACAGTATGGCTGGAAGCGGTTTATCCCCAGCGACAAGTCAAAGTCCCTGATCGCCTCGGCGTACTGGCCTTGCACGGACTGCACAAGCCCGCGGTAGTAGGCGGATATGTGCGAGTCGGGATCGAGCCCAAGGGTTTCGGTAAAATCCGAAATCGCCTCGTCGTATTTCGACTGAGCGAAATACGACAGCCCCCGGTGCTTATGGATCAGGGACAGAATCGGCTTTTCCGGCGGCGGATCCTGCGCCAGGATCCGGCTGTAAATGTCTATGGCATCCGCAAACTGCTCGTTGTTGTGAAGCGTCAGAGCATTTAGCAGAAGCTCGTCGATGGAGACGTTGCCCGGGTCAAGCAAGAACGCCTTGGGACTCCGAGGCGCGGAGGCGGAGGGCTGCGACAAAATAAAGTCGTCGGTGAATTCCTCGACTTTTTTGTAAAAATTTTCCCGCTCAAGTACCCGCTGGGCATTAAATTTTTTCTGGTAGTTACGGATATCCTGGAAAATCGCATCCGCAAGCGAAAGACTCGCTCCCACGGCGTGCAGCTTGCGTTGCATAGGCTCGTCAAGGGCGCTGAAATCCCCCTTGTAAAACAGCTCGTGCTCCACTTCCGCCCACGCGTCCTGCAGAGTCGTGCGCACCTGAATCTCGGCCACCTTGCAACCGGAATCGCCCATCAGGCGCGAGATCGCGCCTGGAATCTTCACAAGCAAGTGTATCGATTCGTAGCCGAATTCCTTGCGCGTCAGACGCCCCTTGTACTCAATCTCCTCGACCTCGAAATTGTCGCTTATCAGGGACACCACTTGCTTGAGGTTTTCTATAAAAGGGCAGATTATCCTTATGCCCATTTGGTCGGTCAAATGCGGCTCGCGACCGTCCTTGTTAAACTGGCGAATGTACTTCTTGTAATAGCTCTCGAAATTTTTCGCGCGCACCTTGACCGTGGGACAGGGAGCGATCCTCGACAGCACCTTGTCCCTAAGAAGACGCTCCATCTCCCTGACGGTCAGAGTTCTAGCCCCTGCCTTGGACTCGTAGGCCTTCCTCAGCTCTTCTTTGTCAGGGATCTTGCCCACAGAGCCTTGGGTTAGCGTGTTTTCTTCGTCGTCTTTCATGCCATATAAAAAAAGCCGCCTGAAAACCATTATGCCTTCAGACGACCCGTTTCGCCTTAAATCAAGCGCTGGCCCAGCCTGCCTCCAAGCCAGCGTTATTTTACCAAGCTACGACCGCTATGCCAAAACTACTCGTTCGCCGGGGTGGGAGTGAACGTGGCATCGACGGCTTGCCTCTGGGCTTCCAGATGGCGAAGGATCTGATCCTGACCGAAGCGCTCCATCTCCCATACCCTGCGCATGGTCTCGCGTTCTTGGATAATGCCCCAGATGCTCTCGTCGTCGATGTCGCGATCGGTATCGAGAACCGCGCGGTCGTAAATAATCTTCACGTCCCTGAAATAAGCGATGAAGTCCCCGCCCTGGTGGGAAGCGTCGCGCCTGATCTCAAACCCGCCGAACTTAATGAAAGGCGTGGAATCCGGGTATATCGGGGTGATGCGCAGATCGCGGTTGCGGACTTCCTGAATATAGGACGGGTTGTCCCAGCGAAGCTCTGCCCAGCCGTCGAAGTTCAGCGGCCCCATCGGTATGGACCTGCGGTTCCCGTTATGGTCGAGCAGGATGACGTTAAGCGAGTGGGGGAAATTCAGCCCGTACACGTTGACCGCGAGGGATCTGATCGTCGCCACGTTTCTCACAACGCCAAGGCCGTTCTCGAAACGAGTGGTGCCGTCGCCGTTAACGGCAGGCTCGATGGTCCCGTCATCCTGGATATCAGCCGCAGGCTCGAAAGCGGGGATCTCGAAGGGGGGCCTGATAAGCGCCCACGAATGGAAGGGCTCCAAGGGGAAATGAACCCTGGCGCCTAAAACCGTGCCGAAACGCCTGGACTCCGCTTCCCTCGTAAAGCTGCGAGACACATTGAAGAGCGTCCTGGCGGAGGGGGCCAGATCCACTTCCCAGTTTTCGATGGCAAGGGAGGATCTCATCATCTGCCTCTGTTCCTCGGTGAAAGATCCCGCGAAACGAACGTTCGCGAAATCCATCAAGGTGGCGCGGTTTTGGTTCGGCGCCTCAGCATCGCCAATCGTCATGTCCGCTGCCAGAAGGTTAAAGTCGATAAGCACGGCCTCATTTGCAAACAGGGAACCGACCACTAACGATGCGATGGCGACAAGAATGAGCATTTTTTTCATGCGCAACTCCTTTCAACTAATAACATTGATCTACTTAGCTTCGCTAAGAGTATAACGAATTCGAGGTTTCCTGTCAACGACATTGCTCTCAAATTTCGCTTTCGCCGTAACCGAGCCCAACGGCTCCGGCAGCAGGCAGCTCCCCTCCAAACCAACATACTCCCGTCAACGGAACTCTCCGGCAAAAGCCGGCCTTCCGTCGATAAAAAAACGCACCCCCCCTACGCTGGAGAAGTTTCTCTTGACGCCCGCGCTAAGAGTCCCGAAACCGCGGAAAACGTCGTTCCAATCAGGCGGCGACAGCACGGGGTCCCCAAAGAGATCCGCGTAAACCACTCCGTCACGATACAGCAGGGAACGAAGCCTCGAGCCCCTTGGCAAAACGGGCAAAACGTCAGGAGTGAATGGCCCAAGAAGAGCCTCTTCCACGTACCTGGCTATGTCCCCCTCCAAAGTGCCGGAACGCCTAAGCATTCTCTGCTCGAGAATTATCTCCCCGCTATCAATAGCATAAAACACAAAGGTTCTTCTTGCAAGGCCTGAATCGCGAAATTCGATCAAAGCCGCCGCCGCAAGCAATGACATGACCAGCGCAAGCAAAACACAAATCGCGACCCGCAGTTTCGGAACCTTGAAGGCCCCGCCTTTCGTACCCATCCCCCCGCTCATTGCGCTACGATAAACCCCCCCGAACGTTCGAAGGCGTCCACGAAATCGACGATTCCTCTGTACACGCCCCCAACCATTCTACGCAAATCCGCGTCGTTTGTCATCAGGGCGGCGTCCTCTATGTTAGTCACGAAGCCAAGCTCGACCAGCACCGCGGGCATGTTGCTGCGCCGGACGACGAACCAGTTCGCGGCGCGCGGCCCGCGGTTGGGCATGGAGTCGCCCATCGCCGAAGCCATGCCGCCGAGAATCGAATGCGCGAGCATGGTGCTTTCCGAATGAAACCAATCCTCCGTGATCATGTTCAGAATCCGGCGCAGTTCGGGATCCGGGAACCGATCTTCGCCCACCACGTCCAACTGGCGGCGGTAGTCTCTGGGAAGGTGCCACACCTCGAAGCCCCTGGCATTCCTGTTCATGGCGGCGTTCGCGTGCATCGAGATGAAGATAACGCCCTCGTCGTCCCGCGTGGGGACGGAGTTGGCTATGTGGGTGCGCTCCTCGAGGCTAAGATAGACGTCGCGATCGCGGGTCAGCAATATGCGCTTGTCCGGAAACCGGCTGGCTAGCATGTCCCGCAGCATTATCGAGGCGTTCAGCACTATGTCCGACTCCCTGACCGTTCGCGCCTCCCCGTCGATGACGTGCTGAAACACGGCGCCTGGATCCCTGCCCCCGTGCCCGGGATCGATGACGATGGCGGCGATCCTGTAGTGGAAGCCGTCGCCGTCCCTCGCGACGCGGGAGAACGCGTCGCGCGCCGCCAGCGCGAACGCCTCGGGGAAAAGAAGCTCGCCGCCGCTGAAAAAAGGCAGCGGGACATGGTAGACGTCGCTGCCGTTCACCACGAGGAATCCAGTCTCCCCCGGAGCGAGCGCCGCGGAGAAAACGCCTCGGTGCCCGCTGACGGAGAAGGATCCTTCCCTGAAAAACGGATCCCACCGGAACACCCCGCTCGCGCCAGCAGCCGCGTCGAGAAGGCCCATCGTCTCGTCCAGAGTGAGGGCGCGGCCAGAGCCAGGCGCCTGAGCGCCGGCAAGCGCCGCCAGCAGCAAGGAGAGCGCCAGCGCGGAAAACCCCGCCCGGATCCTTCTCAATCGCCCTCCCCCGCTCCGGCGAGCAGTCGGTCAACGTGATACGCGGCCCCTTGGTAGCCGCCCTTGGCAAGCGCGGCCCAGAACGATTTCCCAAGCGCCGCGCCCGAGCTTCCGGCGCCGGCTTCCGGCAGGGTAAGCCCCGTAAGCTCCCTCACGGCAGCAAGGCTTTCGCCCACCGAGCGCCCCACGTAGTCGCGCAGCCCGGAGTCCGCAAACTCGGGGAACAGCGCCAGCGCGACCGAGCCGCGGCAGCCCGCGGGCGGAAGGCGCGTCTCCGGCAGCTCGCCCAGCAACGCCAGAAGCCCCTCGCCCAGCTCGAACGCGCAGGGCGGAAAGCTCCCGGAATATGCCCCGCTCCCGCGCAGGAATTCCCCGGTTTCCGCGTCCGAGGGATCGAGACGAATCAGGATCGCGCGCGCGGCGCGTTCCGCGGACTCGACGGCGGCGGCGCGGTCCGGCGCCGCGCTGATTACGTTGCCGCACTTGGAGACGTTGTTCTCCGGGAAGCCGACCTTCCCGCCCTCGCGAGCGCGCATAAACAAGTCCGTAACGAACGGGGACTCCCGCGCGGCGCTCTCCCCAGAGATCGCGCGAACGGTGCCCGGTATGGAAATAAACGCGCGCTCCGCGCAGGTCCAGCTTTTGCTCGGCGCGAGATCCCCAGGATCCCGCCCCATCGCTAAAAGAACGGCCGCGCGGATCGGCTGCGCGCCGGAAGAGTAAGGGTAAGTCCAGCCGGACATGTATCCGCCGGAAAGCCGCGCCGCGATCTCGCCTATCATGGGGCCTTCGGGCGCAATCTTTATGTCGCCTTTCGCCGCGCCGACGCAGCCCGGGGCGGCAAGCCCCAGCGCGCGAACTCCCGCGCGGAACGTTTCAAGAATCGCGTCCCGGTCTTCGGGCGAAACGACCGTTGGCATGGTGTGCCCCATCTCGATGAAAAACGGCGGGAAGAAAACGTGCCGGTCGGCAAGGCCGCAGATCTCGATCTCGCCTCGGCTGACAATCGCGTCCACCGAGAACTCCGGCCCTTCCATAAAAGCCTCGATTATTGCGCGCCCGGAACGGGAAAAGCGCAGGGAATCCGCCGCGGCCTCTCGCAGCTCGCCCATGCAATTCGCCCTGCGGCAGCCGCGCCCGCCCATGTTGTCCACGGGCTTCACCACCAGCGGGAATCGCGCGGGCAGGGGGATCGCGGAAACGTCGTCGCCGGAGCCAATCGTCACGAACGCGGGGGAAGGAAGGCCGGCCTTGCCGAAGCGCGCGCGCATCCTGCCCTTGTCCGAGGCGTTCAGCGCCGTCTCGTAGGGAATTCCCGGCAGCCCGAGGCTTTGCGCGACCCAGGCGACCGTGGCGGAAAAATCCGTCCCCGCGGTCATGATCCCCCCAAGGCCGCCAGGCTCGCGCCGCAGCGAGCGCGCGAGCGCCTCCACGCCTTCCTTGTCCCCGAGATCGACCCGCTCGAAGCGATCCGCCATCGCGGCGCAAGGCGCGGACGGGTCGCCGTCCAGAACCACGGCATAAAACCCCAGCTCCCTGGCGATCCTGATCGCGGGCCCCTGCATTACACCCGCCCCGAGAATGACGATTCGCTCGCTCATGGATTTTTACCGGCCGCAGGCGGTTTGACCACAGGTGGTCGGACCGCTTGCGGTCTGGCGCAGCCCGCGCCGACGCTGGCCTCGGCGCGCAGCCGCAGGAGGGCACGAGCGCAGGAACTCGTCCAGCTCGTCCTCAAGACTGCAAAGCCGCTCTTCCAGCTCGCGTATGCGCCGGATCGAATATTCGGCCTGCCTGTCCAGCAGCCGCTCGCATGCTTTGTCGAGAATGGAATCGAACGTAAAAACCTCGCGGGCGGAAAATGACTTCCCCTCCGCAGCCGCATTCCCGTTATGCATCATAGGCGCGGCGTCATCGCTTAAACGACGGGGCTTCAGCCGCGGGCGCGGATTCGCCGGGCGCGGGCCCGTCGTAAGCCCTTATGAACGTAACGAGCGCAAAAAGCGCGACAAGCACCAATATTAAATTACGCATGACATCCCCAGAACCTCAAGCTACCCCGAGAAGGCGCCAGCCGGCAACGGGCCGACCGCGCCCCCCAGCGCGCAGACACTGCAATTATAGCCCCGTTACCTCCAAAGGTCAACAGGATTGACAGGCTCCCCGCCGCGGAAAGCCGCGAAATGCAGGTGCGGCGCGGTCGTGCGCCCGGTGTTGCCAACCCTTCCAATCTCTTGCCCTTGCCGCACCGATTCCCCCATCGCGACGGAGAACGAGGAAAGATGCGCGTACAAGGTCTGGAGATCCCCATGCTGCAGCACGATGAAATTCCCGTAAACGGGGTTCGCGCCCCTGTGAAGCACGGTTCCCGCCATAGCGGCCCGAACCGGCTCCCCTATCCTGCCGGAAAGATCCACCGCCCTGTGCAGCTCCATCCTTCCGGATCCGGGGTTGAAGGGATCCTCGCGCCAGCCGAAGCCGCTGGTGATCCTTCCCGGCACGGGGCGTATGAACGGCCTCGCCGGCGCGCGCGTGACGGCGCGGCTGAACTCCGCGGCGTCCATTGTCGCGCCCGGAATGAACAGCACCTGCCCGATCGCCAAGTTATCGTCGCGCACGTCGTTCGCGTCCAGCAGGACGTTGAGCGGGATTCCCCTCTCAAGCGCGATCCCCTCGAGCGTGTCGCCCGCCCTGACCTCGTGCGGAAGGCCGTTCATGTTGGGAATTTTGATCGTGCTTCCGGACCTGAGGTTCCAAGCCTCCCTTATGCCGTTGAGCGCGATAAGCGAGCCCTGGGAAATCCCGTGGCGCGCCGCGATAGCGGAAATAGTCTCGCCAGGAGCGACGACATGCGCAACCCAATAAAAAGTCTCCGGAAGGCTGAACGGCATGTCCGAGTACAAAGGCTCGCCGTATTCCGACTGGAACATTTCGGCGCCCCAGTCCGCGTCGGAAAACGCGCTCGAGAACTGGGCCAGCGGCGAGACCGGGTCAGCCAGCGACTCGGGCGAAACGCCAGCCGCGGGCGCGAGCGAGCGGGAAATCGCGTCCCAGTTAAGGGCGACGGCGGCGGCGGCAAGAAACGCCAGCGAGACGGCGAGCGTCTTCGCAAGCGCGGCGGAACCCGCGAGACGGGAAAGCCACTCGCGCAGGGAGGAGCTGCCCTCCGCGGAATTCTCGGCGAAAGCGTCGGCGTTCGCAAGGTCGGGCGCGGGGCTGGTTTCGCGGACGCGCTCGGGCGCGGGGCGCTTTTTCGGCTTTTCGATGTTGCCGGGAGCGATCCCGCCGAACGCCGCCTGCAACAGCCTCCTTACCAGGCCAGGGCCAGCGGGCTTTTTCGCTCGCGCGCGCCTTGGCCACACGTCCTGCTGGAAACCAGCGTCCAAGCGGGAAACAGGGCGCCTTGTCTTTCTAAGCGGGGACGGCCTGCGGCGCACTATAACCTGCTGCTCCCCGAGACGATCAAATCGCATGGTTAATTATCGACACGGCGAGCGCAAACCATTATACTTGCGCAATGGGGAAAGCGATTCTGGCGGCCCTCGCGACAGCCGCAATTGCGAAACTGTTCTTGATTGACGTCGTTATTGCCGATGGTAATTCTATGGAGCCAACAATCAGATCGGGGGCGATTCTCATCGTGAACAGGCTGCAGTACGGCCTGCGCCTGCCCGGCGGAAACGGGCACGTCTTGAGGTGGGCGTTCCCAAGGGAAGGGGACGTGGTGGTTTTCATCACGCCGGCGGGGAACGCCGCGGTGAAGCGCGTCGTCCTGCTGGAAGGGCCGGAAAACGAGGGGATGTTCATGGCTAAGGGAGACAACCAGGCGCTTTCATACGACTCGCGCTCTTTCGGCCCCGTGTCCGCGGACGCGGTGATAGGCCGCGTGCTGGGGGTAAGATGACGGGCCTTTCAAAATCGCGCTTCTGGATAGCCGTCGCCGTTTTCGCCGCGTCCGCGCTGCTCGTTTTCGGTCGCTACGCGACCCTGGCGGGAGAGGGCGCCGCGGAAAGGGCGCAGCTCGCGCGGGTCGCGCACAGCCGCGGCCCCATCGTTGACAGGAACGGCAGGATACTCGCCGCCGAGGTAAGGCGCTACAACATATACGTCAGGCCGCCCAGAAACAGGGACGCGTCCTACAGCCGGGCGCTCGCGGAAGACCTCGCGCCGATTCTGGGCATGAACGCGGACGCCGTTTTCGCGAGCATTTACAGCGCGCGCGCGGAATTCGCCATCACCGCGCAGGCTCCGGCGAGAGTCGCGGACGAAATCCGCGCGGCGCAGGACCTCGCGCAGGGCAGGCTCGTCGGTGTCACGCCAAGGCCCGTGCCGTTCAGGCTCTACCCGGAAAGGCGCCTCGCCGCGCAGATCGTCGGCTTCGTGGGGGCGCAGAACATGGGGCTGGAAGGCGTGGAGTTCGGCCTCAACAGGGAGCTTTCCGGAATGGACTCGGGGGGGCGGGGCAGCACCGTCGTCCTCACTATCGACGCCAACGTCCAGCACATACTAGAGCAGGTCGCGCAGCGCGTGCTGCTCGACACCGGCGCCGAGAGCGTCAAGTTCCTCGCGATGGATCCCCGCAGCGGGGACATACTCGGCTCCGCGATCCTGCCGGGCTTCGACCCCGCCGACCACAGGGCGGCAAGCCCGTACCTGTTCCGCAACCTCGTCGCGCTCGAGCATTACGAGCCAGGATCGGTGTTCAAGGTCTTCTCGGTGGCCGCGCTCCTCGAAGCCGGCGTGATAAGCTCCGACACGCTGTTTTACTGCGACGGCGCCTACGAGGTCGTCTTTCCAAGCGGCGAGGTCGTGCGCATCGCCTGCTGGAACCCCTACGGTCACGGCTGGGTAACGGCCAGGGAGATAATCACCCTTTCGTGCAACGTGGGCGCCGCGAAAGCCGCCGAAATGCACGCCAACGTCCCCTTCCACCGCGACCTGACGGACTTCGGATTCGGCAGGAGCACCGGCGCTTGGGTCAACAGGGAAACCGCGGGGATTCTCGCCGACCCGCACCACTGGTCCGGCCGAAGCAGGCAGACGATCGCCTTCGGGCAGGAAATCGCCGCCTCCGCCCTGCAAGTGATGCAGGCCGCAAGCGTCATCGCCAACGGCGGCGTTCTCGTCCCGCCGCGCATCGTCTCCCACGTCGTTTCCGCGGACGGCAGCACGATCGTCCCGTGGGAAAATCCGGGCAACGAGGCGCGCCGAGTCGTCAGCCCGGAGACGGCGTGGACGGTGCTTGGCTACATGAGGGACACCGCGATCTTCGGGCAAGGCACCGCGTGGAGAGCCGGCATGGACGATCTCAGCATCGCGGCGAAAACCGGCACGTCCCAGATCCTCACCCCTCAGGGCGGGTACATCGCAAGCACGCTGGCGATCCTGCCCGCGGAAAACCCGTCGCTCATACTTTACGTGGTCGTGACGAGACCGGGCGTGCAGGCGCTTAGCGGGCTGATAGCCGCGCCCGCGATCCGGCTGGCCGCGGAGCAGCTCGTGGACTATCTCGGCATCCCGCGAGGCAGGAACCCGATCTTCCACCACGCGGGCCGAATCAGCATCGCCGACGAAACGCTCCCGCCGGTCGGGCCGGTCGTCCCCGACTTCCGCGGCCTTTCCAAGCGAACGCTTCTCCCCCTGTTGGCGCGCGACGACATCACGGTGGAGATTTGGGGCGAAGGCTGGGTGCGCCGCCAGTCCCCCCCCCCGGGAACCGCGCTCTTGCCTGGCATGGCGATCTCGCTGGAACTTGAGTAGGATGGCGAGCGCGGGCAGGCCCCCCCCCTACCCTACTCACTGGGAAGCCAACCGCGCCGTTTTAAGAAAAATCTACCCCGGGCTTCTCGACGAGCTTCTGCGCCACGAAAGCGACGCGAGCGCGCAGGTCGAAACCGCCGCCACCGGCGCGCTTGCGCTGCGCGTAAACGGCCTGTACGCCCACTCCCCGCGCGACCCCGAGAAAGAAGGCCGGCGGCTGGCGGAAGCCTGCCTCGCAGGCGCAAGCGGCGAGGACGCGCGCGCGCCAGTGCTGGTGCTGGGATTCGGCCTAGGCTACGCGGCGCAGGAAATCTCGCGCCTCGCCCCGCTGCGACCGCTCGTAATAGTGGAGAAAAACCCGGGCCTGCTGCGCAGGGCTTTCGAGCTGCGCGACATGAGCGCGTTTCTTTCAAGGCCAGGCATAGCCTTCGCGCCCGGAGGCGGGGGGGAGGGGGCAGTCGCCGCGCTTTCGTTTTTTGAAAAGGCCGGCGAAAAACCCGGCGACCACGGAGCGCTCGGCGCCTTCCTCGACAAAAAACGCGCGCCGCTTGTCCTGCGCAACCGGGCGCTGACGGCAATCGACGAGCAATGGTACGCCGCGACCGAAAGCCGCGTCAACGCATGGGCGACGCAGGGAGACGTGAACAGGGCGACGCTCGGGAAATTCGGCAAAAGATGGATGCGCAACCTCAGGCGCAACCTCGGCGCGATACGCGACCTGCCCGGCATCTCCCGCCTAGCCGGGATCGCGGGGGGAGAGGCGCCGGCGCCGGTTTTCCTCGCCGCCGCCGGCCCCAGCCTCGACTGCGCGGGCGCCATCCTGCGGGAAATACGGGAGCGCTGCGTCGTGGTCGCGGTTGACACAAGCCTTCGCTTTTTCCGGCGGCACGAGGTCGAGCCTGATTTCGCCTTCACCGTTGATCCGCAGTTTTGGAACAGCCGGCATCTGGACCGCTGCGCCGGAGGGCCGCGCGTCCGACTTGTCGCGGAATCCGCCGTTTACCCTCCGGCGCTGCGCCTTCCCTTCAAGGGCGCGTTCCTCTGCGGCTCGCTTTTCCCTCTCGGCGCCTTCATCGAGAAACGCGTTGATCCCAAGGGAATCCTGGGCGCGGGCGGCTCGGTCGCGACAAGCGCCTGGGACTTCTGCCGGCTTCTCGGCGCGCGGGAGATCTGGGTCGCGGGCCTCGACCTCGCGTTCCCCGGCGGCAAAACGCATTTCAAGGGCGCGCTTTTCGAAGAGAAGGCCCTCGCCGAGTCCAGGCGCCTGCGCCCAGCCGAAACCCTCGCGCGCGCCGCCATGCGCTCCGGCGGCATTTTCCCCGCGCAGTCCGTCTCCGGCGCCCGAGTGCTGACCGACCGTCGCCTTTCCCTTTACGCCTCGTGGTTCGAAAGCAACCTGCGCGACAGATCCGGCGCGCGCAGCATCCGGCTTTGGCACGAAGGCAGAAGCGACGCGGACGGCCTTGCCATACCTGGCTTCGATCTGGCTAGCGCGGAAAGCCTTTTGGCCCTGCCGCCGCGCCGCGCGGAAATAGACGCGCGCCTCGACGCCGCGTTCGCCCGCGCAGAGGCGGAATTCCTCGGGGAGGAGCAATCGCGCCAAAGAAGCCAGCGCTACGAGGACGCGCTCGCCGCCCTGCGCTCCGGCATGGCGGAAGCAAAGCTCGCCTGCGCGCGGGGGGAGGAACTAGCCGCGCAAGCCCTGCGAAGCGCCCCCGGCCCCGCGCGCCGGAAAGCCCTCGACGGCATTGCCGAAGCAAGCCGCGCCCTCGCCCAAAGCGAGGCGGCGCAAATCGCCGGATTCCTGCTGCCCGCGCAAGCCCTCGACGAAGCCGCGAACCCGCCGCCCTCGGACGAAAGCCCGGAAGCCTTCCGCGCCCGCATGGAGTCATCGCGGGAAATGTACCGCAGGCTTGCCGAAGCCGCGGACGAAATCGCAAGCATCGGCTCGTGAGGCCGCGCGAAAAAAGACCCCGCGCAGGCGTTGCCCGGCAGCGGCGACGACCGCAAGCATTAACGCCGCGCCGCGCCCTGTTCTTTTGTCCCGTCAGCCCAGCGCCCTGCGAATCGCGTCGGCGTAATGCCGCTTGGCGGCTTCCGCCAGCTCGCTTTGCCCGAGTTCCGGCCGACGGCGCTTCAGCGCTGCCAGCAAAGGCAACATCGTCGTGAAAACCAGCCGCTCCCCAGCGCCAAGGGAAAGCTCGTAAAAGCCAGCCCCTCCCGTCAGCGGCGGCAGCTTGCTGACGTCGCGCGCGTAACCTTCCAGAAATTCCCGCGCGCTTGTCGCCGGCCTCGCGGGAACGGCGAAGGGCGCCGCGGGCAGGCACAGGCGGCTTTTGCCAAGAGCGACCGGCGCGATCCCAAGCCCCGGCATTACCTCCACGTCCGCGGACATTTCGGACATTTTTCTCGCGAAGCTCGCGCGGTACGCGCGCATCGAGGCAGTCTCGCGCCGCGGAACGCCGTCCGCGCGCGCCTGAGGCTCCGCGGGCAGAAAAGGGGCGCGGAACAGAAACCTCGAAGCCTGCGCCTCCAGCGTGGAAAGCCGGCTCTGCCGCCTTTCGAAAAACGGATAAACGTAAGTGCCTCTGGCGTAGGTAACGTCGGCGGGGTAGCAAAAATCGGCGCCGCAGACCGTAACCCTCCTCGCCCCGAGGCTTTCCGCAAGGGACAGGCACGCGAAGGCGACGTTGCCTCCCGACGTGTCGAGAGCGGGAAGATGCGCCCACTTCATGCGCAGATAGCGAGCCAAAGGATGCGCGCCCGCGAAAAAAAACGGGAAGCCGGAAAACCCGGAAAGCGCGGGCGGGCTCGCGACGTCCAGAAAAAGCGGCACATCGCGGCAGTCAATCCCCGCGAAATGCTGGCAGCTTACGTGCTGGCAATCAATCGAGACAATCGCGTCGGGCTTCAGCCCGTGGCTCGCCAGCGCGGGAAGGGCGGTGTCCGCGCAAATGACAAACATCCCCCCCCTCCCCTTCTTTTTTCTGTCGACAAGGATTTGCGCTTGCGCGTCAAGCGAAGGCCCCGCGGCGCAGACAACGGTTTCCCGCGCAGAGTCGCGCAAGCGCGGCAGAAGGGCGCCGCCCCGAAAGCGCATCGCCATGACATTGCGGACAATGTTAGCGAGCCAGCGCTCGCCGAAATGCGCCTGCACGGAGTAATCCGCGGAAACCTTCTCGACGGCGCGCCTCGCGGCCTCGCCGGCCTCGCCGAATTTTTCCATGTCCCGCTCGACCCTCGCCCTAAGCGGCAGCACGCTCATGCCGCCGAAAAGCGCGGGCTGGTACGTTTCCAAAATGGCGCTTTCGACAAGAGCCGGCGCAGGGTCAACAAGCAGAGTGAAGCGCGGGTCGCCCAGAAGCGCGGAATAGTCGCGCGCGCGCAGAAGCTCGGCGACGCCAGCCAAATCGTAGTCGATTGCGAGCGCGGCGCAGACGCCCGGCAGCCCCAACGCGGCGGCAGGAGCGAAACCGCCGCCAAGACCGAGAAACACGACGAAACCCGCGCGCGCCGCGTCCGCCGTCAGCCGCTCGGCTTCCCGCCTGGGGTTAACGGTCGAATGGAGGGGGCGCGCGCCGCCCGAATCGTCGATCAGAGCGGGAACCGTCTCGCCGGAAGGCGCGCTCAAAAACCTGTACCTTTGCGGCCCCTTTCCCCCAGCCAAAGCGCGCGCGGCCTTGATCCGCGCGCAAAGCTCCGGGTTTCGCCCAGAAAGGGCGCGAAGGTTATTTTCAAAAACGCGCTCGCCGCACATAAGCCCTCCGCGCCGCATAACCGCGCCTGCCGCAACGTTCCGAGCAATCGCTCGAGGCGGGCAGACGCAAAGGGGATCGCTGAAACCCGCTAATCAACAACCCCGCCATGAATAGCGGGGGATGGACACCTCGCAGACAATCAACCAGCGGCTCCCAAGGCGACGTAGCGCGCGGCGACGGCGCGCAGGCGCCGCGCAATCTCCTCCGCGCCGACGTCCGTCCGCGACGGAAAAAGAAGCGCGCCAAGCTCGCGCGAGAGAACAGCCGAATGCCGCGGATCCTTCAGGGCGGAAACCAGCGCGCCCAAGGCCCGCGCGCACCTCTGCGCAGGCGCCCCCTCCAACGCAACCGCGGAGAAGCAGCTTGCCCCTCCCCCCTCCCCCTTCCGCGCGGAAAGGAAAGGCGAGAGAGAGCCGCGCTCGAAAACCCTGTGGCGCCCGCCAAGCGAGAAAACACGACCGCGCCACGATTCCGCGCGGCTCTTCAACC
>Ga0209755_10005088_pt1 | contig 15154 bp, 8 predicted proteins | sample TergutCo191P1_FD_187301 | JGI IMG/M metagenome (GOLD analysis project Ga0209755, IMG submission 187301) | Cornitermes sp. P1 segment gut microbial communities from Petit-Saut dam, French Guiana - Co191P1 (SPAdes) (version 2) | ecosystem: Host-associated > Arthropoda: Insects > Digestive system >... | reverse complement strand
CGTTTGGTACAGCATAGAATTCTACAGTGCTTCCTCGTGGAACACGGTCACCAGACTGGATATATTCTCCGTTTACAGTTGCGAAGATTTGTCCGTGGTTGGTTATTGTGGCGAAGTTTACGATGTGGGTTTGACCCGTCCAACCTTCTGGGTGGACTGTGATGGTGAAGTTTCTATCGTAATATCCGAGTGTATTGGAAGCGCGCAGGGTGAAGTTCCAAGTGCCAACGCTGGTTGCAAGAGGTGTGCCCACAAGTTCGCCAGTGTTTCTCCATAGGATAAGCTCTGCAAGTACGTTGCCATGCTCCCAATTTTGGATGTCCCAATTGGTGTGCAAGGTGCTGTTGGCTTCAAATATAAAGCTGAAAGGCTGACCAACAATTGCATCTGGCAAAACGGTGGTGACCATGGTTGGTGCAACAGGCTCAACATTGCGTTGTGGCCAGAAGCGGAAGTTGCCGCCGAACATTAGCGGAGTTTCCTCTCTCCAACCAATAATATCATCAGGGCTTGTCATTAAATTGTTGGTTACATCGAGAGGATGGTTGTTAAAGGGCATTGGGCGGTTGCGAGTTCCAAGCAGAGTGCCCGTAACGTCCATGCCAGTCAGATTGTTATTGTTGATATGAATTGTCCACAGTGCAGGGTTGTTTGACAAATCCAAAAACCCTTCAATTGTGCCATTGCCAGCGTGGACAGCTCCAAGTGCTGGGTTGTTAGAGAAATCAACACTTGTTAATCTGTTGGTTACATTGTCAGGGTTTGGGTTGCCAATGTTCAAATCATAAAGATTTGGCAAGCCAGCCAGATTAATGTAGGTTAAGTTGTTGGAAAAAAGATTAAGGTGTGTGACGCTTTCTGGTAAAGCAGCCCCTTCAAAATGAGCGAAGCTTCCGCCAGAGAAGTTGGCATTGGTTAAATTCGGGTTATTTGAAAGATTCAAATTATCCGAATGGGTGATGCCAAGATTCAAAGCGTTAAGGTTTACCACACTGGTGTTTGTTAATGTAAGATGTGTAAGGCTTTGATTGTTATTGATGCTGAAGAAGGTGAGGCTTGGTGCATATTCAAGAGCAAAGCTTCGCAAGCCGCCAATTCTTCCAGGCATATTTGAACCAGAAACATTAATGTTTGTCAAATATGGCATACCACCTTCTGGGAACAAGATTGTTTCCATGTTCACACTTTCTACTGCATTAATTAAAGTGAGGTTTGGATTGTTTCTCAAATCCAATGCATGGTTTATTCCGTTTTCGGTGATTGCAAGATGGGTCAATTTAGGGTTGCCTGTAAGGTCAAGCCCTGGTAGGAAATAAATCGGCTGCCCATCAATCACATGGCGGTTAAATGTTAACACCAAACGGTTAAGCTCTGGATTATTACGCAAATCAACTGGCTCTGTAATTCGGTTGCCAGGCAATTCCAACACCTCAAGGGCAGGGAAATGCTGTATTCCAGCAAGAGAAGAAACAAATACGTTTGCTGGGGTTGCGTAAATAATTTGGGTAATATCCGCTAAATCTTCCTTGTAGATAGGACCAGTTGGGATATTCGCAATTTGACGGACAATTCCAAGGAACACAGGGTCGGTGAAATCGCCTGTAACATCTTGGCTGACCTCGCCGCCTTCAACCACCAAAGTGATTGTTGTGCTGTAAGTTCCATTTGCGTTGGTTGCGCCTATATCTAGCGTAAACACGCCAGATTCCGTTGGTGTGCCTGCAATCCACAAGCTGCCGCCGCTTCCCATGAAGTTAAGGCCGCTTGGCAGTTGGGCTTGGTTCACTTCCCACGCAAGCGCTGTACCGATTGTCCAAAATTGACCGCTGTTGAAAGTCGTGCCAACTGTTGCAACTGGTAAATCCGCTCTTCCTGCTGGCAAATTGCCAGTAATGATAAATGGCGCATTTGGTATAGACTGGGTAAAGAAGAAGAAGCGTGGCGGGAAAGAAGTGCCTTGATGATGAAGCATAAGCTCCGCTTCGCGCCAACCAATTACACTGTCTGGAGATGCCATGCGGTTGCTGCCAACAGCAAGCACTTGTCCGCCAACACTTTGCCCGTCGTTATGAATGTTGGTTGGGCGAATGTCAAGGGTTGTCAATTGGTTTTGGGTCATGTTCAAAAACTCTAGGTTTCTGTTGTTTGCAAGGTCCAGCTGTGTCAAGTTATTTGCACCAAGGTTAAGCCACTCCAATGCCACATTGCCGCTAAGGTCAATAGAAGTGATGCTGGAGCTGTCAAAGTTTGCACGAATAAGACCTGTCAAATTGCGCAAATCCAAGTGACCATAATTGTTTTGTACGCCTGTAATTTCATAAAGCGTGTCTGTTTGCGGCCAAGAAATGCTGGTCATGCCGTTTTGAGATATATCAATCGCCTGTAGATTGATATTAGCAGACAAATCAAGGCTTCCTAGGCTGCTTCCGCGGATTGCCAGATGGGTTAAGTTAACATTTTGGCTAAGGTCAACACCAGACGTAAGGTTGGTGCCGCTTGCAAGAAGCTGTGTCAAGCCCTCAAAATGTTGAATCCCATTAAGGCTTGCAATGTTTAGCATTTGTACGTTTAAATTGCTGATATTGCGCACCATGCTGGCATAAATGCGTGCATCTGCGCCTAAGCCAAGCATATTACGCACAGCACCAAGGAATACTGCATCAGTAAAGTCATTTGTGATGTCAACATCATCAGATATAATTACCAAGACAAATCCAAAACGTACAGGGTCTGCAAATGGGTTTTCGGCGATGATTGCAAACTCATATGTTCCAGGCTGGGTTGGTACGCCAGAAAGAGTTGCTGTTCTGTCGCCAGTTACCGCAAAGTTAAGACCAGCTGGCAAATTGCCTTCAAGCTCGAGGGTTATTGGCAATGGGCCACCGAAGTTGAATAGATGGCTGTAATCTTGCCCCACAACGCCGTCTGCTGGTGGTTGACTTGTCATGGTTGGTGGGTTTTGGTTTACAGTGATTGTAAATTCGTTACGGTTGCTGTTACCAATGTCGCTACGTGTGCCAACAACTTGCAATGTAAAGGTAAACACACCTGTTTCTGTGGGTATGCCTTGCAATTGCCCTCTCCAACCGTCCGCGTGAGTAGTTAGGGTTAAACCAGTTGGCAGGTTGCCTTCAACAACTTCCCAAGCAACGGGCGCGTTTTGCAGGTTGCCGTTTTGGACGCCAAATATTCTGCTGACACTATTGCCCGCCAAAAACGGAATTGTAAGTGGTGGGTTGCCTGGCGTGATATTGCCTAAAATGCCGCGCTGGTTGTTTATAAGTGCTGTGCCGTTTGTCGTAAGACCACGGCCAGCAAAGCCAATGAATTGATTGGCAGCGTTTCCGCCAGTCAAGAAGTTCGAGCGTACGTGCAAGGAAGTCCACGTTTGTGCTGTGTGGGTCAAATCAATCGAATTGTTTACAAATTCGTTTCTGTCCACATGTAACAAGCGTAAATTCGCACTTTGCGACAGGTCGATTGCGCTTAAATGGTTGTTATTTGCGCGAAGCTCTTCTAACAACACATTTTGGGTAATGTCAATAACTTCTAAATCGTTGTTGCTGACATCAAGAGTAACAAGGTTTGTGAAATATTGCAATCCAGCAAGGCTTTGAATGTCGCGCCCGCTGACATCAAGGTTAACTATATTGGCAACAAAATTGCTAAGAATTGGCGCGTTTTCAGCCAAACCAAGGAATTGGCGGATTGCCACTGCAAAATTCTCATCTGTAAAGCGATTTGCGATGTCGTAACTTGGACCGTCGCTGATTTCAACCAAAATATCATGGTTGTTAAAAGCGTGCGTTCCGTAAGAAACGGTAGATGGGCGAATTGTGTTCGCAAATTGCGCGGCAAGTTCGTCGTCAACCCTTGCCCCTTCAGTTGCGTTGTTGCCTACAAAAACCGCATCTGGATAAATTGTGATACTACCGTGATTTCTGCCGTAGATGCCTGCGCCGTTTGCGGCTGTGTTTCCGCTAATTGTTCCGCTGTGCATGGTGAAGATGCCAGCGCCACCTAGGCTGATGGCACTGCCGTTATTGTTACGGATAAATCCACCGTGCATGGTGAAAGAACCGCTGTTAACGCGAACAGCACTACTTGGAGAATTTTCGATAATTCCGCTTGGATGCAAAGTTATCTGACCATTTCCGTTAATATGACGACCTGTAATTCTGCCGTGAATATTAAGGGTTGGTTGACCTTGTTCATTTGCAACCATATTAATTTCTGCGGTTTCAACAATTTCATCTGTAACCACACCTGTTTCAAGGATGTTGACAACAGAAGAACCGTTGAGAACCAATGTACCATTTACAGTTCCGCTAAGGTTGAGCGTGCCTACGTTGTCAGTGCCAAATAGGGTTACAGAGCGGTTAACTGTGCCTTCTGCATTTAAAATGCCGCCAGCAGTAACTTGGATAACTTGTGTTTGTGCTGTTGGTGCTGGGGTAATTGTACCTTGTGGCAAAATGTTGACTACCATGCCGTTTTGCACAGAGACAACAGATGCCACAGTGCCGCCGATATTAATAACACCGCCTTCTCCGCCGCTTAAAGCACGGCGAACCGTTCCATCAAGGTTAACAACGCCGCCGTCGAATGCCATGATGAAAACGGCAGCTCCCACTGAAAGTGGGTTGCCCTCAATTAAACCTGATGGTGGCAGATTTAGTACGCCGCCTTCATTAACGTTGGCAGGTGCGTTTAACATACCGTGGATATTGGCAGTACCATTAAGGTTAAGCGCGGTACCACCTGCTGCAGTCATTGCGCCGCCTGCCAAAATGTTAATTGTGCCGTCAACGTGGATATAACGGTTAAAATTGCCGTAGATATTTGCAACGGCTTCATTTAATATTTGCACAGCTGGCAGGTTCGGGCCAGCCATCACGCCGCCTTGAAGCACGTTAAACGTGCCGCCGTTTATAACAACAGCAGATACAAGGCTACCGTGAACATTGGTTGTGCCGTTATCTTGGTTGATGTTTGCAACTGTGCCACCATGATAATTAAACACCACATTCGGTTGAATTGGGTTAACGCGACCCAAAGTTCCGCTAAGCATGTTAAACACATTGCCCTGGGCATTTACACCGATAGTAAAAGGTGCATGGGTCATAATAACGTCATTATTATCAAGGTTGCCTGCAATTGTTCCGCCATCAAGGCTTAAAACATTGCTGCCAAACATTCCGTTGCCAGTAACCACGATACCAACATTGTTACCGCTGATAGTGCCGCCGTTGATGGTTACTTGGTTGCTGTTACCAGCAAGGCTGATGCCGTTAGCAGTTCCGACGTTATCTATAATTTGACCGCCGTTCATCACAAACACACCAGTGTTGTTGCCAGCAGAGTTCATTTGGATGCCATTGTTTATGCTTTCTGTAATTACGCCGTCATTCATGGTAAACTCGCCATTAGCGGCAAGGTGAACACCAGTGAAATTACGGATAAGCTCACCATTCTCAAGGGTTACTTGAGATGTACCAGCAATGGTAATTCCGTTTGAACCAAAATCGCGGATGATAACAGGTTTGTCATCTGCGCCAACGGTGATGGAGCTGGTATTTTGCGCGCTAAGCCCGCTACCAAGACCGCTTCCGTCCAATGTAATATCCCTTATGTCAAGGCTTGCACCATTTTGTACAACGATGCCGCCTCCGCCGCGGGCATTAACTGGACCAACAAAAGTGATAGAGCCGCCATTGCCGTCAATTATAAGGTTTGCTCCAGTTGGCACGGTGAAAGTGGCGTGGTCAACTGGGATTCCCTCTAAAATATTTTGGGGAGTGCCCACACGAGTGATGTGAGTGTCCTCAGCAAACAAAATCTTTTCTATTGACGTTGGGTCACTAGCCAGTTGCGCAAAAGCTTCCATCATATCTTCCAAATCACTTACAACAAAAGTGTTAGAAGTTGGCTCTTCTGCAAGAATTGTGAATGTGAAGCTTCGCACGGTTTCGCCCATATGGTTGCTGGCATGTACATTTACATTCCATTCACCTACGCTTGCCTCCACAGGTGTTCCCATAAGCTCACCCGTGTTGGTTTGAAGGGTCATTTCCCCAAGGGCGCTGCCATATTCCCAATTAACTATATGCCATGATACGTGGCTGGCAGTTTCCGCTTCAAAGACAAAGCTGAAAGGCTGTCCAACAACGGCAAAAGGCACATTTTCCGTTGTAATGGTTGGTGGAATCGCAACAACATCACGTTGCGGCCAGAAGAAGAAATTGCCGCCAACGCGCACAGGTGTTCCTCTCCAACCAATTACGTCATCAGGATTAGCCATTGAGTTATTAGTTAAATCAAATGGGTGGGTATTGAAAAATCCTGGGCGGTTTTGAGTGCCAATGCGACTGCCCGTAATATCCATTCCTGTGATATAATTGTTTGACATATGCACAGACCACAGGTTTGGGTTGTTAGAAAAGTCTACAATCCCCTCAAAGCGGTTGTTATTGGCAGATACGTTGCCAAGTGCCGCATTTTGAGAAAAGTCTACGGTTGTTAGGTTGTTATTGTTGATGTTAATATAATCTAAGTTAACAAGGGTGGAAATGTCCAAGCTGGTTAAACCATTGTTGAAAAGATTAAGAGTATGTACGCTTGGTGACAAAACTGCCCCATCAAATTCAGAGAAGCGTCCACCAGAAAAGTTAACCGTACCCAAGTTAGGATTGTTTGAGAAATCCACATAATCCGTTGTTGCAATAGGGAAATGGGTTGCAATAAAACTTGTCATCCCTGTGTTGGTTATAGAAACGGATTGCAAATTCGGATTAAGGCTAAGATTAACAGCTTGAAGGTTAGGTGCATTGTTTAACGAGAGGCTTGTCAAACCATTTTGTCTATCCCCTGCGGTTTGACCGAAAGCCTGAATATGCTGCAAATTTGGCATTCCGCCTTCAGCGAACAAAAGGGTAGTCAAATTTGGCGTTTCTGCAATGTTAAGAGTGGCAATGTTGGGTGTTCCAGTTAAATCCAAACTGGAAATCCCAGTAGACGAAAGGAACAAATAACGCAAATTTGGGTTGTTACCCAAATTGATTGCCGTCAGATAGTACACGCTGGCACCATCAACAACCACACGGTTTTCAGCAAGCCTTACATGTTCCAGATTAGTGTTTCGTGACAAATCCACAGGCACGTCAATGCGGTTGGTGGGCAAATCCAACACCACAAGGGAAGGGAAATGCTCAATCCCCGCAAGGCTACGGATATTGTGGATACCTGTGCTGTACACAATATGAGTGATGCTAGCCAAATGATGGCTGTAAATTGGACCTTGGGCAATGCCAGATACATCACGCACAATCTCCAAAAATACTGGGTCGGTGAAGTCATCTGTTATGTCCATAGAATCTTGCGGTACAATGGTGCGGTTTGTTTCTGACCACAACTCCGTTGCCATCAAAGTTTGCGGTACCGTCGTAGCAACCATGATAAAGGCAAGGATTCCCGAAAAGATTCTTTTTAAATTTTTCTTGTTTAAAGTTGTCATATAATCCTCCTTTAAATAGGACTTTTATACGCGCCTTTGGGCAACTTATACAAATTCTTCCAACCCTCCTTCCTATAAAAATTTGCCTGTCCGCCGCTAACGCCAGGCGCAAAGCATCCAACAGCCAACAGGCTTACCAAAATTTTAACACAATGACCGCAGTAGCACAAGAGAAAATTGAAAATTTTTAATCTTTTTTGTAGTTGAGGAGGTTTGTTTAACGCTGACACACAAAAAACCGCAAAAAGCTAAAATTTTTCTTGACTTCTTACGGTGGCTATGGTATACTGATTTTTGGTGTTATCCGAAACACTTATCTTTGGAGTTGTACTCAAGTGGCTTAAGAGGCTCGCCTGGAAAGCGGGTAGGTCGTGAAAGCGGCGCGGGAGTTCAAATCTCCCCAACTCCGTTCTAATGTAATTAGTTTGATGCTGATAAAGTTGGCATGACACAATTTTTTTGTTGATACAACATCAAGGGAATTGGCTCTACCCAACTTTTTAAGCTTCGTGGTCAATTAGCTCAGTTGGTAGAGCACATCCTTGACGTGGATGGGGTCAGGAGTTCAAGTCTCTTATTGACCAGTAAAGCATGATTTCCTCGACACAAGCGGTCGGGGTTTTTTTGTCGGTTTTGATTGTGTGGTCAGCAGCTTCCTTGTACAGGGGTTCGCGCTCGCTTAGGATATTCCCTAAATTGTGGAGTAGGGGACGGGTTTGGTCGCCTTCCAACCTTTGCTGGAGGGCGGGCGGGGATGCGGAAAGGTGGATTATTGTGCAGGTAGACCGCAGAAGAGGCAGATTTGCGGGGTTTAACAAAACACCCCCACCAGTAGAAACAACAAAACCCTGCATTTGAGGGATTTTTTGACATATTTCATGTTCTAGTTGACGAAAATGCGGCTCTCCTAAACTGTGAAAAATTTGATTGATTGACATAGCGGCACGGGCTTCAATTTCTGCGTCAAAATCAAAAAAGCCCATTTTTAGGGCAACCGAAAGCAAACGCCCCACGGACGTTTTCCCGACACCCATAGGGCCGATTAGCGCAATATTAGGCTTTGCTCTCATTATCTGTCGTGGCGTGGATTGCGGGATACTATAACGCTTGCCTTAGCAATTGCTGCAATAATATCCACATCAGATTGGTTTTGCAGACTAGACAACTTGGTGTAAAGTTCACCTCTTTTTGTTACCACATACTTGGTCGGCAGACCGTTTAGGGCAATTGCCATAATGTCCAATGCACAATTTTCGCATTGGCAAGAGCTGAGGTTTTCTAACACAGGCCCTAGCAAATCAATCACACAATCTTCCATATAATTGCGAATTTGAAGATTGTTTTTATCAAAAACTTCTTTGCGGATGTCCATTTTAATCTCCTTTAATCCATAGATATTGCGCTGAATAGCTCCTGCGCCAACTCATGGGAAATATTTTTGCGCCAAATGATTTCATAGGCTTTAATCGCTTGATAAACCAACATAGCAAGACCATCAAAGGTCTTATTTTCTGGTGTTTTTACTCGCTGTAACCACGGATTGTAGATTGGATAATTCATATCAAATATGGTCGTAAAATTTTTTAGCAACCGGGGTGGAACAAGGCGCAGAAGCTCTTCTGGCGTGCCTGCTGTGGCTTGTATGAAAAGGTCGCCACTAACGCTGTGAAGGGCACCTCGCTCTGCATCTTTGCGGCTTATAACGGTTACATCTGCATCGTTTAGGGCAAGCACAGCTGCGTTTGATGCTCCTCCGCTTCCTAAAATGGTTACGTGTTTAGGCGGCGGTACTTTGTGATGTTCGCGCAATGACCACAAAATGCCGTCAATGTCAGTATTATAGCCCACAAATCCTCGGTCGGTATGTTTAAGGAGGTTGACCGCGTGGGCGTTCTGGGCTGTTTTGTCAAGGCTTACGGCAAAATCCATCACTGCTATTTTATGTGGGGATGTAACATTTAGACCCGCAAAACCCAGAGCATACGCACCTTTTACAGCATCTTCCAATTGTGTTTCGTCAACATTAAAGGCGGTGTAAACGGCATCCTGCCCCGTTTTTTCCGACAAATAGTTGTGAACAAATGGCGACATGGAGCTACTTATATTCTTGCCGATAAGCCCAGCCATACGGGTTTTCCCTGTAATCATCATAATTTCGCCTGCTTTATGGCTCGTAATACAAATTTTTCTGGCATACGTTTGAGTTTCACCTGCCATTCGTCCTTTATTCCTATGGGCGTGGTTAAAACCGTATAAACACCTGCACGGTTGCCTGCCAAACAGTCAGTAAATATTTGGTCGCCAATTAACACAACTTGGGATTTGTCCAGCCCTAATATATCAATGGCTTTGTGCAAATTGCCCCTTCGGGGTTTTTGAGCGCGCCAAATGTGAGGATAACCTAAGTCTGCACTGAAAATTTCCACGCGACGCTTAGAATTATTTGATAAAAAACAAATGGCAAATCCCTTTTCTTCAAGGGTGCGCAGAAAAGCGATGGTTTCGTTGTCAGGCAAGGCAACGTCGAAGGTGGCGAGGGTGTTATCTATATCAAAAATCAAACCCCTAACACCATTATCCCAAAATTTGTCATAATCAACCTCAAAAACAGAATCCACCATTTCTTGTGGAAAAAAATATTTCGGGAAAGCACTTAAAATTTTGAAGGCTTTAGAAACAGCAAAAAAAGGTATCATTAGGCTTTAAAATGCAAATCTACTTCAAAGATTTGCTCTCCTTGATAAAATATAGGTATGCAAATTAATTTACTATCGGGTGCTAAAAATTCAAGACCCGCCGTTTCACCACTTGCCACATATGTGGGCGTTGTAATATCAACGGTGAAACCGTGACTAAACAGCGCAGAGGCTGCATTTCCCGAAATCATGTTACCGATTTCTTTGATGGCAGATTTTGACATGTCATCAAGCCCAGTAACCTCAAACCCTGCCATAATTTTAGAAGCAAGCAATAGGCCGCTTTTTTCGTCCATGGTATATATAACATGACCGTTAAGTTCGCCGTGTACGCCAATTACAACCGAAATTTCATTATGCGTAAATGGTGCTTGTTTCATAAAAACCGAACCTAGCTTGTCCATTTGACCACATAAGGTAGTTAAGGTGCTTTGCGCCCCTTGAACAAAGGAGTTTACAATCTCAACTTTCACAAAACATCTCCTTTCGACAATTTCTATAAAGATTGTAGCATAAAACAAAAATTTTTGCAACAGTAAGGTTGTGGTATTATTGAAGAGTTAGCAAAATTGTAGTGCCTTCTGGAAGGAAAAGTTCTGCTCCAGTTTGTTTATATACTGTAAAATTGGGGTTTTCCTCAGATGTGTCCAGGTGTGCAACGCGAACATTAAATCCAGTTTGGGTTAAAATTTCTTGGGCAAATTCCAAATTTTGCCCTATTAAATTCGGAACAAATACCAATTGTTGGCTTCCATTATCTTCTAAATGTAAAATTATTGATGAATCAGAGGCGGTGCGAACCCCCGCTGGCGGAAATTGGGAAACCACTACATTTCCGCTGTTTATTAAATCAAAGGTGCGTCCAGGTGCGCTAAGAATATGGGTTGCGGCTTGCAAATTCATGCCCACAAAATCTTCCACAATCATATCATAGACCGTTGCGGTTAATTCCACCGCGTCACAAGGCTGAATATTGCGAAGGCGGATTATTTCCTGCATCATCTCCCTATACATTGGTACGACGGAACGAAAACCAGCATCATAAACATATGGTGGCACTTGATGAACCACTACCTGTATCAAATATTGCGGGTTTTCAATGGGAAAATATCCCACATATGAAATGGACCAGCTAAAATTAGGGTCATCTTGCAAACCTTGCTCTGCAGTACCAGTTTTACCGCCCTGGGTAAAGCCTTCAATTACAGCATTTCTTGCCGTTCCATTTGTTACGGTATACGCCATGGAGTGGCGCATCCAATCAGAAACCTCTGGGGAAACAACCCGTCGTTGAAACCCGTCATCTTGTGTGAAAACAGTATTTCTGTCGCCATCCTCTACGCGGGATACCACATGAGGGCGAACCGCGTTTCCGCCGTTAATAAGAGGGGCGAAAGCGGCAATTGATTGAATTGGAGTAGCAGTAAAACGCTGCCCAAAGGCGGATGTTGCAAGTTCTGTTGCGTTAAGGTCGGCAGGGGTAAAAATCATGCCAGATGTTTCGCCAGGCAGGTCAATTCCCGTGACAGTGCCAAATCCAAAGTCACGCTGATACTGCCAAAACAACTGCCGCCCTAGCAATTCCGCCATTTCTATATGTGCCATGTTGCAGGAGTCCGCTAGGGCTTGGGTCAAACTCACATGCCCTTGCCCTCGTGGATATGTCCAGCAACGAATACGAAATCCCGCGCGATAGACGAAGCCAGCGCAATAAAACATCTGATTGGAAGCAATTAACCCCTCTTCAAGGGCTTTTGCCGCGGTCATAGGCTTATAAATGCTGCCAGGCTCAAAAGTATTACTGATGTTAAAATTTGCCCATATCCTAAACAAATAATTAACAAATTCGTCAGAATTAGGGTCAAGACTTGATAAAAGTTGTGATTGATGGTTTGCTGTTAACGATTCTAGGCAAGCAGGGTCGTTTGCATCAAAACTTGGATATTGCGCCATGGTCAACACCTCGCCAGTGTGGGGGTTCATCACAATTACCGACGCATGGTTAGCCTGTGATGTTCCCGCCCAACGCACCACCAAATCTTCTGCAAAACGCTGAAAATTAAGGTCCAGGGTGGTGATGATATTAGAGCCATGGGTTGGCGGGATGCGGTCGGTGACGATATGCCCCTCAGTGCCAAACATTGCCATATTTCGCCCAGCATAACCCGCTAAAAACCTATTATATTGATGCTCTAAACCCCACCACAAATCCCGCTGAAAGCCAATAATTGGGGCGGCAAGATGACCATGGATGTAATTGCGCTGCGTCATAGGCTCAAAATGTATATCCCTAGCAAACAAGTCATTTTCTGCAATCCAGTTTTCAAATTCAATACGTCGGGAAAATGGCACATTGCGCTCGATAACAAAATAATGTGTATTATTTACAAGATTGCCAGCCCTGTGGTCAAAGGCTATCATGGCATCAAATTCCGCCCTTGTCCAATTGAAAAAACCTTCAAAAACCCTTAGGTTGTTATCGCGGGTAATAAAGCGGCGATATTGATAGGCTTGAGAAAAAGTTCTATCATATTCTCTGTTAATTCTGTAATCTAACATTCTTACATCCACAAAAATATTGTAAACAGTAGAAGAAACAGCCAGGTTTTGAAAATTTCTATCAGTTATCCGCCCTCGGTTGGGCTGAGTTATGGTATCGCCAACACCATGGCGGGTTAACACCTGGTTCATAGCACGAACCGCATAGGCATCACCTGCAAAATTTTGCCAAAACAAAATCTGCCCAACCAAAAGACCAGCGATACCAAGGAAGCTCGCCGCCAAAAGGGGTAATTTTAATTTTCGCCAACGGTCTGCCCGTTGTTGCTTAACGCTTGCCACAGTTTGTTTCGCCTTATATTCCTTTGTGCGATGCTGTCTTATAGCGTTTTTTCGCGCGTTATCAAGCTTGTCCATGTTTAACCTCTAGTTATTTCCGGTAATTGTACGCCAAAATTCGGCAAAAGAAAAACTACTTGTTGTTTCCTCTGTAATTTCTGTAGCCATCATACTTACTTGGGGTGCAACAGCCACAGCCCGCCTTTGGAAATCCTCTGGAGGCATCATGCCCAGCTGGTTTATGGCGATATATTCAATGGCAGACCAGTCCAAATTGGCATGAATTTCGCTTTCACGGGCGATGTTGCTTGCGGTTAATTCGGTCAAGCGGCTAATGGCAACTTCTTGCTGGACTTGACTGCTTTGTAACCGAATATTTACAGCAAAAACCCCCGCCACGCACCCTATGAAAGCTAATAAAATTACATAATAGCCAAAAGAGTGCAAATGACGCACTTGAATATCTTCTGAAAACTGCGCTTTCACCTTCTTCCTTGTCACTTTAACATGTTTTGGGGTTGGGCGAAAATCCTCCTCGCGGGAGATTTGTCTTGCGCTAGAATCTAATGTATAATATGGGCTTTGGTTCTTCAAATAATTATTTCTACTCATGGTAAGCCTCCAAAATTTTATCTATATTTTTTCTGCCACCCTCAACTTCGCGCTTCTAGCACGGGGGTTTTCTAAAATTTCCTTTTCGCTAGGGATAACAGGTTTTTTTGTAATTATTTTTACTGTCTGGGTTTTGCCGCACACGCAAATGGGGAATTCTCTAGGGCATGTACAGGGGTTTTGTAATTCGGCAAATACGTTTTTGACAATACGGTCCTCAAGGGAGTGAAAGGTGATTATGCAAATTCTTCCGCTTGGTGCTAAAATATCCACAAAATTTTTGATTGATTGTTCTAAAATCGCCAGTTCACCATTAACTTCGATGCGGATTGCCTGAAATACACGCTTTGCAGGGTGAGGGCCTTCTCTGCGAGCTGACTTGGGTATGGCAGCCTTAATTATGCTGACCAGTTGAAAAGTCGTGTTTATAGGGGTTTTAGTGCGTTCCTCAGCAATAAACTTAGCAACCCGTGCCGACCACTTTTCTTCTCCATATTTAAGGAAGATACTGCGTAAATCATCCTCATCATAACCGTTAACCACGTCATACGCTGATATTTCATGGGTTTTGTTCATGCGCATGTCCAGCGGGGCGTCATGCATGTATGAAAATCCGCGGGATGCATCATCTAATTGGAAGGACGACACGCCTAAGTCCATTAAGACACCATCAGCAAAAGAAATCTGCGCCTCTTCAACAATTTTGGCTATTTCTGAAAAGTTAGCATGGATTATTTTAACATTTTTGTTAAATTCTGATAAAGTGGTGGATGCTTTTTGGATGGCAAATTCATCTTGGTCCACGCCCACCAAAATACCTTCTTGTAATTTTTGAACAATTTCAGACGAGTGACCAGCACCCCCCAAAGTTGCATCAACATATATGCCATTGGCTCTAACATTTAGATGTTCCAATGTTTCTGTTAACAAAACTGACTTGTGAACCATACTCATAATTAGCTACTCTCCTCACCTCCAATCATAGCACAACTGAAGATTTTTTTCAAGAATATTTCTCGAATTTTTGCATTTAAAAATTTTTTTCATTTTTTTTAAAAAAACCCTTGACTTTTATTTCGACAGATGATATACTAAGTTTCGTTGCTCACAAGGGTAGCAAAAAACAAGCAAGACAATCAATAGTTATCCATTAACAATATTGATTTACTCGCTCCTTGAAAACCGAATAATTATGATAAAGACCAAAGTTATAAATTAAGTTTTATAACTTCAGAATTAACCAACCCTTAAGTTGATTTCCGCAACTATAAAGAGTGCGGGCGGATAATATCCGCCCCTACATCGGAAACCTTCGTATATAATACGAAAAAGATTTACCAGCGAGTTCAGTCATTTAATTATGGCTTGAATATAAACTTTCAATCTGAGAGTTTGATCCTGGCTCAGGATGAACGCTGGCGGCGTGCCTAAGACATGCAAGTCGAACGGGGTTACACGCTGAACTGATGGTGGGCTTGCCCACCTGAAGTTCTTG
>Ga0209755_10005087_pt1 | contig 15158 bp, 10 predicted proteins | sample TergutCo191P1_FD_187301 | JGI IMG/M metagenome (GOLD analysis project Ga0209755, IMG submission 187301) | Cornitermes sp. P1 segment gut microbial communities from Petit-Saut dam, French Guiana - Co191P1 (SPAdes) (version 2) | ecosystem: Host-associated > Arthropoda: Insects > Digestive system... | reverse complement strand
ACGTTGTGTAAATCCACGTATTGTGACAAAGAATACTGCTTACTTTTTCAAACGGAGTAAAGTATATATCGTGGTCACTGCCAATGGTTAAAGGCGGGTAGATACTCTCTACCGCGTGCACTTTGGTCGGATGATAGGTAAAATGCCCAACACCTTCTTTCCAAGTGATATTTCCGCTTTCATCAAAGTGTACACCTGTTGCAAGGCGGTTCAGATTATCGAAAGATGATATGTTGAAATAATTATTCACTTTTTTCTATTCAAAACTTACCGAGAAACCCATCTCCTTCTTTCTCTTTCTGAAAAAGTTACTCTTACGGGATTTGGCAGTATTTCCCCTCGTTGATAAATAACATTCCACTCTGGAACTAATTTTGCTACTCTTATGACTTCTCTGATGAAAATGTTATTTGTATCTCTAATGAAATCTTCGTCTAAACAGGTCTGAGGAGCTTTCAGCAGAAATGTATACTCTTCAATAACACTCTCAAACTGCCCTTGTTCATTAGGCTGTACAGCAACAAAAACATCGACCCATCTATTTCCCATGTCTGGCAAAATCTCCCAATTTGTATTATAAAGTATAAAACTACTTAATACACCCCAAGAAAAATCAACACGCCGTTCTATTCGATTATGGAAGGTTTCATAACTTTGTATAATCCCATTTTCAACATGAAGTACGGTCTCATACTCAAAAAGAGAGTTAAATCTTGGTTCACGTATTAAGAGTTCGCCATGTGGTACGTACAGTTCTCCATTTATCCAATAAGCAAACATTTTCCGACTCTCTCCGATGCTCGGAAAAATATCTCTCAGATTAATTTTGATGTTTATGTCTTCACAGTGAAGTATATTGCTTAGAAAAATACTGTCGTTTAGCACAGTCCATTCTGCTAGATAATCTCTACTACAAGCAGTAGAGGGAACTTTTAATGTTGCTTTCCTTAACCTGTCAGATATTTGCCGACTCAATGAGTCATAATCTGGATGCATTTCCAACGGAGCTGAAAATAGCAGAGATGTATCGCCTCTCCATATCAGAGTTGCTTGAGCGGTTACAAATACATTCAAAAAGACAAAAAGTATCAGATATGTGTATATGGCTTTCATAGTTGTTTTTTTTATTGACGAATATGAGGATGTGTCCATTTAAAATTTTTCCAGCACATACCATGAAAGAGGTTACCGAATGTTACCATCCATGCTCCTGTATATCCTACTCGTGGTGAAATAGTTCGCCAACCAAGCTGATATTGGAAATTAAAGGCATGAGAATCTAACATGTCTCTAAAGTTAGCGTCCCATATATTTTGACGATATCCTTCCAATGCCGCAACCTGCGACACATGCACTAATTCATGCCCTAATGTCCAAAACAGTTCTTTAGCATTTTTAAATGCTATGTCAGCAAGAGACATCGTAGATAGTCCTGTAAATTTACCGTCTTCAAAGTCCGGTCTTACAGAACCCGCAGCAAGATTTCCATACCTATCTCTTATGATGCCAGGAAACAAGATGTCAACAATGTTTTCCAAAGGAGCACCTGGAAACCATGCTCTTATAGCTCTTATTATAAAGTCAGGAGTTGCCTTATTCAATAAAGACGCTCTTGTATTTCTTATACCGAGTGCTCTAGCACCTACAGAAAATGGAGTTCTTGCCTTAATTTGACGAGGAGTTCTATTGCCCCAATTTACACCCCAGCCAGCACTAATTATCCAACAATGCTCAAAAATAGCTGCTACTTCATTTTGCCACGACCAGCCATGCCTCGCTCTATTAGCCGCAGCATCCCAATCCGCTCGAGCTTGCCAACTCGCATTTATTTTATTTATAGCATCCTCAATATTCTGATTAAAATATCCTGTAGGGTCAATAAACCGAAGCGGATTGTTCCAAGCATAACTAAAGCGATTAAAGTTCTGCGTAAACGTAGGTGCCTGAACAAAAGGGTCAGGACTTAAAAACCTTGCAATAATCGGGTCGTATAAACGGCCGTTCATATTAATCAACCCAAACAAATCCAAATGCTCATGCCCAGTAAACCCTCTTCGGAAAAAATCAAGAATGGATTCTGGATACGACCAAAAATCTGTAACAAACGCCCAATCTGCACTAGCGGAATCGAAAAAATGTTTGTGCCCTTGCTCATAGCGATAGCGTCTGCCCCAAGCAGTGTAGCCAAAAAATTCAAACTCGCCCAAATTTGGGTTAAACTCTGCAACGATACTGCCTAAATGGTCGGTAGCAACAGCGTTTACACGTCCATTGTTGCGAATCGCTACCAAACCAAATGGCGAAAAAATATACTCTTTGGTTTCTTCAAAAACCAAGCCACAGCAACTTTTGATAGTGGAAATATCTACGTTTTGCGTATAAGTTCGGGTAAATATGTGGCCTTCAAAAAGCACTGTCATTTGCCTACGCAAATGCGTTGGGCCATAAACAAACGTTGTGTAAATCCACGTATTGTGACAAAGAATACTGCTTACTTTTTCAAACGGTGTAAAGTATATATCGTGGTCACTACCAATGGTTAAAGGCGGATAAATACTCTCTACCGCATGCACTTTGGTCGGATGATAGGTAAAATGCCCAACGCCTTCTTTCCAAGTGATATTTCCGCTTTCATCAAAGTGTACACCTGTTGCAAGGCGGTTGAGGTTATCGAAATAAAACCCTTCTTCTGTTCCCGAAAACGGATTTTTTCGAAACACCATATTGCCCGTGCGATTGTTATATTCGTAGGTAAAGTCCATCAGGTCATTAATGGCCATTCGGATGGGTTTGCCGAAAATGTTGTTGTCGAAAGATGATATGTTGAGATAATTACTCATATTGCTTCATTGGCACAAAGGTACAAAAAATAATCAAAAACACCAAGCCATTTTTGGCTTAAATACTAACAAAAACACCACATTTTCTAACATTTCTGCCGTGCGTGTAAAGCAAAGCGTTTTGCGTGCCAAGCGTTTTAAAAGTGTGCGAAGTGTGAGGTTTTTGCGTTCAATGTAATTTGTGCAACGTGAATAAATTTTGTGAATGCCTTTGCTGATTAGTCTTTGTACACTTGATTTGCTGATTTCAAGCAATCTCGCAATGTTGCTTATTCCGCAACCTTCGTTGCTTAATTTTACTGTCCAATCGTATTTTTCTTGGGGAATGCGGGGTTTTGAATAGTGTGCTTGTTGTGATTTTTTACAAGATTTACATTGATAGCGTTGTACAAGTCCCGATTTTCCTCGTTTGATGCAATTTTCGTTACAGTAAATACAGTTCATATATTTGTTTTTTTGTGAATAACTCCAATATGGAACACTACGGTTTTAAGTTTTCGTATTTCACGCCATTTCCGAAACGCAAAGATACAAAAAAGAGAGAAAACTCTTCTCTCTTTTGCAAATAAACAAACTGTAATGCTTTGATATTTTGCCATCTGACTTTGCAGTTTTGAAAAAACTCCAATATGGTACATTGCCACTTGCATAATTCATAAAAACAACGGAAACATTCGCTTTGCACGCTCATTTGCCAGGTGCTCCAATTTTATTTTTGTTGTAGAATAGTTTTCGTCATCAAAAAGCTCGACAATATTATCTGTTTGTTTTTTTAAAAAATCTAGGTGCTCTTCAATCGTTGATGTGTGAATGAGATTGGTTTCTTTATGTAGCAAAACCTTTATTAAGTCCAAGTCGTACCAATTTTCGCCGTCATTACTAACATCTACAAATATAGCAGACTTGTCTTTAGCTACACGAATATATGTATTCCTTTTTTTGTATATGTCGTAACAATCTCCAAAATATTCAGAGGTGTCACTTGCTACTAAACTGAAACCATCTGTTAGAAAAAATTCGCTGTTTTCCATAATTTTATTTTTTATCTAACTAACCAAAGACCATCAGGGGATTTTATCAAGTCTATTGCCTATTCATCATTACTCATTTGTAGATGATCCAAAACATATTGTCCTGGAAAGCCTTTATTTTTAAGCCAGTCTATTTTCTCTTTGTGGTGTTCAATTATTTGACTAGCTAAATATCCATAAGCTTTATCCATAAGTAAACGTCTATAAGCCCATTCGTACAAGATGTTATTTGGCTCTTTGTCGCTTGCTTTTTTTTGCATTCTAAAGCATAATCTTTTTTTCATTGGTTTAAAATCATCATCCAGTCCAAAATACCATTCCGCAATATGAAGAATTGTACCAACAAAGAACAAGTATTCTGCATTTTCAGAGAATTTGTGATGGGATTCGTTAAAATATCTTTGTAATAAGTCTGTCCATACATCACCTTTTTCTTGAGGATAATTTTCCTCTAAAAGAATATTGTGTATCGCATATATCGCTCTTACATATACTTCTACACTGTCAGAATATTTTTCCACAAGACTGCAAATAAGTTCTATATCGGGTGTCCAATCCCGTTGCTCGTGAAAACCAAAATGGCTTTCTATTTCCGATAGTTGTTCTTTCCAATTCATATTTTCTGTAATTACTTTCATGTCTAAGGATAAAAAAGTTATTATTACAGATTTAATTTCCTCTTCTAGTCTGTCATCTCCATAGTAACAAGGGCTTTCTTCACGCAGTTTTTCATTAGGTTCATAAAAATCCAAGTCATAGGCAAGAATTGAAAAAATATCACTTACGTTTTCTGCATTCCAAATCAGTTCCTGAAACCTTTTTATTAGAACACTTCTATCGTTCTTCATCTCCAATATTTGTTCTAAAATCTGTATCTCTTTCATGGTATAAAGCGGGGATTAATTAGATTATGCCCTCTTATGACAGTTGTCACCCTATTTGTTTGAAGGCTAACCCCTATTAATAAGTCTTTTCCTGAGGCAAATCCGTGTCTAAGAATGTAATTATAGGTTCTGTTTTTAGGATCAAAGTATCTTGTTCCTCTTGAGATTGCTACTTCTGCCATCTTTTTCGTAATTCCACGTTCTGCCATCCTTTGAGTCGCATGTCTAGTAAACTCTACTCTTCCTCTCCCCGCCACTCCGACAACAGCTCCACCCCCTCTAACAAATCCCCCAACCGGAATCATCGCAGTAGCAATTTGCGTAACCGGATGATCCCAAAAAGCCTCACCACCTTGATGTATGGCTTGAACTATCGGGTTATTCATCCTTCGCTGAAAAGTAGTCATTCTGGAGCTAATTGTAGTTACTCCCCAACCCAAGGCATGCACATTGCCACTTTCTTCAAAGATCGCCATTGTTATAGAACCGTACCTGCGTAGTAAATCCTCTCGGTCTGCTTGAAGATGGTCAAATATACTATTTATGGAAGCATCAGGGTTTCGAGACATCCAAGCATGAAACATGAACATATCGCTTGGATTGCTGGTTGTCCAAATAGTGCCATTACCTGTCAATGCCCAAGGCGACCTATTGACAGAAGTAGATACCCCTGGGCCCCAACCGCCAAATCCGCCGAAACCACCAAAACCAAAACCAAAACCAAAACCACTACTTCCACCACCAAACCAACAGCCATTAAAGGTCCACTGCTCTCCTGTAATAGCACTGTTCCATTCGGTTCTAAATCTTCCCGCAAAATCGAAGTTGGCACCGCCAACCCAATTGGTTAAGATAGATTCATTAAGATACCCCGTAGGATCAATAAACCGCAAAGGATTATTCCAAGCATAACTAAACCTGTTAAAATTCTGCGAAAAAGTCGGATCCTGAACAAAAGGGTCAGGGCTTAAAAACCTTGCGATAATCGGGTCATACAAACGGCCATTCATATTAATCAACCCAAACAAATCCAAATGCTCATGCCCCGTAAATCCTCTTCGGAAAAAATCAAGAATGGATTCTGGATACGACCAAAGGTCTGTGACAAACGCCCAATCTGCACCAGCGGAATCGAAAAAATGCTTGTGACCTTGCTCATAGCGATAACGCCGTCCCCAAGCGGTATAACCAAAAAACTCAAACTCACCCAAATTTGGATTAAATTCTGCAACAATACTGCCTAAATGGTCTGTAGCAACAGCGTTTACACGTCCGTTGTTGCGAATGGCCACCAAGCCGAATGGCGAAAAGATAAACTCTTTGGTTTCTTCAAAAACCAAGCCACAACAACTTTTGATGGTCGAAATATCTACATTTTGCGTATAGGCTCGGGTAAATATATGACCTTCGAAAAGCACCGTCATTTGCCTACGCAAGTGCGTTGGCCCATAAACAAACGTTGTGTAAATCCACGTATTGTGACAAAGAATACTGCTTACTTTTTCAAACGGAGTAAAGTATATATCGTGGTCACTGCCAATGGTTAAAGGCGGGTAGATACTCTCTACCGCGTGCACTTTGGTGGGATGATAGGTAAAATGCCCAACACCTTCTTTCCAAGTGATGTTTCCGCTTGCATCGAACTGTACGCCTGTTGCAAGGCGATTCAGATTATCGAAATAAAACCCTTCCCCTGTTCCCGAAAACGGATTTTTTCGGAAGGTCATATTGCCTGTGCGATTGTTGTATTCGTAGGTAAAGTCCATCAGGTCATTAATGGCCATTCGGATGGGTTTGCCTAAAGCGTTAAAGGTGTTTGTTCGTGCGCGAGTGGCAGAGATAGTTGAAGCCGGCGGGTCTGGAAAGGTCGGAAAGGTTGGTAGTAATATCCCTGGCCATTGTCCAAATCCTGGCGTTGGCCCCCACGAGCTGGGTGGAGGGTTTGGCAAAGGCCCATCATTAAGGCCTATCACTCTACTTCTCAATTCTTGCCCAAAAGCATTGACAGAATCCAATTCCCAAATCACGTGAGTGCCGTCAGTAATTCTGTACTTAAAGCCATACGTATTGTGAGAGTAAAAAAGTGCAAAACCTGAAGGAAAGAGATAGGTTGCTAAATTTCCAAGGCTGTCGTAAGCATATTGGGTAACAAGCACATCATCATCAAGGTAGTCAAAGAACCTCGTTAATCTGCCAAACTCATCGAAGTCAAAGATCTGTTGTGTGTTTATGCTGTGAAAATGGTCATAAGTATTGATGGACTGTAGGCGCCCAACGTTTGGCCCAAATGGGATATAGTGGCGTGTGGTTACTCGGTCGCCTTCGATGGTTTCCCAAAGTCGTCCTAAGTTATCAAATCGGTTAGTTGTTGCGTAGCCTCGTGCATTAACTTGCCTGGTAATTCTATCTAAAGCGTCGTGCTCAAAGGTAATTGTTCCTGCGTTGGGGTCGGTTAGCGAGGTTTGGCGACCAAGCGTATCGTAGGTAATGCGTGTTATGGCACTTCCGGGTGCAACTATTTTACTGACAAAGCCAGGTGCATAGTAATAATAACGCACCTCGCCACCCATCGCATCAACAACCAGCACCAAATCGCCTGCGGTGTTAAAGGTTTTTGTTGTTATTCGCCCTGCGGGGTCGATTGTTGAAGTGGTTAGTCCGCTATGAGAATGCATAGTGGTTAAGTTTGTGAGACCACCCACAAGGCCAGAGCCCAATGGTGCGCCTTGGTATTGAAAATTCTCTCGAATGGTTCGTCCTGCAAAATCGTAGTCAAAAAATGTTCGCCCTTCAATAGGACGGCCCACAAAGCGAGGTCTGGTAATTTGAGACACTTGTCCTCGGCTGTTGAATGTGGTTTCTGTCACAACTGTGCCACTAAAGTTTGGGCTTTCTCTTCGTATGGTTCGTCCCAAACTATCTAAATACGACCTTACCCAAGGTCGTCCCTCACGGCGAACATACGACACATAAGCCACTCCAGGTATGTTTCGTTCGCGAGTGATGGTGTGTGTAGTAACAAATCCTTCGGGCGAGGTTGTTTGAAACAAACGCCCAAATACATCGTAGTGAAATGTTGTGACTTGTCCGCCGATAGCAGTGTCTGTCAGCACACGCCCCCAAACATCAAAACTTTGCCTTGCACGGCCAAGTCCCACAGTTTCTTGCCAGGCTTGAAAACGATACAATGAGTCAAAACCAAAAAGCTGTGTTTTTGTAGGAATGCCGGGTGCAGACATTTCAATTCTATCAACCAACCCAACGGTATTTATCCTGCGAGTTGTTGTGTCGGCAATCGGGGTGCGGTAGCGACCAATAATTCGCTCTAAATTACCTCTCTTGTCATACTCAAAACGCTGTCTTTGCGGAAAACGCTGATTGGGTGTAGCTCTATAAAAACTGTAGCTTTCTGTTGTTTCCAAACGGTTTGGAATGTTTCGGCCTGCACTTGCAGTAAAGGTGTTTCGTGTGATAAAAACAGCTTCGTGGGGCTGATTGATAAGCCCTCGAAACGTTGTGTCGCTAAGGAGGTTTCCAACAGAATCGTGTGTGAAATTGCTAACCTGTACAACGCTTGTTAAAAAGTCGTAACTTGTGCGTTGCACAACTTGGGGCATAATACGTGTTGGGCATACCGTTTGAATGCGGTTTTGTTGCAAAGTTCGTGAAATCGGTCTGCCACAAATACCATAAAGCCTAGTTTCGATTGGTTGGTTTACAAAATGGGTTGTACAAGGTTCAAACCTAGAAACTACTCGGGTTTCTAAACGACTGTCTACTGCGGTAATTTCAGAAAACCCCAAAAAACCACGCCCTTGTTGGTGCATCACAGCACCTTGGTATGTAAATGTTTGGTCGCTTGTGCGTGTGATGAGTCGTGTGCAAACCAACATCGGCCCTTGAAAGTTTTTTAGTGGAAAAGCTAAAGGCTCTGTTCCTCTTGTATGAACATCTGAATCGGTCAAAAGGCCGTATTTTGCGGTAAATTGCCTGCCCAAATTATCCGTTACACCGATGAGTTTTGGACGCGAGGCACGGTTTAGAGAAACCCAAACACCATCCCAGTCAAAGCCTACCAAATCGGGCATTCCGTCACCGTTGACATCGGCTATGGTTCGGAAATTGTTAGGATTATTCCAACGTGATTGACTCGAGCTCCAGTATAAAAAATTATATGTCCAATCTGTTGCTATTCTAAAGCTACTTCCAGTACTTAAAGATACTGTAACTGTGCCATAATGAAACGTGATCACATCTGCCATACCATCGCCGTTAACATCTGCAACTTTAAATGACGAGTTTAGGCTTGTCTTAAAGCGGGTATTTACACCATAGTTTGTTGTCCAGCGTATAGGACTCTCAAAGCCAACTCCAGTTGCAAGAGCAACGTAAAACCCGAAAGGCCTTATAAAAATCAAATCTGCCATACCATCACCATTAACATCCGCTAAGAAAAAATTGTCATGACGATTTTCAGCAAAATGCATCTGTATATTGGTTGCTGTTTGTGGGCCCAAACTATCGCCGTAAGATAGTGCAAAATAAACAGAAAAGGTATTGCTTCCTTGGTTTCTTAACACGACAATATCTGTTCGCCCATCACCATTGATATCCCCTACAAGACTTACACTACCGGTCTGACCAGCAAGATGAAACACAAAATTGGATCTGACCGTATACTCAAACCCTGTTCCTGTACTTAAGGCTATTTTTGTGCCATTATAAGCATGTCCGATAATATCGGCTCGACCATCTCCGTCAAAATCTGCCAAATGCCGGGGTGTACTCTCTACAGGTCCAAAATGAGGTTCAATGAAAGGAATAAGGCGGATTGAATCTCTGCACGGAACCTCGAAGTAAGTAACTGTTCGAAGCATACTCGAAAGATTGGAAAGATCCAAAGCATAAAAACCATCTTTTCCGTTGGATAAAGCAGCTTCTAAGCTATTCAGACTAACTCTAATTACATCTGCTCTGCCATCGCCATCAATATCTGCAATATGGCGAGAGCTTCTGGCATGCGTATTCCAAGGATCAAGAGGAAATAAATGTTCAGGTTGCCATTTCTGCAAAAATGTATCCAACTCCGATGATACACCAACCTCTACGGAACCGCCTCTGAAGCCAACCACATCTGCCCTACCATCGCCAGTCATATCTCCCAACATGCGAAAATCGTGCTCGGTACGCCAATGACCAGGATAACCGCTACCAAATTCCGTTGTCCAGCGTTTAGGCTTTTCAAAACCTAACTCGCCAAGCGACCAATTAAATTGCAACTCGCCAATAATGCGACCAGCTCCATCAAACTTTTGCATATGAAGCAGGCGGCTCATGTGCATTGAATATTGAAAACGGTAGCGCCTAACGGTATCTCCTTCAGAAACAATAATAATCTCCCTCAAAAGTTTTTGCTGAGCAACAGGATGCCCAGCCAAAAATAGCGTTCGCTTAGGCTGTTTAGGCTTGTCCATATAACGAAAAATAATTTCGTTGGTAGGAAGTATATTCGCACTGTCATTACCTGTATAACGAATTCTTCGGATTTGATTGGCCCAGCCGTATCCAGTATAATATTCAAACTCGATAAAATTTCCGTTGGGATCTTCCATACGGTTGATATGCCACATCGCAACAACATCTTGTGTTGGATTTGCGTGACATCTAAATTTCATGCGACTATCGGGGGAGTTTCCATAGCTCAAAACACTTCCATCTCGTGTAATCACCCGCCACCGCTGAGGGCCTTGATAACTGTCGTGAAAAAACCGTTCGATTTCTGAAAAACTTGCCATCTCGGTGTCGAAATATTTTCCCGTTTGAATCAAACGCTGACCATCCAAAGCAAAACGGTCGCTACCGGTCAAAGTTACACCTGTTCGCTGTTCTTCGTGAATAAAATTTTGTCCCACGCGAGAAATCGACGACAAGCCCGAAAGCCCAAAACCCAATCCCAATATCCCACTTGAATTATTCTGACTGTTGTAAACAATCGCTAATTGTGGTTGAATTCCTGCAGTTCCAGTCGGTACTTGAATCGGAATCGTATAAGTTAACGCCCCCGTTGGCGTGGTGCCAACTATTCCAACGAGTGTATTTACAAACTCCAAATCGTTAGGGCAAACCATAGAGTTATGCCAGTCTATCGGCAACTCTGGTGGTAGTGGTGGCAGTTGTGGGATTCCTATATAAGGAGGAGGATCCGTTATAATACCAGGAAGAAGTCCATGATTATCACAGACAGTAGGTGGCACACAAACTTCATCATGGTCAAACCAAGTGCTTTGCCCACCAAAATTAAATTGCGCTCCTGCTTTAATGATAATGCCTGCCCCAGGCTCAACAATCAAAGCAGAACCGTAAGCAATCTGCAAAAGAGCACCTTTTTCAATAACCAACAAAGCATCGGGTGCAATGCGTAACTCGCCAAAGATTCCTGCCTCTGCATCGCCAATAACGAGTGCTGCATCGGCTTCAACACGAAAAATCTGCACAGGATTAAACACATCGTCGTTAGCATCATCGCCATCAAAAGAAAAGCCTTGAAACGGCGAAAAAGAGGGCTGCTCTGGTGCAAAATTCAACACACCCGAAACCTGAAAAACAGCCCCAGGCGGAACAGTCACCGAATTTGAAACCATCGTCGTATCAGAGCCTAAACTGTCCGAAGGGAATTGTGTATCCGCAAACACCCCCTGCTGCACAAACAGAAAAACCAAACCAAAAACAAGTAAATATCTTTTCATAACAGCAACTATTCTTTAATGATTCGCCAAGTAATAAACCTATCTTGTGCAGAAATACGTAACAAATAAACACCTCTCGGCTGTGCCGAAAGGTCAATCTCTGTAAAATTCATGACATTGTCTTTTCGAAAAACAACCAACCCCCGAACACTCAAAACCGTTATGTGATGCGCAACATCGGGATTCATATTCAGAATCTCAACCGCCAAAGCACCACGCGTCGGATTCGGAAAAATCACAACATCACTCTCATTCAAGCTGTCCGTATAAAAATGCTTTAAAACTTCATTGTTTTGGGGCATCTCCATAGCACTCATCACCGAAACAGCCTCTTCACTAAACGCATTAAGTCGAATCGTGTTTCTACTCGTACGATTACCCGAAGCATCATACGTAAACGTCGTCGGTTGGCCACCTATTACCAAGCAAGGCAACAGCACCAACATAGCACAAAAGAAAATCAGTGAAACTTTTTTCATAAACAAGATTGTTAGTTAATATTTAGGTCTTTTTGTGCTACAAAACTACGAAAAAAAAACGAAACCCCTAAAAAAAGTTATTAACAATATGTTCATAATTCTTGTAATTCCTTTTTTTTTTCGTATCTTTACACCCCCTTGCTACAAATTTACAACTCATAACCATGAACGAAACAATCAACATCCAAGACATCCTCAACGTCCTAGAACACAACAGTATCCCACTAGAAAAACAAATCGAAGTCCTAGAGGTACTAAGCCTCGCTCTCTACACAAGAGACCACCCCAACGATGCAAGCGGAATCATCGAACGCAAAATCCAACTACTCCTACAACTCATCGAAAACACACAACCCGATACCACAGAAGTCGCAGAGACTGCCTGCATAAAAGTAAAAGCCATAACAATCCTACTACTACTCGAAAAACTACAAATCAGCAGAGCAAATCACGACCTAACCAAAATCTGTCGCCTAATAGCATTCCTAACAGACAACAGCTACCGCAAAATCTACGCCGAACTACAAAAAGGTATAATCCTATCCGAATACCACAACCAACAAATCCAACAAATCAACAAAATCCTATCCGAACTAAACCTCGAAACCACAATCAACCCCGATAAAAACTACTAACCATTAACCACTAAAATCTACCCCCAGTGGTAACCACCAGTAGCAACCCCTTTCCCGCCGTAACTTTGCAAAACGATAAGGAACAACGCCCGACAAAAAACAACGAAAAACGTGCACACTTCGTCCAATATTTGTCCAATACTTGTCCAGTACTTCTCCAGTATTTCTCTAATACTCGTCCAGTACTCCTCCAGTATTCGTCCAGTACTTGTCCAGTATTAACCAAAATGTTTAACCCTAAAAATTTATTATCATGGGTCACATCAGAAAAGGAATCCTCGGAGGATTCTCAGGAAAAGTAGGCACCGTCATCGGTGCAAGTTGGAAACGTACAATGTAGCCTAACCCAAATCCAAGCACCAACCCTAACAGGAAGTAGCGGAAAAATCACAATCGCGTGGAAAAACAACAGTGGCATTGGCAATGCAAAAGAAACCGACAAACTCTTACTGGCACTAATAAACCCAGTAAAGAATGAAGTCATCACAAGGTACGATGAAACCGAACGCGCCGAAGAATCATTCACAATCGACCTACCACACTGGACAGGCGACAAAGTCCACATCTACATGGCCTTCGCCACCGAAGACGGCAAAGATGTCTCCGATAGCATCTGCTATCCAAACATCCTAATCGTTTAAAACCCTACACGAAAAAATGATTAATTAAGAAACAAAAAAAAAGGCGTGAAAATCACGCCTTTTTTTTTATTAGAATTTCAGTTTACAACCTCGTAATAATCGTATGATCCAAAGCACCAATAGTCATCGTGCGTGTGCCACCGCCAAAAGCTGATGGTAATCTAAAGTCAATCGTGCGGGCTTCTTTAGACTTGTTCAAGCCTACAATCACGCCTTCGCCAAAATAGAAACGACCAAAAATCAACACATCGTCTTCAACGTGAAGAGGAACATATTTTCCAAAAATCAACGGCATCGAGTTTGTACGCAAATGCGCCAAAGTCTCAACGTTTCTGCGTGTTTTGAGTTCGTCTTCGTTCAAACCTTCAAACTGCATCCAACGACGATTGTCAGGATCATCACCACCCGGTTGTCCAAACTCATCACCTTGATAAATCACCGGAATACCCGGCGTTGTAAGGATAAAGGTTTGCAAAAGACGCAATCTTGGGAACGCAACGGATGCATCGCCAACCGTGATTTCGCGTGTCCAACCGGCACGCTTCGAATCTTCACCTCTACGCAAACAACCGCCTGCGTAAGAAATGAAGCGTCCTTTGTCGTGGTTTCCGGTCACATTCCCCATCAAATTATGGAAGCCGTGAACACGCAAACTTTGCATCATCGTGCGATTAACATTGACAAACGAACCATTCGGATCAATCAATGCGTTCACAATCGCATCAAACAAATTAAAATCAAATTGGCCATCCAACATACCACTTCCAACATAACTTCTGATCAACTGTGGACTGCCGTAAGTCTCGCCAATCTGGAAAATCGGGCGATCCATGCGTTGCTTCATACGCAACGTTACCGTACGCCAAAAACGCTCGTGAATATGCTTCGTCGCATCGTGACGGAAACCATCAAAATCAAACTGCTCAATCCAAAACATCAACGAATCCGCAAGACCTTCCGAAACAACTTCTTGTTCAAAATCAAATTTTGGCAAGAAATAATCGAACCACGTTGTCAAGCGATGCTCGTCCCAATAGCCGATATTGCGTCTACCATCCGGCAAATACAACGGCGTAAACCAACTTTCACGGCCTTGAACAAACGGGCTGTCTTGGTGCAAATGGTTGGCTGCGTAGTCCAAAAGAACATTCATATTGTTGGCGTGAGCCGTACGCAAAAGCGTGCGTAATTCCTCTTCCGTTCCAAAACGTGGGTCAACAACCGTCATATAAATCGGCCAATAGCCGTGATATCCTGTAAATTTACTTCTCACACCTTTGTCGGCCTCTTCGTGCAAGCCCCACGCTCCCGGTGGGTTCATGGTGATTGGCGAAATCCAAAGCGTGTTCATACCTAATCTTTGGAAATAACCACTTTCGATTTTTTTTGTGATACCTACAAAATCGCCACCAAACCAATCCGCCATCGGATGTACTTCAGGAATATTCAACGGACGATTGTTGCTTGGGTCGCCATCCTTAAAACGGTCAACCATCAACATATACATAATCATGCGATGCCAATCCGAACGCACCAAATCGTTTGTGTTTCTAATCACGCGACCGCGTTGCAACGGCACCAAAACATCGTTCGACATACCTGCATAATTGTAAGCAAACACGCGAAGAAACGAACGCTCCATACCTCTCGCATTGCGAGGAATCGAAATCGTTACTTTTCCATTGCCATTGTCTCTCACAAAACGCTCATCCAAACGCACATTTTGCCAAAAAACAAACATTTCATCGTAGTCGTTTTCAACATAAATCGTTACACGATTGCGTCCCGAAACCGTGAACAAACTCGGTGGCGTTCCGTCCAAATCACCAACCGTCAAAAGCGAGTTAAATCCGCCCATACCGTTGCTCACAATGATTGGATTGTGTGGATTTGGCATATCTC
>Ga0209755_10005086_pt1 | contig 15161 bp, 14 predicted proteins | sample TergutCo191P1_FD_187301 | JGI IMG/M metagenome (GOLD analysis project Ga0209755, IMG submission 187301) | Cornitermes sp. P1 segment gut microbial communities from Petit-Saut dam, French Guiana - Co191P1 (SPAdes) (version 2) | ecosystem: Host-associated > Arthropoda: Insects > Digestive system... | reverse complement strand
CTGTATCTATTGGTAAATTTTTAGGAACACAGACTATTGTTTCAGGCAGATTTAGCCAAATAGACAATCGTTATCGCATGATAATCCGTGCGCTTGATGTGCAAACCGCGCAAGTACAAGGTCAATACAATAGAAATATTCCTGCGGGTTCAACAATTACCGCTCTTATGAGAAGCGGAGGAAGTTCTGCTGGTGGAACTCAATCTGCGGCTGCAAGAACAACAGTGAACAGCGGAGCCACAAATAAAAATAATACAACTTCATCTGCCAACGTTGCGCCTGTTGATAATCCTCCTGAAGGATCTTTAGTTGTAAATAACGCAGCCACATGGAATTCGGCAGTCAACAAAATCAGGAATGGCGGTAATGATCAAACCTATGTTATCCATGTGACTGGTACTGCTTCTGTACCAGCACCGCCGAATAATGAAAATCTTTTTGGTTCTGTCACTGGTATTACAGTCACTGTACAAGGTGGCGGAACATTATCTTTGTCTGTTAATGGTTGCTTATTGCAAATAGGTTCTGGACAAACGGTAATTGTTAAGAACGTTACGTTTCAAGGGCGTTCAAATAATGATGTACCTGTAGTTAGAATTAGGAGCGGGGGCATATTCCATATGGAAGGTAATGCCAGAGTGATGGGTAATACTTCTGGTGGGGTAAATGTTTCTGGCGGTACATTTGTTATGCAAGGTGGAACAATTACGAGTAATTCTAGCTCTTCAGGTGCAGGTGTAGATATTTCTGGTGGAAGCTTTTTTATGCAGGGAGGAACAATCTCTAATAATACTGCAAGAGTAAGTTCTGGTAATGCCGGTGCTGGTGGGGTATATGTTCGTAGCGGAACATTCAATATGGAAGGTGGGGCAATCTCAGGCAATACCTCTACTTGCGCAGGAGGAGTTTTTGTTCTTCAAGGAATCTTTACAATGGTAGATGGAACGATATCGAATAATACCGCCACTAGCTCCTTTAGCGGTGCCGGTGGAGTACATGTTGGCGGATCGCGGGATTCTGGTACTTTCATCATGCGAGGTGGTACAATATCTGGCAATTCTGCTATAGACAATGGTGGTGGGGTATATGTTCGTAGGGGAACTTTCACTAAAACGGGCGGAACAATCAATGGCAATGATGTGCAAATTGGTAATAGAAACAGAACTCAAAAACAAGGTCACGCGGTTTATCTTGATTCCAGCCCTGCTCGCTGGAGAAACGCAACAGCAGGTTCGAGTGATAACTCTAGTGATTACGGTTTTTGGCTGAATGATTGAATATGGAAAATATTAGGGAATTAATCGGGCAAGTAGTTACCATTGACATTGAAGAGTATTATATTTTTGATATGATAATACGATATAAGGATTTTTTTTGCCTAGGTTTTAGACTTAGTCCGCAATTCGCGGATGAAAAAATGCAAATTATTAGATTGTACTATAATGAGGATCAACTAAAAGGTCATAAATATGACGGCGAAGATTATCAATTTTTACTGAACGAATTCATGGAACAAGAAAATTATAAAAAGCGTCTGCAAGATGTAATAAACCAATATAAGGGTTAATGGCAAAGCTGCAGATGTTGGCATTGTTTCGGGTTTTAATCCCCAGCCAAACCCTTTAACACCCCCTCGCAAGCCACGGGGACTTCCACGGTCTTTAATCTGGATTTTTCGCCTTTAATAACCGCGACATCCCGCTTGGGGCAGCCGAGTGTTTTGGCGAGGAATTCGCACAGACAGGCGTTTGCCTTGCCGTCTTCGGGGGCTGCGGCGACGCGTATGCATAGACGATTGCTCTTAATACCGGTAATTTCAGTTTTTGAGGCGCCGGGAGTGGCTTTTATATCAATTAAGATTGAGTCCTTTGTTATCAAAAACCAATTGTTCATTAAATATATATTAATTAAAATCCGCCGTATAGTATATCTGTGATAATAATCCACTTAAACTTTAAAGATTAGCCCATACTATTGTAGACAATTTTTTAAACCAGTAATATAATGTAATTAAATGAAATTCTATACCACGCCGGTCTATCTCTTGCTGCTCGTATTGTTTTTATCAGGCTGTTCTCTGGGTAAAGAAAAGCAGGAATACTTAACTATCGGCGCGCTTCTTCCCCTGACTGGTCCGGATTCCGAAGAAGGAGTAAGATCGCTTAACGGTTTACAGCTCGCGAAACAAGAGATAAATAAAAACGGCGGTATACTTGGAAAAAAACTGGATATTATAGTTTTAAACGACGAGGGCAGCGATTATTTTGCTCTCCAGCAATACAATGAATTAAAAAATAAAGACGTAAAAGCAATTATTGGCTCATGCAGCGAGAATGTTACAATGGTTCTTGCAAAAGCCTGCGCAGCCGATAATATCCCGATCTTCTCGCCTTCCGACGCGCACCTCCTGTTTAATAATGAGAACGGGAATATTACAGATTTTGAAAAAAATTTTTTTAACGCTTTTTCTCAAATGCCGCTTTCCGGATCAGCTGCCGCTTACAAATGCGTTTATATTATGGCAGATACTTTTAATATTGCGGAGAAATGACAGTGCTGCGAAAAATACGTATCAGAACAAGATTACTAATATCATTCTCTGTAATCGTATTTTTTACATTAGTTGTCGGGCTGACAGGTTTAATAAGCCTTACCTCGCTGAAAGATACGTCCCTAAGAACAATACGCAATGTTGAGCTTATGAATTACCTATACGACTACAACGTAGCTATTGACGCAGGCATATTTAATATGCTCTATGTGAGTGACTTTGATCACTCTGCCTATGTTTTAAATAAAACAAAGGAACAGTCCGACGCGTTTTTATTATATATCAATGAATATTTAAAATTTCAAAATCAATTCAGCGATATTTTTACGCCCGGCGAAATGCAAAACATGCTTAACCTAAAAGAAATGTATAAGGAAATATACATTAATATATTAAGCAGAATTTTCATCGCTATCGAAGGCAGGCAAAAAGAAGAAGCTATCGATCTTTATATAAATCACTTTGTTCCGATATTTGACACTTTTACATATTATATCAGCGCGGCGTTTGATAAAAATCTAAATTATTCTCTTTCGCAAACAGAAAAGAATAATATTAGCGCGTCATTAAGCGCGTATGTAATGATAGCTCTTGTTTTATTATCCGTAGTAGTGTCAATTTTTCTTGCAGTACAAGTTACAAAATCGATATCTGTTCCATTATCAAATTTAGAACAAGCGACAAGAAAAATCGCGGGCGGAGATATGGACATTAAGTTTGAAGTCTCCGACAGCGATGATGAAATAGCGGGTTTATCGCGCAGATTAAACGGCTCGATGCATTTTATTATTCACGCCCAGCAATTAAAGCTGGACGCGCTGACAGCTCAGTATGAAAAAGAAAAAGCCGAAGCTTCATCAAAGGCAAAAGATGACTTCCTTGCCAAGATGAGCCACGAAATACGCACACCCATGAATGCCATTACAGGCATGGCGGAACTGCTTTTACGCGGAGACTTGCCCGATACTGCCCGCCTCTACGCGCAGGATATAAGACAGGCAAGCAATAACCTTGTCGCTATTATTAATGATGTTCTTGATTTTTCAAAAATTGAATCCGGTAAAATGGAAATAATCCCTGTCAGGTATCATCTGTCTTCTTTAATAAACGATACTATCAATATTATTAGAATACGATTAATGGAAAAGCAAATTCAATTTAATTTGGATATTGATAAAAGCATTCCAAATAATCTCATTGGGGATGAAGTTCGCATTCGGCAGATATTGATCAATCTTCTTTCCAACGCCGTTAAATACACTGACCAAGGGCAAATAAAACTTTCAATTAAAATTAAAGAAATTACAGAAAAGCAAATTTGGCTTATAGCGGCTGTATCTGATACCGGAAAAGGCATTAAACCGGAGGATCGTATAAAACTTTTCGGCGACTTTGTCCGGGTAGATTTAAAAGAAAACCAGGGCATTGAAGGAACGGGCTTGGGTCTTGCGATTGCTAAACGTCTTTGCGTCGCAATGGGCGGCGATATAACTGTTGAGAGCGAATACGGCAAGGGCAGCACCTTTACTGTTGTAATTCCGCAGAACATTAATATCAAAGGAAGCGAATTATACCCTGATGACGGCAGCATGATGATTAACGGTCATGACAGTTATTTTACAATCAGGTTTAAACTGCCATCGGTGCGCATCCTTGTGGTTGACGATATTTCCGCGAACTTAAAAGTAGCGGAAGGACTTCTCTCGCCTTACGAGGCCATGATAGATACATGCATGAGCGGAGAAGAAGCGATAGAGCTTATAAAGAAAAAAACATACGATTTAATTTTTATGGATCACATGATGCCGGAAATGAACGGCGTAGAAGCTGTCGCGCAAATTCGCGCGTGGGAAAAGAAGCCAAAACTTCCAATCATCGCTTTAACAGCTAACGCAGTAGCGGGTATGAAAGAGATGTTCATAGAAAAAAGTTTTGACGACTTCCTTGCCAAGCCAATTGATATATTAAAATTGGAAGACATTCTTGACAGATGGATACCGGACAAGAAAAAAGAACAGGCAACGGAAGGCAAAGAACGCAAGATTATTATTGACGAAAAACTCCCTGATATTCCCGGCGTTGATGTTAAACGCGGCATTATTAATACGGGCGGCACGCTGGAAAAATACAGTATGGTTCTTTCGGTATTTTGCAAAGATGTTGACGAAAGGATTCCTTTGCTGCAATCCCTGCCTACCGCCAGCACGTTAACGCAGTTTACTACATATATTCACGCGATAAAAAGCTCTCTTGCGACTATGGGAGCAAAGGATCTTGCCGAAGGTGCGGCTAAATTAGAAAGAGCCGGCAAGAAAGAAGATTTCGCTTTAATCGAAAAAAACCTTCCTGTCTTTGTGGACAAGTTAAAGAACCTGATAAATGATATTCATACAACGCTGGAATTAAGAAAAACAGATAATGAAAGCACCTTAAATTCACTGTTATCGGCGCCTTGTTTGGCTTTATTTAAGGAACTTGCCAAAGTTCTAAAAATAAGAGACGCCTCGGAAATTGAACGCATACTGGAAGAACTTGGCAACATTCCCAAAGATACCAAAACAACGCAGGCATTTGAGCAGATTGCTGGTGAAATACTTATGACAGAATATGAAAAAGCCATGAGTATTATAGAAAAATTAATAAATACTAATTAATGGCGGAGAAAAATGGAAACTGAGAAAAAACTTGTGCTGCTGGTAGATGACAATCCCGCGACGCTTCAGACAGGAAAAAATGTTCTTTCTACCGCATATCGTGTCGCGACAGCTCCGTCGGCAGTAAAATTATTTGAGATACTGCAGACAAATATTCCGGCTATCATTATTCTGGATATTGATATTCCTGAAGTAAACGGCTACGAAATTATAAAAGTTTTAAAACACAGACCGGACACAAAATGTATTCCGGTTATCTTCCTGACCGGAAAAACTGATCCTGACGATGAAGTATTCGGGCTTAATCTTGGAGCTGTCGATTATATAACAAAACCCTTCCAGCCTACATTGCTTAGAAAAAGAATTGAAATGCATTTGCTTGTAGAAGCCCAGAAGAAAAAACTGGAAAAGCAATCTATAGAGCTGGAAGAATGTTACAACGACATGACAGAAGGCAAGACACAGCGAGCCATTGAGAGAGTAAAAGCGCTCCTGGAAAATAGTAAAGCTTAAATTTTAAAACCCGAATTATCTGGACGCTTTAGCAACTTCACAAATACGGCGAGCCATATTTTCAAGTGAAACCTGCTCCATTACATGTCCCATTTCATAAGCTACGCGAGGCATTCCATATACAACGGCGCTAGCTTCATCCTGACCAAGTGTCATGCCGCCTTCTTTGTAAATTGTTCCCAATTGCTGAGCGCCGTCTCTGCCCATGCCTGTCATTATTACTCCAAGCGCCTTGTTGGAATACGACATTGCGACTGATGCAAAAAGCACATCCGCGGACGGTCTGTGTCCCGAAACCAGAGGCGTATCGGAAAGGCGGGCGACAGCGCCGCTTCCTTTTTTTTCTACTTCTAAATGCTTGTTTCCCTGAGCGATAAGAATTCTACCGGGCATAATAACATCACCGTCTTCCGCTTCTTTAACAGAGAGAGGACAAATGCGATCCAGGCTCTTGGCAAATTCAAGAGTAAAGCCCGCCGGCATATGCTGAACTACAACTATAGGCACTTTTAAATCTTTATCTAAATTCGCAAACACAACGCGTAAAGCGTCAGGACCGCCGGTACTAATGCCAATGGCGATAATTTCTGTGGTGGCAGGTTTTCTAACCGGAGTGGGAGGAGCTGCAGGAGCGACAGGTTCCGCCGCGGCAAGTTTAAAATGAATCGCGATGTCAGACTTTTTATCAGACGGTGTCTTTGCCTGGTATTCAGAAGGAGCAAGAAGCTTCTTACCGTGTGATTTACGATAAGCGCCGCCGTAACCAAGCAGCTTGGTTAAAACAGTATCTTTTACAACATGAATATCTTCGGAAATGGAACCTGAAGGTTTTTGAACAAAGTCGCTCGCTCCCAGTGAAAGCGCTTCCATTGTAACTTCCGCGCCCTTCGAAGCAATCGAAGAAAGAATAACAACAGGAATATCAATTCCGCGTTTTTGTCTTTCTTTTAAGAACTCAATGCCGTTCATTTCCGGCATTTCAAGATCCAAAACGATAACGTCAGGATTGCAACGGGGTATCTTCTGCAAGGCGAAATAACCATTCATCGCTTTTTCGGCGACAACCAAACCCGGTGTGTCTTCGATCATATGACCAATAAGATTGCGCATAAGCGCTGAGTCGTCAACAATTAATACTGATATTTCGTCTGCCACGTAATACTCCTAGCTACTTTTACTATATAAAGTTGCCCATTCAGTTTTAAGGAATTCAAATTTTGTATTCATTCCAAAAAGTGACTCTGAATGACCGATAAATAAGAATGATTTGGGAGCCATCGCGTCCCAGAAACGGTTAATAACCGCGGTTTGCGCCGCTTCATCAAAATAAATAATAACATTGCGGCAAAAGAGAACATCAAAGTTCTTTAAGCCTGAATCGTTTTTTAAATTATGATAGTCAAATTTAATTCTTGAATGTATATCTTCATGTATTTTATATCCGCCGTCTACCTTGTCAAAATACTTCGCGAGATAACTATCCGGTATTCCAACAATCCTGGACTCAGCGTAAAAACCTTCTTTGGCGGTCATTAAGCATTTAAGAGAAATGTCGCTGGCAAGAATTTCATAATTCCATGATTTTGGAAGAATCTCGCTTAACAACATGGCGATAGTATAGGGCTCTTCGCCTGTTGAACAACCGGCGCTCCAGATTCTAATTGTTCCCGGAATCTTTTTAATATTATTAATAAGCTCGGGAATAACGTATTTTTCCAACGCGTCAAACTGCGCCTGATTACGGAAAAACCTGGTTAGGTTGGTTGTGATTGAATCAAGAAACCCTTTAAGTTCCTCTTTGTCCGCTCTGATAGTGTTGATATAGGCTCCTACATCGGACACGCCTTTCTCACGAAGGCGCTCCTTGAGCCTGCTTTCCAATATCGAACGATTGGTTGGCGTGAACGTTATACCGCTTTCAGCATAAATCAGATCACGATAAAGTGCGAAATTAATATCATTAAGAAACTCGGAATCTGCCATACTTATAATAGTATGAGACTATTGGCCTCCTGTCAATTGGTCTTGGTCTGTTATTTTAAAACTTTGTATGTTAAGATAAAATCGTACAACTACGCTATATATAGCGTAGCTTAAAGGTAAATTTACCCTACAGATAGTGTAGGTTTTACTGCCTTTGGAGTTTTTGATGAATTTAAATTTACGGGAAGCGATTTTATATAAAAAAATTGAAGAATTCCCCTGCCAGGGGACAGAAGCTCACCGGGAGACCCTGCTTTGCCATGAGCTTAATCCCGCCCAAAGCCGCAGTATTGAGCCGCAAAAGGAGCTGTTACTGGGAAAGCTGCTTTTTACGGGGCAGAAGGCGGAAGATGACGAAAAAGGGCAAATTGTTACCTTGCCCGAAGGTCTTTACCTTTTTGAACAATGCCGCCATGAGGCTGTTTTAAACCAGGATGAATGGCTGGATATGGCAATTGAACAGCAAAAAGACGGCCTTTGGGAACGCAATAAACCGGGGAATTTACTTTATACGCGATTTCTTTACGAAGACGGATCTTTTGTTACTCAGGTTTTTAGACCGCTTATTTAATTCTTACGGCTTCTACCATATAGCGAATATCAAAGCCATTATCAGTAACACGCTTCATTTCAATTACAAAGACTACAGAACTGCCGCTTGTATCGATAAGCACTCTTTTTATATTGTACTGGCTTATACCCTGGCGGACATGATTAGGGGTGCCGACGGTGTAAGGTATAGACTGACCGTTATTTGAGGTAACATCGAGTTTAATATAAAATTGAGACCTTACATTTTTACCGCTGCCCGAAATTGTAGGAATTAAACGCGCCTCAAATTTTCTTACGGAAATAAAATCGCGGAAATTGATATTATCACCCCGAGGAGAAGGATTTTCTTCCCTCGATATATAAAGCGGAAGCCCCTGATTGTTGAATTGTATGCCATTTCGGCTTGAAAGGCTTGGATTGTCAGAAACAAGTCTGCGAAAAACGCCTCTGCCGTCCTGACCTGCCTGTATTGGAGTGTTTTGAATTATGCTTGCCCTGCCGTTTGAAACAAAGGTATTATTTGATACGTCAATAACATATAACTCAGCCCAGGGTTTTAAGGACGGAGAAAGCACCCCGTACTGACCAAACATATAGGTCCTGCCGTCACTAGAAAAGCCAAGATCTTCAAAAACAGCGGAATCTCCCGCCCACAGAGCGGAAACGCATGTTAAAAGTATTAATAAAGTTCCAATTATTGTTTTTTTCAATAACATAGAGTTCCCCTTAATTCTAATATCGGTATTACTTTTTCTGTCTTGAGGAAAATAGTATGTTAATGTAGAGTTTGATATATGACGCTTTCCGAAAGAAACGCCTTTTTTAAGGTTGGGATAGTCTTTTGCGCTGTTTGCGCCCTGCTTATTATCGCGGCTTCTTTGTTTTTAGTTCCTCAATATCAGTATCTGAATGAAAATATCCCTCGTCCTTCTAAAATCTTTCAATCAATATCAGGCGGCTTATTTAACAGTGATTATATCGCTGTCCATATCTCTATTGTATTGTCAGTCGTTTTCTCGCTTGTAGGAATAATATTTATACACGCCTATTTTGAAAGAACTTCCGCCCCGGAAATACTGTATATCGCCATTTTTACAATTTCTTTTGCCTTTGAAGCCCTCCGCCTCATTTTACCTTTGCAGATTATTTTTGATTTTCCTTCGTTTTATATGCTTTTGGCGTTTAGGGTTTTACTTTTTGAAAGATTCTTTTGCATCTTTGCCTTGTTTGCCGCGAGCATATGCGCCGCCGGCTTTGAAGTGCAGAAAACACGCAACGTAATTTTTATAATCATTATTGCCGACTTGATCATCACTATGGGCGTTCCCATTGATGTTTTAAACAGGGACACCAGTTTTAACATGATCAACGGTTTTAACTCATTATTTAGAATGGTTGAACTTGTCGCCTTTCTAACCACAGTAAGCAGTTTCCTAATCGCGGCAAAAAATAAGGGCTCAAAGGAATATAATTTTGTCGCAATCGGGATAATGACGGCTCTTGTCGGCAGAAATCTGCTGCTGAATACCGATAACTGGCTTGGTTCAGTTTTTGGCATTGTTCTTTTGTCCTTTGGAACATGGTTTCTCTGCTCTAAACTGCACAAGATACACCTTTGGCTGTAGAAAAGTTACCGAAAATAGCCCTTTTTGCCGATATTTATAGGGTATGTTCTTTAAAAAGGTCTTTTTAATCGCGTTTTCTCTGGTCTTTTGCGTTACCGCTGTTTACCCGGCTTCGGGAGATGGAAATGACGATCCTCTGCCAGGTTTTAACGCTCCTATTTTTCCGCAAATGCTTTTTACAGATACAATCAACAATGTTAAAAGATATGAAAACTCCAAACCATACTGGGTAAACTCCAAAGAAGAACTTGAACATTTAAAAAAATTAGCTGACTATCAAATTTCACTTTTAATGAATTATGATATTCTCGCGTATTATGGTCATCCCGGTTCACAGAACATGGGAATTTTAGGACGTCATTCGATTGAAGAACTTGATATTATGCTGTCCGCTCTGGCGAAGGAATATGAAAAAGTAAGCGGCGGAAGAAAAATACAAAAAGCTTTTTACTTAATTTACGGAACTGTCTGGCCGCAGGGTAATATCGGAATAATTGATCATAAGGTGCTTCTTGAATATATCGAATACGGAATGAAAAATAATATTTTAATTTTTATTGATCATCAAATTGGACGCTATGATCCAATGACTTCTTTAAAAAGAATGCTGCCATTTCTTCGTTATCCAAATGTTCATCTTGCCCTCGATCCTGAATGGCGCACAACAAAACCCATGGTAGAAATCGGACATCTTACCGGAGAAGAAGTCAACATCGCTCAGCAAATTATCGAAGACTACCTAATCGAGAACAAACTCCCCGGTGAGCGAATGTTTGTGATTCATCAATTCAATCACGCGATGATAAAAAACCGCTCGGAAATACGTTCCGATTTTAATCGAGTGAGGGTAATACACTGCGCGGATGGTTTTGGTCCTCCGGTTTTGAAGCGCAACACTTACGCCTATAACGCGAACGCTTCCAACATGCCGGTTAAAGCTTTTAAATTATTTTATGATTTTGGAATACCGGGCGCGGGAGTTGATGATCCTATTATGATGCCAAGAGAAGTGTATGGGCTAAAACCTCGTCCGTATATAATAATGTACCAATAATAAGAAACAATAAAAAACTTTGTTTTTTATTGTTTCTTGGCAGTTTCGTCAGCCTTTGCTCAAGTCTGACAAAACTGCATAATTTATTTTACAAATAATTTATAAAATAACAGCAGGAACTTGTAACCAATGTAAGGGAAAATTCTAAAATATTTAAATGGATTATGGAAACAGTAACCCACCCATTCAAGCCCTGAGTTGAAAACCGCGGGTGAAGGGTGTTTTTTCTTTTCGGCGAAAACGTCAAAAATATCGCTGCACCAAAGTCTTAAACCCTCTCCTAGAATCGTATTGTTTCTGGCAATCCACTTTTCTCCGCCGCGAACACCCTTACCCGCAAGCAGTAAGGAAGGAGACGCTTTTTTAATCGCTTTTATAATGGTAGCTTCTTCGTGCTTTTTAAAATAACCGGGAAAACGCCCTACAAGGCGCAGCCTTGGAAAAGTCTGGCGGATATTTTGCTCGGTTTTTAAAATTATTTTTCGTCTGGCACCCAGTATATAGCAGGTAAATTCCCTGTTCTCCAGAGTTGTAAGAAGGCTGACTATAAAATCGAAGGGCATATATCTGTACGCTTTTTTTCCGGTAAGAAATTTAATGCCGCCGATTATACTTTTAGAGATTGGAATTACTAAAGAAGCTCTTACTATATAACTGCGGTATTCGCCGCTTCTTCTCGCACGCAAAAGATCCCACAAAGAAAGAAGGACTATGTTATGCTCTTTTTTATCTTTCAAAAAATCGTATATTACATTACTCAGCTGATCCGGCGCGACTATATCTACAGGTACTTTAAGAAATTCAACACGCTGCCGCCCTTCACCCGGGTCTTTATTTGGTTCCTGGGTTTCATCCGGGCTTGAGTCCAATTGATCGCTTTCTTCCGCTAGGTTTTCATTAGTTCCCACGAATCTTTCTCCAGTAATAAGACACGAATTGCCGCCGCGCAATAAAGGGCGGCAGTTTCTGTTCGCAAAACGGTATCTCCAATCATTATAGGATTAAAACCGTTTTCCATAAAAAGCGAAACTTCCGCATTAGAAAATCCGCCTTCTGGACCAATAACCAGCGCAACAACGCCGGGATTACTATTAAGATAACCGTGAAGGCTTTTATGTGCAAGAGGGGAATCTGTTACACCTTGATGATGAAATAACAGCCCAAGAACTTTACCGTCCTGTGTATTTTTTTCTTTTACCATATTCCAGTAATTAAAAAGTTCATTCATTGTTAGAGGATTATGAAGCGTCGTTGCTGTCTTTGAGCCGCATTGCTGCCTTGCCTCTTTTATAATTCTTTCCCAGCGCGTAAATTTTTGCCCGTCCGCTTTTGTCTTTGCTATGGAAAACTCTGACACAAAGGGAACGATTTCCGCAATACCTCCTTCCGCCGCCTGCCGCACAATGAGATCCATTTTGTCGGCTTTTGGGAGCGCCTGAAAAAGAATGATTTTACAGGAGAGGTTTTCACCTACAGAGGAATGATCAAAAATGTTACATTTTCCGCAAAGAGTATCACCGTCAATCGAGAGAATTTTAATTTGTGTTTCTTCGCCGTTCGGTAAAAGAGCGGGGAAAAATTCGCCGACAGCCAGACGGCGGACACGAACGAGATAGTGGTAATCACTGCCATCGAGCCGGACTGTGTTGTCCTTGTCCGGCTCCTTTTTTAAAATGAACTGCTTCACGAAGCCTGAGCCAGATTGTCCTCTGCCTCTTTTGCTTCCTGCAAAGCCTTTAAAGTTTTAGCATTCTGCATGAGATTTTTATAAGAGCCGCTCTTTAAAATGTTCACAGCTTCCTGAAGCTGAATATCATATTCAAGATCATATACAGGAGCGAAGGATGTTCTGTTCAATTCATTTCTGATTAAGCGTTTGAGCAAAGATACATCAAGTTTATGTTCAGTTGAAAGTGTCCGCGCGAAAGTTTCAACCTGCGCGGCTGTCGCCTTGGGGTTTTTCTCCGCGAATTGAGGTATCTTGTTCGCGTTAATCAGCTCATTCAAATGCACCGCGTCATCCTCTGTTACTTCGGGGAAACTAATCGCGCGATCCGGAGGAATGCCCACTTTATCGATATTTACATCACTGGGCGTAAAATAACGAGCTGTAGTAATTTTAAAACCTATTCCGCTAAAGGGAATTACCTGCTGAACAGATCCTTTGCCGAATGTATTTTCACCTACAAGATAAGCTCTGCCCCTGTCTTTTAACGCGCCTGCGACAATTTCAGAAGCCGAAGCGGAGCCTTTGTTTATAAGCACGATAACAGGCATATCCGCCGGAACAAGGGTCGTCGTGTTTGCGTTAAAATCGCGGTTCTCAGTTCTAACCCTGGACCTGATACGCACAACAAGACCGCCGTCAAGAAAGAGATTGGAAATTTGAACAGCAGAATCCAAAAGACCGCCGTAATTGTTCCTTAAATCCAATATCAAACTTTTATATTTATTTTCCTGAAACTCGATAATAGCGTCTTTCGCTCTTTCCGCTGAATACGGGGTAAAAGTCAGCAATTTTAAGTATCCTGTATCTCCAATCATAGCGTGTTTTACTGTGGGTACTTCAATGATGTCCCTGACAATCGTTACAGGGAACTCCATTTTTTCGCCGCGCTTAATAACCAGCTTTACGCTCTCGCCCGGTGTTCCGCGCAGCATTCCAAGAACTTCTTCCATTGTGAGAGTGTCGGTTAAAATGCCGTTAATTTCCTTTATAAAATCGCCGGGGTTGATTCCCGCGCGCCAGCCTGGCGTATCCTCAATTGGAGAAGCGACTTCTACATAACGCGGTTTTCCATCAGGGCGCGGTCCGACAGATTGGGTAATATTAAGCCCGACTCCGCCGAATTTTCCCTGAGTGGTATCGCCCATGTCTTTCATATCGGATTCGGTTAAAAAGGTTGAATACGGATCATCCAGGGCGTTAAACATTCCGTTCATCGCGCCTTCGAATATTACCTGCGGGTCAACTTCATCAACGTAACCCCGAAGAATGAAGTCAAAGACATTCTGCATTATGTTGGTGTAATTTCGAGTCTGAGCCTGCGAAGACAAACCAGGAGATTGAATCACTCCCTGTGCTGAAACTCCGGGAATCAGAGCAAAAGTGAATAATAGGCAAAAAATAACAGAGGCTATAATCCAAACCAATGTAAATTGTGATTTATTATGCTTTATTTCCATGATAAACTCCTGTATATTATTATGATATATTTCTGATAAAAAGGGTAGTAACATGGCAAAAAAGAAAATAGGAAAAAAATTAACATCTTTAATAATTATAGCTCTGGTTTTTTTTGTAATTGCCGGCTTACATTCTCTTGGGGTTTTTCATTTTCTGGAATACAAATCCTACGATATGCGAGTGCGATTTTGGGCTGATTCTAATCACAGCCGTGTCTCGGATGACATCATGGTAATATTACTGGACAATCCAAGTATTTCTTGGGCACAGGAAGAAAGAGGATGGGGCTGGCCGTGGCCGCGCGAAGCGTATGCCGACATTGTAAGTTATATGAATTTAGGCGGAGCAAAAGCTCTTGCATTCGACGTTATTTTTTCTGAACCTTCTGTTTACAGAAACGCAAGACAAGATGAAATAATCGAAACTGCCGTTAAAACACTGGAAGAAATTGAAACAGAAAACGCACAAACTGGTTCAGCGCAGTCTCAAGCTGCAAGGCGGCAGGGAGAGGCAAGGGTCGAAGTAAACAACGACGGAACACCAAGAAGATCCAGAGTACGAACAGCCATCGACGCTGTTCGAAATTTAGGCGACAGGGTAGATGATAAAGTATTTTCTAATGCAGTTGCCGATTACGGCAATGTTGTTCAAACCGTTATGTTCAGTTCAAAATCAGGAAGAGCCGAATATTGGCCTGCCGATGTGAAGGCACCTTTGCTTAAACTGAATAACTTCGATTCTATAATAAAAAAATTCAGCGTTGGCGAAAGTGAAAAAGCGTTATTTCCGATTACTGATCTAAGAGACGCTGCCGGTGCTTTGGGAAGTGTTACAGGACTGGCTGACTCAGACGGAATAATACGCAGGTTAAGACCTTTTACTTTATTTGATAATAAGGCGATACCGGGACTTTCTACCGCTTCGCTTGTTGTTTCCGGAAAAGATCTCGATATGAATTATAATTCAAAAAACGGAACAATCGAATGGGAAGGAATTTCTATCCCTATTGATAAAAACGGCAACGCTCTGCTTCGTTACCGCG
>Ga0209755_10005085_pt1 | contig 15164 bp, 17 predicted proteins | sample TergutCo191P1_FD_187301 | JGI IMG/M metagenome (GOLD analysis project Ga0209755, IMG submission 187301) | Cornitermes sp. P1 segment gut microbial communities from Petit-Saut dam, French Guiana - Co191P1 (SPAdes) (version 2) | ecosystem: Host-associated > Arthropoda: Insects > Digestive system... | reverse complement strand
TATGTCCGTCCCGGCAAGAGCTAAATTGTATTGCTGAGGAAGAATTCCGGCATCCTTTTCGCTTGTGCCTAAGTTCTCCGGCCATCCGCCGCGAGTTACTAAATCAATCAATTTGCTCTGCGAAAGCTCAGATTTTCCTGATAATGAAGTTTCTCCGTCAAATAGAGCCATTAAACTTACAGCATTTGACGAAACTCCACTTTCTTGCAGTGACATTGTGCGCATACGAATTCTCGCGATTCTCCCCGCACCGCTGTGAATAAAACTACCCTCTTTGGGTGTGACTGAACCGGTAAGCAAAAATAATCCCTTCTCTTTTGTTTTATCTGAGGCAAATCGAACTGCATCCCATATGCCGGGAACTTCCTGCCACTCATCGACAAGAAGTGGTTTCCCACTTGTCAAAATAGACGAAGGGTTTAATTTTGCAGATTCTCTGTTTGAATAATCATTTTCGGGGTCAAGAATATACACTACACTGTTTGCATGATTTAGTGCCGTCCACGTCTTGCCGCACCACTTTGGACCTTCAATCGAAAGTGCCCCAAAAAGACTCAAATAGTGAGCGATTTTGGGGTCTATCAACCGAGATGTATATCCATGTTGTGTAAGAGCCATGAGCTTTGCCCTTTCTCCACTTAACCATTTGCACGATTTTCAGTTAACCATTTGCGCGGCTTTCAGTTAACCAACTGCACGGTTTTCAGTTAACCATTTGCACAATGATACCATGAAATTTTAATTAAGTAAATACTTAGTCTTGTATCCCATTGCAAATTATGATACTGTTTGCTTGAAGCAGCCAACAAAATCGCACGCAAGCGGCACGGATTAAACGGTGGCATAGAACTTTTATATTTTCGTAAGGAGTCATAAAAATGAGCGATAATAAAAATCATGAACAAGAAACTGCGGAACAAGAAAAAGTTACCGAAACAGAAACAGGCAAATCGGCAAGTAATTATTTGAATGAGGGCATGATTTTTGGTCCGAGTATTGGTCTTGTCTTGGGATTGATTGTAGGATTGTTGTTTCTTGACGACTTCATCATGAGTATGCTTTTAGGTATGGTTTTGGGCATGGGCTTGGGCATAAGCATCGGAGCAAGTATTAAGAAAGAGTAACGTACCGAATAAGCATTATCTACAAACAAAAAAAGGCTTGTATTCACAAGCAACAGCTCAGTCAAAGATGAAGTCGAAAATTTCGACTTCATCTTTGGCTTGCAAAAACAAACCCAAAAATCATTTCCTAGCGTTCCTTATCGCCAAAATGCGTTGCATTTCGTTGTATACTACCATGTAGCCCTCGTCTACGCCCATGCCCGGTTTTGCGAGAATTTGGCATGGGCCTGTTGCCATTGCTACGTGGACACACACTTGGGTTGAGCGGTCGGTTTCGTTGCAGGTTCCGCCTTGATAGGCACCTATGCCGCTTTCTTTGCAATATATGACAGCCTCCGCAGTGTTTCCTATTCCACCTAGGTCGGGAGTCTTAATCTGTAGCATATGACCCGCTTTATTGTCCGCAAAATACTTGATATCTTCAAGCGTATTACACCACTCATCGGCGACAATTTCTACGCCTATACCGCGGTCGTCTAAAAACTTGGTGAGGTTTTGCAGTGCGTACATCTGCTTTTCTCTGTCGTCCACGTCCATAGGCCCTTCAATGCGCACTTTGAAAGGATATGCCGCACGTTCGAGTCTTGATAAATACTCCACCATCGCCGAGTAATCAGTGCCGAAAATATTTCCGATTGTACCGTATACATCCAGGTGCAAAATAGGCATGTAGTCCGCATTTGGCTTGAGCGTAATAATGCGCTCACGGAGCCAACACAGATAGAGTTCAAGCAGTTCGCCGCGCTCGCCGAGTTTCGTGCTGACATGGTTAATAAGCCCATGCGGAAGCACTTCCGCACCTTTAATTATCGCCTTGTCTGCATTGTCGTACCGACTGTCTCCGCATTGCGAAAAAATCGGGATTGGCTCTGTGCAAATGGTTGTGCCATATTCCTCAGCAATAACTTCACACATCATCTTATGCTTTGACTTCGCCACAGCATCTAAAATGGATTGGCTGACACCATAACGAACTGCCGTATGTATAAGTTTTCCGTCTACTTCCATCGTTTCAAGCCTATTTGCCATCTCACGAAATGAAGTAATCTTTTGCCCTACAAGAGTGGGCTTTACGTGCTTGTCAATAAATGGAATAAAGTTCTCGGCGAGAAACAGCGGGTCACGTCCTCCGGTGCCTGAATATTGTACCGCCGCACAGTCGCCCCACGCGATCTGCCCGTCCTCCAATATGAGCATAACCGAAATCGCCTCTCCCGCTTGCCTCACTGCGACAAACCCATCTGTCACAGGGTCTCCCCTATACGCTGAGCCGTCAGCGATTGCACCTTTCTTAATAGCGCGCTGGTCATCAAAGTAAAAACCTGTCCTGCCGGGAGCACATACAACATCAATAATTTTCATAATTTTCCAACCTTTCCATAACCCGAGCTATTTTCAAACGCTTATCGTGGTCTGCCTACTAAGTTGCCCTTGCCTATTGCGTATACATCATCTATTACCATCTGGAAAGATGCTTGCCGCCTCTCATATGCCGCTCTTTCTGCTATTTTCTCTGCATGAAAAGCCGTAAGTTCTTTGTTAAACGGCAGCGCACCCAACGCAAAAATCCTGACTGCTCCGTCATTATCACGGGCGGGGAGCATTTTTCCTGCGTTGTGTCTGCTGGGCGCAAACGGGATATCTATGACACCCGCTTCAAAAGCGCGTACCGCACCTTTTGCTATATCTCCATCGCCGAGTTCAAAACATTTATCAATAATACAACGTGTTTCCTCTGTAATAATCCGCTTTTCCTCGTCAATCTGCGGATTATCCAGCTTCTGGTCTTCAATCATTGATATAAGCTGCTTTGTGCATCGCAAACCTTGGGCATTGGCTTCCATGGTGGGAATACCCATCGCCTCGTGCGGAGTTTTGACAATTATCTTCGTTGCACCCGAGAGCGCACCTGCGGCACTGCCCCACGCAATCACACCAAAGGCTTTAGCCTCGTCTGCCGGAAACCCACCCATGAACTGATGAAGTACCGTGGTTACGCACACATCGCTGTATCCTTGCTTGCCGAGGTACTCCTCTGTGAGTTCTTCAAGAGTCCTTATTGCAGACACATCTTGAACAAGATTGCCGCATTGCCCATAACCGACAGTTATGTTCTTTACCCCTTGCTCGGCAGCCAGAAGACTTTCGATTATAGCAACTGCGTGAGAAATGCAAGGGGGAACAAGCGTACCTGTGAGCGGGCCGAAAGGCTCGCGGTTGATGCTCACGCCCAATTCCTCGTAAAGCCCTGTCAATCTGTCTGCATACTGCCAGTCCCTTATGGTTTTTTCCAAAGTGACATCCTTTGCATATGGGATATTATACGAAATTCCGCCGCCTTCATAGCTTGTAAAACCGCCCGCGTATGAGATTTCAGTGAGCAAACGAGCATCGGGTGTACCGTGGCGGATTTGTACAGGAACATCAAGGCTTGTAACAATGGAACGGCAACTGTCAACACCGTGATTTACCGCAGGAAAACCGTTGAGCATGGATTTACTCAGCTTCACGCTTTCCTCTATACCGTCTTCTGCCTCTTTGTAGCGGTTTTGACGTGTGTATGAGTCGATGGTTGTCGGCAAGAGGTCAGCCTCACCCTTATCTTGCAAGTACGTCAGAAGCTCGATATGCTCACGCACCAGAGCAACACCCGCACGCGGCTGAATAAGTGTCTTGCCCTTCTTCTTTGCATCCCGCAGTTTTCGAGAGAACAGTTTCTTTCTCGGCAGTTGCTTGTGAAACTCTATAGCTTCGTCAAGGTCAACTCTAGCCCCTGTCGGCCACTGCGAGAGAACTTCTTCTCTCGATGCCATAAATTCATCCTTTTCGATTTTTTTGTTTTGTAGTTCCATATCAAAGTCTCCTGTACGTCAAATGCTCCAGCATCAATTTGAGTGCTACGCAGGGTGCGTGGGTACTCAAAAGACCCATTGCTGCCAAAATGTACTCTTCATCTATTAACAAATCTGCTTTCCGTGGACGGAGCGACTCGGGAAAATTGTCGCTACAGAGCGCAAATTTTGAAAGTTCCGTTTGCTTTGCCGAGTGAATAAGCGAACCGCCTGTCAGTATCAGGCTTTTGGTTTGTGTCAAATCCTTTCCGAATTGAACATATGTTCGCCCGGCGGCTGTGTAAACTTCTTCAATACTACCTGCGTGTCGCAGAGTTGCCGTCTCAATCGCAAGAGCGGCAAGTGCGAAATCAAGCTGAGATTCATTATCGCTTTGAGCGAGTTCAGATGGGTTATGAGTTAAGTAGTCCACTCTCTCAAAAACAGCTTCCTCTGCTAACCCTGAGAGCTCAGATACCCTCTTTGCGCTCGTTGCCTCTACGATACCTGCCGCAGAATACCTCATCCCGAGATCGCCCTCAACCGTACGCTTAGACCTCGGTTCCGGCAATCCTCTGAGCACCACATCTGCCCTGGAAGGTTCGCCGCTGCCCGTAGAATAAACATCTGTTGTCGCCCCACCTACATCTACCAACAGAAGGTTTCCGAGACCCGAAACTTCTCCGTAACCATTTGAGAGAAGTTCAGCCGCAGTGAGTACTGCTGAAGGTGTCGGCATCAAAACGCCCTTAAGACCTTTGGCAAAAACAATTCTTTCAAGAAAAATCTCACGAATCAATTGCCGAACAGGCTCTATGTTTAGGCTACCGATTGCGGGCATTACGTTTTCGCATAAATATACTCCATGCCCGGATAAAATTTTCTTTATTTCGCCTGAACAGTTACGATTCCCTGCTACGATTATCGGAAAATTACATTGCACCTCTGAGAGCATTTTTGCGTTATGCAAAATACATTTTTTGTTGCCGCCGTCAGTGCCGCCTGTTAGGAGTAAGATGTCTGGGGATAGATTTATTATCTCCGACACATCATCCTCAGTCAGCTCAAAGCTATATGTCCCGACAACCTTTGCCCCTGCCCCCATTGATGCCACAGATGCCGCTTTTGCCGTTAATTCCGGCACAAGCCCGACAGCAACCATTTTCAGACCACCGGCAGCACTCGATGCCGCTAAAGTTTTACTAACTGTTATTTTCCCAATCTGCCCCGATAGCTCGGCCAGTGCAGCATTTAACCCTTCGCTGACATCTGTTTCTACGGTAGTAAAAGCTGATGCTGTTCCCAGCAGACCTGCCTCCGGGAGATTCACCGCAGTCACCTTTGTGTAGGTGCTGCCATAGTCAATAAGCAAAATATGTTCCATATATCAGGTCTATTTCGCTAAATCATCAGTGAGCGATTCTATCGCATCCTCCGGCGTACTGCCCGGCGGGAAAACACGGTCAAACCCCATCGCTTTGAAGCGTTTTTCTACATCTTCAAACGGCTGTTTACCAACAACAATGTTGCCGCCCACATACATCAAGATACCATCCAGCCCGCTCTCTATACATTTATCCCTCATGCCTCTGCAATCCAGTTCACCATGACCATAGAGGGATGACACTATTATAGCATCTGCATCGGTTTCAATCGCCGCAGCAATAAACTCTTCTTGCGAAACCATCACACCGAGATTTGTAACATCAAATCCCGCATCAGTAAACGCGTGAAATAAAATCTTATTTCCAACGGCATGAACATCCGCTCCTATGACTCCCAGAATTAATTTCCCTTTACTCATCAACTATTCCTCGCCGACAGTTTTGCGCCTTTGCTCCAGATAAAGCGCCCTGCCTCTTTCGTATAAATTATTTCCCTCGCTGTCTATAATCACGGTCAGCGGCATTTTTGTAACTTTAAGCCGCCGAATTGCCTCTGCTCCCAAGTCTTCATAGGCAACAACCTCTGAACTCTCTACACACTGCGCCAGTAACGCTCCCGCACCGCCAAGTGCTCCAAAATAGACAGCCGTATGCTTTTTAATTGCACTCACTACCTCGGGGCTGCGGATTCCCTTGCCTATCATTGCTGTTATTCCCATTGAAATCAACTTTGGTGCATAAGAATCCATCCGTCCGCTGGTTGTCGGACCCGCAGAGCCTATCACCCTCCCAGGCATGGGGGGAGTCGGACCGACGTAGTAAATAATGTTGTTTTGCAGGTCAAGCGGCAGTCTCTCACCTTTTTGGATTGTTTCTAAGAGCCTTGCGTGAGCGGCATCGCGTGCTGTATAAATCTCTCCTGTGAGTAGTACGGACTCTCCGCATTTGAGTGATAGCGCATCGCTTCGTGTCAGCGGGGTGGTGATTTCTATTGGTGTCATTTTATGTTCTCCGTCATATGCCTTGCCACATGGCAGTTTAGGTTCACTGCTACAGGCAGCCCCGCTATGTGTGTGGGCATAACGTTAATTTTTACGGCAAGTGCCGTCGTCCGTCCGCCAAAACCCTGCGGCCCTAAGCCAAGGGCATTGATAGCTTCAAGTAGCTCTGTTTCGAGTTTTGCATATTTCGGGTCGGGGTTTACATCATCCGTATCCCGCAGGAGTGCTTTTTTTGCCAGAAGTGCCGCTTTGTCAAATGTGCCGCCAACACCTACGCCAACAACAACAGGCGGGCACGGGTTAGCCCCTGCTTGCTCTACTGATTGTACCACAAATTCTTTGACTCTTGCAAGTCCGTCAGATGGGTGGAGCATAATAATTTTACTCATATTTTCGCTGCCAAAACCCTTTGGCGCTACAGTTATTTTGCACACATCTCCCGGAACAATGTCAAAATATATCATTGCAGGAGTGTTATCTCCCGTGTTTTTCCGCTCAAGAGGGTCGCCGACAACAGAAGCACGCAAATATCCGTCCTTATAGCCCTGCCTTACACCCTCGTTTATTGCTCCTTCAATATCACCTATCACATGAACATCTTGACCAAGCTCCACAAACACACACGCTACACCTGTGTCCTGGCAAATCGGAACATTTTCCCGTTCGGCGATCTCATAGTTTTCTGTGATGAGCTTTAAAGAATCTTTTGCCGCCGGATAATCTTCCAGTTCCATGCAGGATTTAATGGAGTGGCGGACATCTTGCGGCAGAACCGTATTAGCGTTTATACACATTCTTTTCACAGCCTGAGTAATAAGCTCTGCTTTTATTTCCCGCATATATGCACCTTTCTTTAGCGTGTGCCGCGGGACGATTGCCATCGTCCCCTACTAAACCACCGAAGGTTCGACTAGTAGCTCGCCTTTTGCATACCGCTCTGTTGAAAGTAAGTTTATGTCTATGCTGTCCTCTTTACCTGCCAGATGATTTGCCACCAAAATTGCAACTCGGGGAGCTATCATAAACCCGTGGCCTGAAAAACCTGCGATAGTCCAAAAACCCTCTGCGGCCTTAGCCTGATTAATAATCGGATAGCGGTCGGGACTCATATCGTAAAGACCTGCCCACTGACGAACAACCCGAAGCTCACGAAGTGCAGGCAAAGTCTTCGTCACGACATATGCGTTCTCTTCAAGATACTGCCATGAAGCGCGGATATTGAAGCTCACAGGCTCCGTGGGGTCCCCAAAACCCATTATGACACTACCGTGAGGTGTTTGCTGAACATAAAAATGGCGATGAAACGACATGACCATCGGATTCATGATGTGAGCAACAGGCTCAGTTATTAGAATCTGATGGCGCTCAGGCTTTATAGGAAGGTCGTCATGGACGAGCGAAGCCATTTGCGCAGCGTGACCGCCCGTGCAATTAATTACTATATTTGCCTGCACCGTGCCCTTGTCTGTCTCTACAGCTTTGATGCGCCCGCCCTCTGTGACAAACCCTGTCACCTTTGTATATGTGGCTATATCCACACCGTATCTTTCTGCACCTTTTGCATAAGCATAGGTGCAGTGGAATGGGTCTGCATGACCATCTTTGGCATTAAAACAAGCTCCGTACATACCCTCTGTGTTGATGTGCGGCACTATCTCCTTTATGCCGTCCAAATCAACTGCAAAAGAACCTATACCCAGCGAATGTTGCAGCTCTAAGTTTTTTTGAAACTGCGCCCACTCCTTTTCTGTATACGCAACGAGTAAATATCCACCTTGATTCAGGCCGCAACTGCCGCTGTAGCCTGTATATTCTTCAATATTTTCAAAAATATGTGTACTCTCGACAGCAAGTTTTGCGTTGAGCGGAGAACCCCACTGTTGACGAATCCCTGCACCGCAACGCCCTGTAGCACCCGATGTGAGATATTCCTGTTCAAGAATGAGCACATCTGTGCGCCCATTCTTGGCAAGTTCAAAAGCAACAGAACAACCCATTATCCCGCCGCCAATTATAACAATATCATAAGCATTTTTCATAAGATAAAAACTCCAACTCCTAGATTCACATGACCTGTGAAACGGGCAATCGGGGACAGCCGCCCCTACTTTTCGATATATGCATCAGCCAGAGTGCCAAGACTTATAGGCACTGTGGGCGGGCGAAATGTCGGCATTAGCACCTCTTCCATCGATACTCCGTAAGCACGTGAAAGCTCAAAGGCAATGAGTGAACGGCACGTGCGCCCCTGACACGGGCCCATGCCCGCTCTGGTTACACGTTTGATTTCATCTATTGTCCTATAGCCATCGGCAATGCAGTCAAGCACCTGCTGCCTGGTTATATCTTCGCAGCGGCAAATCATTATTTCTGTATCTTTGTTTTGCATAAGTATACCTGTATCTTTCTAAGTTTGAAAAAAGTGCGTGCTCTTTTTAAACGTTTATCCCTCTTACTTCCATTGCCAACTCCTGCGGCACAGCAATGGAAATGGTCCATGTTTTGTTCTTTTTACCACCCGAATTGACTTTAACGACCTCAAAGCTGCCGAGCTCTTTGCCCGCTCTGTCCATACCTGTGACGGATTGCCCCACTTCGGGAACAGGAAGATATTCATAAGGGATAAGCACTCGCGCACGATCCTCACTCCATGTTTTATCAACCACAAAAATAGCAAGACCCGGGCACATCGAAATACACAGCGAACAGCCGTTACATAGGTCAAAATCAACTAAAGGTATGTCATTAATCCCGCCCGGCATTGTAATTGCGCCGCGCTTACAGGCTTTGACACAAGGGTCGCAGGGTATCTCCTGAAAACACTCAACAATGACAACGGGGCCTTTTTTTAGCCGTTCATCCGTGGGTGTCACCTTTGCCAAGTCCTCTGCTCTTGGGATGCCGTCATTAAGTAGCATTTGAATACTAATCCTTTCATCAATTGTTCGCCAACATCGCAAATCGCCAACATCGCACTCGCGGGCGATTGATAATCGCCCCCCTACAATCTGTTATGCTCCATCTTAGCTAGCCCTTTGCGTATGTGATTACCCATTGGACCGTCACGAAGCTGCCGGAGCTCTTTTTGAGCCTCCTTTTGCAGCCCGATTGCCGCGCCCTTGCCGTAACCGAGACTCAAAGCTGCGGAAACCCCTGCAAGGCGACCCTCGACCATTGCCGAAGATGCTTCCTCAACACCACTGACATCGCCCGCACAGTAGATGCCTTTTACTGTCGTTTCCAAGTTATCATCCACAATCGGCACATGCCCCGAAAGCTCACTGATGTACGCCATCTTGCACCCTGCTTGCCAGCAAAGCTCTGTCAAAGGAGATAGCCCGACTGCAAGGCAGATTGCATCACACTTAATATCTATCTCTTGACCGGGGATTGGCTTTTTATCTTCGCCCACTTTTACTATAACTGCGCCCTCCACTTTTCCATCACCGTATGCGTGTAAAATTGTGTGGCGTGTGAGAATGGGAATTGCTGCTCTTTGTATCTTTGAAGCGTGTACGAGATAACCGTCTATGACCGGTGAGCGCCTGATAACAGCGGCGACTTCAACTCCCGCTTGCTTTAGCTGATATGCAACGATAAGCCCTATATTCCCCGCGCCTATCATCAGAACACGCTTTGCGGGCATAACTCCCGCAACATTCATAAGAGTTTGCACAGCTCCCGCTCCGTAGACACCGGGCATATCATTTCCCGGAAATCCGAGAAAATTCTCCGCAGCGCCTGTGGCTACGATTATCTTCTCCGGCTTTACTTTGGTGTGCTTTTCTTCGTGCTCTACGGTGACAACACCGTCTTCATATATTGAAAGCACTGTGCTTGCGTGCCAAATTTCTATGTTTGGGTCATTTTGTGCGTTTTCTACAAGCATTTGCCCGATATGGATGCCTCGGTCGCCCGCATATTGTTTTTCAGACCCGAAAAATTTGTGAGTCTGCTTCACAAGCTGACCGCCGGGGATTTCATCACGCTCAACAATGAGCACCTTTGCACCGAGCGATGCCGCTGAAATCGCAGCGCATAACCCCGCCGGACCGCCGCCTATAACTAAAATTTCAATTGTTTTCAAGTATCGCCACTCCTCACCTAATAGTTCAACTCGCCTTTTCCCTTTTGCTCCTCTACACACATTCCGGGCTTGACATTTATCACACACACGCGCATATTCGGTTTGCCGTCTACAACCATAAAGCAGGACGAGCAATTTCCAATAGCGCAAAACAGCCCTCTCGGGCGGTGAAGCTCAGGGCTTTCACCCAATTTGCTGACTCCTGCTGCATGCAAAGCTGCGGCGATAGTCTCCGTCGGGTAAGCCTCGATTTCCTGACCGTTGAATGAAAAAAAGATTTTCTCACCGCGCTCAAAGTCCAGCACCGGGTGTTCCTTGATTCTCAATATTTTCACCACCTTGGTTTCATTAGCTCAGAGAATTCTAACATATCCCCAGTACAAATACAATAGAATTCATTTGAATTTTACAAATTCTTTGTGCATATGTTACTAGTACACCGAACTTGAAATAACCACGCAGATAATTGCTAAAGTATCTACACAAGTTTCCAGTTTTCTGTTAAAATGTAAAGTGTAACAAAAATGAAGGAGGAAGAAGTTTGAATTATATATTCGATATCGGCAACGTACTTTTGACTTATAACCCGCGTGAGTACCTTGATGGGATGTTTGCAGATGAGACTGTTGTCGATGTGCTCCTGCACAACATTTTTCTCGGCGATGAGTGGCTGATGAGGGATGAGGGGAAACTCACTCAGGATGAGGCAACAGAAATTATCTGTGCTCGAATACCGCAGTATACAGACGAGGTAAAAGCTGCAATGGGTAATGTAAATAAGATGTTTTTGCCTATTGAAGCGACGATAAATCATCTTCCCGAGCTTAAAAAAGCAGGGCATAGCCTCTACTATTTATCGAACATATCTTTTGAAACTCGCGACTATCTGGTTGCGAAATACGACTTTTTCGAGCTATTCAACGGTGGGGTATTTTCTTGTGATGCCCTACTCATAAAGCCAAATCCTGAAATATATCGCCTATTGCTGAGAAAATATAACCTCAACGCGAGCGACTGTATTTTTTATGACGACATGAAAAAAAACATAGCAGCGGCGGAAAAAGAAGGCATCAAAAGCGTTCTTGTCACTAGGTGAAGCGAAGCAGGGGGACGGGGGGTTGGTGCTTCACTTGTGTTCACACAAGTGAAGCACCAACCCCCGTCCCCCTGCTTCGCACCCCCGTCCCCCTGCTTCACAAAAAGGAGTTAATTATGACAAAATTTAGTTTATCAGAGGCAAAATGGTTTTTTAAGCCACAGAAACACACTATTGAAAATGACAAAGTAACCATTACAACCGAGCCTAATACGGATTTTTGGCAAAGAACTTACTACGGTTTTAGAAATGATAATGCTCACGTCCTATACAATGAAACGAGCGAAAAGTTTTTCTCTTTCACGATTCGGGCGCAATTTAAGTTTAAAACATTGTTCGACCAGTGCGGAATAGCCATTTATCAAGACAGCGAAAACTGGATGAAGGCAGGGATAGAGTTCCACAACGACACCTCTATGTGGTTAGGCAGTGTGGTCACTAATAACGGGTATTCAGACTGGGCGACAGTTGATATTGATTCCGGTGTTACTGAAATGTGGTATAGGCTCAGTAGGCGCAACAGTGACTTCCTCGTTGAAAACTCCTTTGATGGTGTTGCTTACAAACAAATGCGTATCTTTCATCTTGCCGCAGGTGGAGAGAAAATAAACTTTGGATTACTTGCCTGTTCTCCGGGCAAAAGCAGCTTTGATGCAATTTTTACAGATATAAGCACATCAAGTTGCGTGTGGGAGGAGCATAAATAGAGAGAGGGGGGTGAAGCAGCAACCCCCGTCCCCTTGCGGAATTTCTTGTGGGAAAATCACAAAACGTCTTTACATCGAACATTATTTCGTGTAAAATGAAATGGTAAGATAACCGCAGTAATTTTGTTTGTTACGCCGTAGCACTTCATTGGGTGCATATGGTGAACTTTATATACTACGGGGTGTATGGGTATGAAAAGATATACCGCTATTGAGAAAGTCAGGGAAGCTATATTGAATGATGGCTTGGTTGGAGCATTGTTCCTAAAAGGTTCAATCGCGCGTGGCGATGATGATGATTATTCCGATGTCGATATGTATGCGGTTGTGTCGTCATATAATCGAGATGCTTTTCTCGCAAAAAGAATCCAATACCTTGAAGCATATATGCCCTTGATTTATTGGTCTGAATCCAACTTTGTAGGGCCGCAAATTGTTGGAGTTTTTGATGATGCTTTGCACTTCGATTTATATACCGTAGTGCCAGATGCAATACCACAGACAGATGATGTTAAGGTTCTTTATGATGAAAGTGGATTATTGAACTCTTATAAGAAAAAAACCCTCGGCATTTCCTCAACGGATGTTATTAGAGACATTCATGAGTTTATGTTCGTTTTGTTGGAATTTGAAGCGGCTTATATGAGAAAAGATTTTATGTGGTCTATACGATTGTTTTATTCACTTTTGGCACACCTTTCATCTGTCGTGCGTTATATATACGATGAAGATAACGCGCAGCTTGCATTAAAACGGCTATATAAAGTTTTACCGGACAATCTATACAATGATTTCATGGATATACTTGAAAACGCTACGCCCTCAAACGTGCTAAACGCTGTTAAGATGATTGTTTCATTGGCGGAAAAACAAATAGAAACCCTGCCTACGGAAATAAGTGGAGAAATTAACATGAAATTTTTCAAGCTAATGCAAAGGAAAATCGCTACGCTGTAGCGCAAATAGTATAAGCATAACGCCATAGGTGGATAAAATTCTCACCGTTTCGTGATTATTGAGATTAGTAGTAAAAACGTCAAGGCAAAAACCAAAGTTTTCACAGCCTACATTGGTTTGTATTCTACGGTTTTCAAAGGAGAATAACCCATATGACACCCTTGAAATTTAAGATGACCCATGACCTATTGTTCAAAATGTTGTTTGTGAAATATCCCGACCTTTTGCGGAAACTCGTTGCGGTGTTATTAGATATTTCATATGATAGTATAACGGAGTTTACCATAGCAAATCCCGAAATCCCACCCGAAACATTGGGCGATAAATTCTGCCGTTTAGACATCAACATGACAGTAAACGGACAGAGAGTAGACCTCGAAGTCCAAGTAGAAAATGAGGGAAATTATCCCGAACGCAGCCTTTTTATTTGGGCTAAGGAATATTCAACAGGCATAAGCATGGGCGAAAATTACAAAAATCTGCCCCGCACAATCGTCATTAGCATTTTAGGCTTTAACCAATTTACCGACAAAGAAAAATATCACCACGAATTTCAATGCCTTGAAGTGACAACCCATCAACCCCTTACTGATAAAATGGCGTTGCACTTCTATGAATTAAAGAAACTCCCGCCACTTGCGGAAAATGACAAAACAAACGGCAAAGATTTATGGCTAAAATTATTCCGAGCCGAAACCGAGGAAGATTTAGCCGCTATAGAAAAATTGGAGGTGCCAGAAATGAGTGAAGCATTACAAGCATACCGCCATGTTGCGGCATCAGATGAGTTCAAAGAAAAAGAACGTATGTGGGCAAAAGCAAGACATGATGAAGCACAGGCGTTATATAATGCCAGACAACAAGGAAGAAGCGAACGTGACGAACATTGGCGGGGCGTGGCAGAAGAAAACGAACGACTACGCAAAAGACTTGCAGAATTAGAAGCGAATTAAAAAGCCCTAAGTATTGCCAACCCGATAAGAGATTAAACCCTTTTATCGGGCTTTTTTACGCCTTTTTTGTGGAAGTGATGAAAAAGTCCTTGACACAATGCCGCAGGTGGAGAGAAAATAAACTTTGGATTACTTGCCTGTTCTCCGGGCAAAAGCAGCTTTGATGCAATTTTTACAGATATAAGCACACGTACTTTCCATGAAATCCACAGAATGTAAAAAGGCGGGCTTCTATCCTCATTGCTTCGAGGGGAAACCCGCCTGCACATGGTTAAATTCGGTTGAGAATGTGCGTTTATTCGTACAATAACCCCTCGTTTTTAAGCCGCTTAACAACTTTGCGGTGATGCCGGAGTGCTTGGAAACATTTTAAGACTATACCCAACGTCAGCAATAAACCGATAGCCACGCCGCCAGCCAATCCAGCACCCAGATACTACCATTCTGAGGATATGTCCAACAACCGACTTAATACCAATACTCCAACAGCGATAGCCAAAATGAAAGGATAAGCCAGTAAACTCCACCCATACAAACGTACCATTTTACTATGGTATTTCAAACGCGAATCCCTGTCTGTAAATATATCAAAAGGGTCGCTGTCGGCTTTTTTGCGCAAGTAAACGGCGTTACCATTGCTTCCGACGTGTTCCGCCCCGCTTTCACGCAAAAAGCGCAGATAGCGCATGGATTCAACGTGCTTTACGTTATTGTCCAACATTAAAATACGAAAAATATATTCGCCGGGTTCGCATTTCTCAAACGAGAACACATCTGTAAAAAGTCCTGCGCTACAGTCATTCATGGCGTGACCGTCTTGTGCCATTTCATTCAGCCATTCCTCGTTTTCCATGATGTCATAATATCTACGTTTTACAAGCATTGCAGTCTCTCCCCCATTTCATTCTGTCCGATTTTAAGCAGCTCCGACAATCGTTTTATTTCAGCTTGCAAAACATACTTGCCTGCTGATGTTATAACATATTCCTTTTTTCGTGATTCAGCACTATGCCCAACTGCACT
>Ga0209755_10005084_pt1 | contig 15166 bp, 12 predicted proteins | sample TergutCo191P1_FD_187301 | JGI IMG/M metagenome (GOLD analysis project Ga0209755, IMG submission 187301) | Cornitermes sp. P1 segment gut microbial communities from Petit-Saut dam, French Guiana - Co191P1 (SPAdes) (version 2) | ecosystem: Host-associated > Arthropoda: Insects > Digestive system... | reverse complement strand
GAATTTAAAAAAAAACACAGTAAAGAACAATTCAAGACTGCTTAATGGTATCTGAATATGACTAACTTTGTGATTGTAATTGTATTTTATTCATACTTCTTGACGCAGTTTGTATACAACACATCCATACAATCTCTGTACATATGTATGAGTTATAATACTTGACACAACAGTTTTATGTAAAAAGGATGTAACATATTAACAAATTCCATTGGTTTAGTAAGTCACTAAATGTTTTATAATACCATATTATTCATTTCACTTAAATGAAGTACTAGTGGTTTTTTTTTAAATAAAAATGCTCAGCAGGTTGTAAGTTCTATTAAAAATACTAAAAACTCTGTGGCTTGGAGTAAGTAACTTTATATACACATGATAAAGATTTTAGGTAATATTCTACCAAAACATTAATATGGGTAAAAAGTTTGGTAGAAATGTTGTCCTTTTATATTTTATGACATTTTCCTGAAGTATATAAATTAGATTAGATATATTTTATACAAATATATAACAATAAATTGCAGTTTTATTTTAATTTCTTAACAATGTAGAGATGTAACTAAAATCTTAGCTTTAACATTCATAAAACCATGACTTGATATTAATATAGACAATTACTTGTGTTGATTAGTTGGAGCGGGCAGTACGTGCCGAGGGCAGTGTGGAGACATGGCTGACTTCTCTCCTGCAGACATCTCAGCAGTCACTACATGCCATCATCAGACAAGCTTTCACTATGATCAATGATCTTAACTTTAATCTGTTATTATTCCTGGATAAGATGCCAGCTCAGGTGAAGTGTAGAAGTTCAAAGTTAGCATGCTTCTCTTGTACACTGTTCACACTAATTTTGTAGTAGAATTTCTTTAATCTGGCACCTGACAGTCCAGCACTTCTAATAGCTTGGCACTTGAGGAAAGTAGCCCCAAGACTAGAAGTTCTGCTCTTTGTAACTTCCAGTGCCTGTACTAATTCCAAGACTTTATCTTGGGTTATCTGGACCTTATTTAGCCCATAAAACTGTAATGATGGCTTAAAAAGACCCAAAGATGAGTAAACAAGTTGATGAAAGAATAAACATGTAAATTTAAAGATTTCTCAGAAATTTGAAATAATTAGGAGGCTTGAAAGAGGCAAAAGCCAAAAAGAGGTTATCACTTCATGAAAGATTGCATCATCAACTATCTATGATTCAAAGAAATAGATGTATAAATTATAATCATTTATGGCATCAAGTGAAATTATGAAGGAACTTTGCATACATACATACATACATACATACATACATACATACATACATACATATTTATATCATTTCGTAGGTCCGTAATTCTGTCATGCGACAGTCGGACATGAAACTTGTCATTGGACAACACTACACACAGAGTAAAAACAATGTATGCTACATACACAATACAATACAATACAATACAATACAATACAATACAATACAGTGTAATCCACACATGTCATTTCCAAGGTCTCCATTGCAATACAATATTGTGTCTTGCATTATAACAGACTAATTCTTTGTATATTACACCAAATATAATTTCTGCACTTAATTGACTCTGTTATGCTCTGCAATTCTTTGTCATCGGGGATAAGTCATTTGAGATGTTCTCATTTGTAGTTCATTCTTAACTTTTGAAGTTTTGCTGTGTAGACTGTTATTACTTTGAGCGGTTGCGACGGTAGTCAGAGATGTACATTAATTCCTGCAAGTGATGGACTTTGGAAAAGCCTGAGTCAGTGCAATTGGAGAAGGTATTGCATGCTGCAGGAAAACCCATGACTGGGCTAATAATCACTGAAAACCTCACAGTGTGCATACTCCATATTATATTGTCATCTGTATCCTGTCTGTCCACATTATCTCACAAATGGCAAATTTTTATAAAAAAGTTTTTGAATATTAAATTTGTGATTGGATTTCTTCCACCAATTTGTCTGAAATATTTCCCATTCTAAGAAGAATTCATTGACATATAAATGTGCATATGCATTGTTGTAAAGTACCCATTTTTCTTGTCAAGTTTAATGACAATTGAATTTTCTCGACAGATGTTCGAGAAATACTTAAATGTCAAATTTCGTGATAATCTGTCCAATGGGCCAAGTTGTTCCTTGTGGACAGGCAGGCTGAATGATAGACATGTTGAAGCTAACAGTCACTTTTCGCAATTTTGCAAACTTTCCTAAAAACTACCTGTAAGAACTTAGGTCCAGTATATGTACTGTGTCATAATCAGAAATATTGATAATGCGGCACCCATCTGATCCCATTGCTGTTGGATTGAAGAAATGCCACTGTGCAGTAGTACATGCTTATGTGGAAGACCTAGCGATGCATGGCTGAATAATAATGGATTTATCTGATTCAGGATAAGAAGAAATGGCAGGCTCTTGTGAAGACAGTTATGGGCCTACATTTTCTATAAAAGGCAGGGGATTTCTTGATCGACTGGTTGGATATTAGCTTCTATAGAAAGACTATGAAGTTACGTGTTAAAATTTACAGTCAGTTAGGAAAGCTTAGGTAGTACAGTGAGTAGCTACGACCTGTACTTTTTGGGTTTAGTTCATGGCAGAGGCAGGGTCTTCCTGTGTCTTAATTCACCTTGCGCTGGAGTCCATCCAGTGTGTTGATTTGTTAGTGTTGATTTTGCAATGTGTAATATGCTGCTTATTGAAAATTTACATTAAAATATATATCTTGTAAGTTACATGTTTTAATGTCAGAAATTGTAGATTCATTCATATAACTTTGTTAGAGTTAAAGTTACTGTTATTGAACTTAAGCTGCTTGTTAAGTGCTTGTCGACTTCTTGTTCATTAAACAGTGACATTGTTGGGTTTAATTCTATGATACTGATATAAAAATTACTTCCTGAAATTCACCTAAAGAACTACATACTTAAAAAGGAAAAATGGTCCTCTCTTCTTACAAGAATTAGAAGAAAGAAATATGTTGGGGTCCTTTTGACTGTAGGATTTGCAAAATCATCTTTAAATATTTTGTTTATTTGTTCATATCATTTTAGGACGAAATTACAAAGTCATATAATATGATATGATATGTCTTCATTTTACTGAAAGTTATATAATGAGGAGCAGGGAAAAATGAAAATAGTTACAGGTATTTACTAGAGCATGCATGACAGCAGGCCAGCTCACCTTTTGTATGGTGCAGGCAACTTTGTTAAATGGGTTAAAAGATGTTTACTCATTTCGTATGTATCTGCAGGCAACATAAGGTTGTGTCGCTGGCAACATTTTGCTCACAGTCTGTATGGTGAGTGGGCCTGCACTTCTGCAATATGTTATCTTCTTTTGCCAGTGCACTTTTTTCCTGGAATACAGACTACAGAAGCATGTTACATTTATTTTCCAGTGCTCTGTGTATTTATCACATAATGTATTCATGCTGCTCTGGTATCTTTATCTTGTCCTAAGATTATTTTCCAGTGGTTGAGGTAATTCCAGCAGTGAAAGCTAGTGAAAGTGTAGTGTATCCATAATGTTTGTTTATTATGTTGTCTGATATGAATCTTTTTTAAAAGTGTTTGTTTGTGTATGGTATACATAAAATAAAACAAAATTTTGTTTGTAAACTTTCAGTTCAGAGACAACTGAAGAACAATATGTAGGTGGGGGCAATATTAAAATTCAGCTTAGTAAAATTAGATATGAAGGAGTGGACTGTATTGAACTGACTTAGGGCATGGGACACTGGTGGTCTTGTTTGAACATGGTGATGTATCTTATGTTTATGCAAGAAAGGGCAGTATTTTGAGGACCTGAGTGAGAGAAAACGTTCCAAAAAAACTTCATACCATTGAGCAAGTCAGTCATTTCTTAATTACATAATGAAGTCAGTTTATTTCAAGTCGAAAGAGGTGGAGAATGAAGAGAGTTTACTAACTTCAAATTGATCAAGTTATATTTTCTCATGCAGATGATAAAAAATGACACAATTTTTAAAGTTTAATATTATTTAATTTGAGGTTTATAATTATGGGGTCTGTTTTTATGTGCCAGGAAATCACCACTTCTTGTTCCTTGCTTACTGCGCACTGTGTACATGCACACTTTGCGGTTGACTGTCTCAGGGCTATGAAAGTGTGTACTGAATGCCATCAGTATGATGGAATCCATTCAGGAGAATCCCTGTGTCATGTAACTGCCAACTTTAAAGTCATTGTAACTATTCAACACAGTTTTCAAAGTGCATACAGATGGGAACCTCATGGTTCAAAATTAACTTACTGTGTTTTACTCAGTTTAAGAAGTTGTTGGATTGGCAGTGTTGTCATGTTCATGGAGAAATTCTATTTACTGTTGCATTCTGTGACTTTGTACACTCAAAACTGTGGTGCAGAGTGCACTGGATAAATATATGAGCTTACATGTTTATGAAATTCAAGTGAGATGCGAGATTACAGGCTTTGATCCTGCAAAACGAATAAACTGTGTAAAATTCATGTTAATTGAAATTGACAAAGATGGAGATTGTCTAAGACAAAACATTTTTCACAGATAAAGCTTCATTTCACATTACTATTTGTGTTAGTTCTGGCAGCCAAAGAGCAAAAACAGTCATATGAATTTTTCAGTTACGTATGTCACAACTTTACAGTGAATATGTGGTGTGGACTTCAGTCTCAATGCCACTGAGTGAGTTTCAGGCAAGGAATGACATCGTTGTTGAGTTGTTGAACATGTCACATTGAACCCCATGATTATTATGGGTCTCAAATTGACTGAAAGGATGAAATTTGAAACTAGAAGGATTGTTTGCGGAAGCTCTATATATGAAACTGCTTGTTATTTTTTCATGGGTATACAGAGAAGAACTGTAAATAACTTATTTCAGATAGCCACTTGTACAATGAAGTAGGATAGTTATATTTTATTTTTAGATTGGCATTCTGGGCATTCAGATGATCTGGACTCGAGATGGTGAAGCTGCTTTGATGCAAGCTCGGGCAGACAAGAAGATAATGTCTGATACCAACAACAAGTTCCTTGAATTACTTAACACGCTTATTGATCAGACTACAAGAGACCTCACAAAAATTGAACGTATCAAATTTGAAACTCTCATCACTATTCATGTCCACCAGAGGGATATCTTTGATATATTGGTAAGGTATTTCAAATTGCTTGCAGTAAACAATTTCTTAGTGTTTAAACAGTGCTTTCTTAACTTAATATGTTGTAAGGTAACATATACAATTAAGAAAGTTATGATATTTAGTGGCAGGGTAATGATGAATAATAACTGGGAACGATAAGGATAGAAATGATAGTGGCCTACGTTAACATACCACCTTTGAGTTTGCATGAGAGGAAGAAGAATATTGTAAAGGCATGTAATCAATACAGTGGATTTCTGGGGTTGTAGCATAATGCCAAAGAATGAAAATATGGATACATGTCAGTACTGACAATTCATCTTCTCAGTTGCAGGTATTGGTGACAAAATGTGCTGCATGATTGTCCTTTTTGAACAAAAGATATTAGTGTACATAATAATTTATGTTTTTGCAGTTACTGGCTCGTTGTGCTTTTATATATATATATTTTCATACTTTTGTAAATTTTGTAAATTTTTAATGTGCCATTTAAAACATTAATTTTTAAAGTAAGTGGGAGAGTGATTTTCCTTTACTTAAGTCATTTATCTTAAATACATAATACTTACTCTTAAAAAAGTTAAAGGGAAATACTGCTGGTGACTATGCATTACCAACATGATTTCAGGTTCGACTGAATGTCAGATCAGTAAACGACTTTGAATGGCTAAAGCAGTGTCGTTTTTACTTTAAAGAGGACTTGGACAAGACTCTGATTGCCATAACAGATGTGACATTCACTTATCAGAATGAGTACCTTGGTTGTACCGAGCGTCTGGTGATCACGCCTCTCACAGACAGGTACAGATAATGTTTTCTGCTGTACAGCTTGGAGAAATTCCACAATATATTCATTAATTTGTTACACTAATGTGCTTTAAGATTAAATAAACTGCAAATGTTGACCGTACATATATGTACCAAGGCAAGCAGGTAAGATTAGGAAAAGAAAAATGTGTTAGCTAAAAATTATATAAGAATATATCAGGAACTGTGGTTAGAGAGTTGCTAAAAGGTTACATAGTGTACTGTAAAGTACTATATGTACAGTAGAAGTAATTCAATTTACTTTGTAAAACTCTGTGGCACTCTCTGAGCTTCTTCTCCATTTCAGAGCGTGGTTCTCTCTGTACAAATTTACATTTACCTATTCTGCAAACAAATATTTGTAATATGTTTTTTATGAACAGATCTTGTGGTATATATTGTCAATATTGCAGACTATTTAAATTTTTTTGATTGTAATGTTTAACAAATGAGGAGAAAATTTTACACTCAGTGGTATATACTGTCTAAGATGGTTACTGTTCTGTGTTAGCATTTTAGTACACAATTTAAAGCCGTGACTCTACAAGAAGGACCAAAGTTGGCATTTCACATTGCAGGAATCTGTGACCTTGCCACTGATATTGTTTAAACATATAGTTCAAATATGCAGCAGAATATTTTACAATATTTCAAGATGTTATTTAGAAGTGTGGGCTGGGTAGCATAGTCGGTATAGCGACTGGCTACAGGCTGGATGATCTGGGGATCGAATCACGGTGCGGGGGCAAGATTTTCCCCACCTGTCCAGACTGGCCCTGGGGCCCACCCAGCCTCCTGTACAATGGGTACCGGGTCTTTCCCGGGGGTAAAGAGCGGCTGGGGCGTGACGCTGACCCCTCACCCCCTTCTAGTGCCGTGGTCAAGAAAGAGTAGAGCTATACCTCTACTCCACCTATAAGCTGTACAACCTGTACAGAGCCCCAGTGCCTGTACAAGGGTGCACTTTACCTTTACCTTTATTTAGAAGTGTGTGATCTGGTCAGATCTTGAACCTGTCTGGCACCAAGCTATTTCCATAATCTTAATCATTGTATCTGCAACATGTGTAATGTGTACTTATAGTGTTTCATACTATTTTTGTTTGGAGTGTCCACAGAAAATAGCTCATTTACAGTAAAATCAGTGAGCTATCAACCACTACTTATGAAGTAAGGGTACATAATTTATAATGAAACATACATTGTAGGTGTTACATTACTCTTGCACAAGCACTGGCCATGAGTATGGGAGGCTCACCTTGTGGTCCTGCAGGTACAGGGAAAACAGAAACTGTGAAAGATATGGGCAAGACTCTAGGAAAATATGTTGTGGTATTCAATTGTTCAGATCAGATGGACTACAGAGGCCTGGGTCGCATTTACAAAGGTGAGAAGCATTACATTAAATTAAGTGTATATTAAAGGACTTTTAGAGGCATATTTTCCATGTATTATATCCCATTAATTCTGGCTTAGTGTTGGAGCGAGACAAGTAAAATATGCATTCACTTAGGTCACACTATCAGTTGTATGGCCATACATTTTCTTCTCTGTCAAAGTACAGTGTAAAAAATGGAACTTACCCATTTTTTTCATGTAATATTCTTTTTGTCTTGATGGTTATATGCTAAAAAGAAATGACTTCCATTCCTGCTAAGTACATTGGTGTTCTGCATGTTATTCATGGCATTGTATGGTGTGCAATATGTATCATGGTACACAGTTTTGATAGCATTATTTACATTGTTGAGTAACTAATAATGTCTTTTGACATTTAAAGTGTTTTGTGAATGTTGCCCAGTGACTGATGTTTGCTGTCATAAACTGCTGTTGATTATGGCTAGTTGCTATAGTAAAATTAATGTACATATTTTTAAAACTTGCATACAGAAGCAATTATGTAAATTACACAGCACTGCATGTTTTTTGGTTGTCCTTTACAAATTATTTCTGTAAAACACCATGGTACAATATTTTCCATAGAACATTCATACATATTAAACCCAGTAAATGACATGCTACCGGGTAATTTATTGGTTGTCAGATTAACGTCAAAACCAGTTTTATTGTTGCAGGTTTAGCACAGTCAGGAACATGGGGCTGCTTTGATGAGTTTAATCGCATAGAGTTACCAGTGTTGTCAGTAGCAGCCCAGCAAGTAGCTGTAATTCTTAATGCACACAAAGAGAAGAAGCAACAGTTTACCTTCACTGATGGAGATGTAATTGATATGTGCCCAGAATTTGGAATTTTCATTACAATGGTAAGAACATAGCATATCATTGACCTTCCCTCTGTACTTTTCCTTCTTCTGGACCACCACTGATATTACCATGCACATAAATATATGATTAGTTATCTTTTTGTGGTTTAATATGATATGCTCACTGTATCTTGGATTGTGTAGTGTTGATGATAGGATGATCATGAGTGATGAATTGGAAAGGGTTTGTGTTGAAGTGGTCAGTTGCCTAATCAGTGTATTTCCTATCGAGGGTTGTACTGGGCATCACCCAGGTAAAGTTTCAGGGAATTACAGTCCATGAGTAATTACCACATTTGAGAGTGACATTACAGTTTCATTCATACATTATGTACACACTGTGAACACATACAGGGGATGTCATCCACTGTACATCTGCTTGTTCATACATTTAGTTTCCATTGCACTAGAATGGATTGTGTGAATTTGATGTTGGGGATCTGTACAAAAGTTGTTATGAAGTTAATTTTGGTTCATGCTTGAACAAGGTCGTGCTTCCTTTACATGAAGCTAAAGAATTTATCAGTCTTCTAAAAAACTGCACATTGTACAAAAAATAGTACTTGAGTAAAATCTAGATCCTATTGTAGTTTGCTACTTTTATTTGAAACATTTCCTCACATTTGATAACGTACACGGAAAAATGAATTCTGAGTGTGTATTGTGTATCCATAGTTCCCTTTGAAGTGGGAAATTTGTATATGTAAAAACTTAGTCAAAGGCAGTAGGTTATACTAAGCAGGAAAGAATTATCTAATTAACTCTACAGATCAGAGTCTGTGTTTAGAAGTTAACAGATCCTTGGCTAGTTTAGAATTCCCCTATATTTTATTGGGCCTGATTGTCCATTACTATGTTCACAAGAGTCAATCATTGGTCCCTGTTTTGAGCCAGATTTATGCAACCCACACCCTCCCATCCCATTTCATTAAGATACATTTTAACATTATCTTCCCATCTGTGCATGAGTATTCAAAGTTGTTTGCTTTTTTTAAATGTTTTTTCACCATAACCCTGTATTTATTTTTCTTCTGTCCAGTGCTTTTCACATGTCCTGCCCATCTCACCCTCCATGATTTGTTCATCCTAACAACATTTGGTGTGGAGTAAAAATCATGAAGCTCCCTAGTATGCCATATTCTGTATTTTCCTGTTACTTTCACCCTCTTTGGTACATATGCCAAACTCAGTGTGAATGGAGTGTAAAACAGGGAAGGACACATTTGGAAAATATATGTACTTCACTGGAGTCCTCCTTTTCTTCCCTTGTCAAATGGATGACCATTTCTTAAGTATTTTGCAGTAAGACTTTCTGTAATTGATCAAAGCTGGGAGCTCTATAGAGAGGCTCAGCGGAGATATAGGAAGTAGGTAAGAAAGGCCTCAATAGAGGTATGGATGACCTGTCACTCCATTAACAACCTACCCATGTCAGCTAGGTTACATAAGGGACCCAAAAATTGAGCTAGGATCTCTGGTGGCTCCTTCAGGAACACGTACACAATCCAAGCGGGAAGCCTTAGAACCCTTGCTTGCTACTCACTTTCCCAAGTTGATAGTTACTGAGGGGATGGTGGCCCCTGCTGCTGCCCACCATGCCAGACAATGCGATTGGCAGGTGGCTGCAAAATGTTTTACCTATCGGAGAGTGGAATGGGGAATTAATTTCCTGGCCTTGCTGCAAGAGGGACAGAGCATTGTCATTCCTTACCTGTTCAGGACTTTTTGTTCCTGCCTGGTTACTGGCTATGTTCCAACCATATGGCATCAGTTTAAGAGAGTGTTTATACCTAAGACCTGCAGGAGTCCTATACTGGACCTAGGGATTTTAGACACATCAGTCTCACATAATTTCTGCTTAAGACCGTGGAGAGGCTGGTGGATAGGTATTTAAGGGACTGGGCTCTAGCTGTGATGCCATTGCATCCTAACCAGCATGCTTGCCAGGCTGGAAAATCCATGACAACGGCCCTTCATCATCTAATGGTTCAGGTTGTGAAGGCCCTCAACCAGCAAGGTGTTTTTCTAGATATAGAAAGGGCATTTAACTTCACCTCTTTTGATTCCATGTGTGATGCACTTGTCAGCATGTCAGAAATGGGTTTGGCCACACCATTTTCTGGTGGATTAGAGCGACCCTGGAGGGTCACCTGGCCACAGCAACTCTTAACAATTCATTCAGGAAGGTTGCGGCATCCCCTTTGCGGCATCCAGGGGATGCCCGCAGGCAGGGGTGTTTTCACCAGTCTAGTGGTGCCTCATTTTTGATGATCTGATAATGAGACTTAACAGGGGTGGTTTATATACTCAGGGTTATGTTAATGACATCTGTCTTTTGGCAGTGGGGAAATTCCCAAACATGTGTCAGGGCTCATGCAAGAGACCATAGAGTCTTGGTGCAGCGAGATTGGTTTTTGGTTAATCCTGACAAAACTGAGCTAATAGTCTTTAAAAGGAAGAGGATCATTTTTGGTTTCTTTGAACCTCTTTTGGAGCTACTCAGGACAATTCTATGTTGGTCAAGTATCTCAGGTAGTCCTCGATTCTTGGCTGACCCAGAGGGAGCATGCAAATACCAAGGTGAAGAAGGCTCACAATTTGTCTGTGGGAGGGCATATGGTGCAGCATGGGGCCTGATGCCCAAAGTGGTCTACTTTCTCTCCGTCTTCACCATTCGACCATCCATCACATTTGCATCTCTAGTTTGGTGTCTGGGCTGTCAGATGGCAATGCCAAGAAAAGACTAAGCATGATACAAAGACTTGTATGGTTAGGGATAATGGGGGCGATACACCCTATTCCTATGGGTTGTATGGAGGCACTCACTTGCCTTCCTTCACTTGATTTAGTGGTTCAGGAAGAGGCAAGATAAGCTGCACATCGACTCAGGAGTCTGGAATGTTGGTCCTACCTTCACTGCAGTCGAGGGCACAGCATTATATTGATGTGGATTCAGAAATCAAACCCCATATTTAATATGGGAGTTGAGGTTATGAGATCAGCATATAACTTTGAACCCAAGTATAGGGTTACTATGTTGACTAGAGGAGAATGGACCAGAGGAGCCCTGTAGTATCGGGCTTGTCTGGTGTACAGATCGATCCAGAACAATGAGCAGAGCCTGGGCCAGAGTCTATGGGCAATAGGCTCAATATCTCTTTGGAAAATATGCTACAGTTTTCTAGGCTGAGATGTATGTTATCTTGGCATGTGCTTATGAAATTCAAATGAATGCTAGACCAGAGAAATGTGTTAGGACTTGTTCTGATAATCAGGCAGCTTTGCAAATTCTGGAGGCTGCAAAAATGACGTCCCCATTGATACAGCAGTGCCAAAAGTCGTTGAACGACATTTTGACTCAGTGTTCTGTAGAGCTATTTTGGGACCCGAGACATCCTAGTGTAGGTGGAAGTGCAATTGCCGATGGGCTCGCAAGGGAGGGAAATGTTCACCAATTTGTTGGACCAGTACATGCCTTGCAGGTCTCTAGGCAGAAGACAACAATAAAGATAAAACACTAGACTGACAACCAGCATTTGGCAATGGGGCAGTGTCTGACTAGTGCTCAGAGACAGGCTCAAAAACTGATTTTAGGCCCAGGTCCTACTGCTAAGATTTGTCCTCTATCAGGATACAATCCAGAGTTGTTTCTGGCCTCCTTACTTGACATAACACCCAGAGCAGGCTTCTCTACATAATGTGGCTGATTGACATTTCCTCATGCAGGAGGTGTGGAGCAGAGGAGGAAACCTCAGCTCACATTTTATGTGAATGTGAAGCCCTGGTGACACTCGGACATTTATTTGGATTCCTTTTCGTTGGACCCTGAGGATGTTATAAGTCTAAGACTAAGGACAATCTGGAACTTTATTAAAGGAACAGGGCTCCTATGACTTGTACATTAGTTTAAGTGGCCAAAGGGCCTGTCAAAAAGGCCTAGGCGTATTAGGACTGAAAGGGCTCGAACCCACGTACTGTTCTGTTCTATTCTACTCTATTCCTCTAATTGAAATTTGTTCATGGTGTGGAATAAACTTTTGAAGTTATCTTATGTTGATGTTTCTGTGGGCATGTGTAGTGGCAGTTATTTGTTGTATTGTCATGTATATGACTTTCTACATTTGTACTTCATTTTCTCTTAAGAATCATTTTAAAGTTATGTATTTGACATGTTTCTGATGACACATATCTGTTTCTCCAGGTATGTGAAAAATGTTTGGTGGTATTATGGGTACAGATTAGTGAGGAATTGAGAGAGAGGTACTGGTTTATTTAGTTACAATAATTGAAGTAGGCACAGGCAGGACAGCTTATTAAGTGAAGAGATTGAATACAGGGTAGATTGCTAGGATTTTATTCCTGGCATAGTCTGTAGGCTGGTTCAAAATAAAGGAGTTTTATAGTGTTGACATTGCAACTGTCAACCAGCTGGTTGGCATGTATGCCATTTTAACAAAGCAGTGCATGGCCAGCAAAGGTTAGAATGATGACTACCCACCACATTTCCTCCCACTTGAGGATGCATTCTGCAAGAATATAGTTTGTGTTCCATTTTCTGGGAATTTTTAATCTAGAATCCTGGCTATGCTGGACGAAAAGAACTACCTGAGAATTTGAAGATCCAATTCCGCACAGTAGCCATGATGGTTCCTGATCGCCAAATCATTATCAGGGTTAAACTTGCAAGCTGTGGCTTTTTGGAGAATATTACATTGGCTCGCAAGTTTTATACGTTGTACAAGCTGTGTGAAGAACAGCTCACCAAACAGGTCAGTCATTCAATTTACAGTGCAAGTGGTAGGGATCTTGTATGCTAAGTTTCCAATGACTGAAGAAAACTCAAAAACTTTTAATATAGTTGTTATTTGAATTTTGTGCAAGTATAGTGAATATATTGAATGGTATTCATTTCTGTAACTATTCACTGCTGATATTGACTACTTAGATCCTGAATATGGAAGACTAAACTTCACTGAAACATTGGCAACTATTTGCCAATCAAGACCTTATCACATCCCAAAAGACAGAATTTTTTTAATGGTTTTAGTTTGAATCCCACAATTTTTAATGTATATCTTTATGCAATTTACAGTTCTGATATTTTATCAGGCTGATACACATATTTATATTTGTAACTGTAATAATTTCCAGACCAAGTGGTGAAATAAATGTCCAGGAATACCTATTTGAAATTATATGAAATCCTGGTTAAACAGCAGTGAACAGACATGGATGATGGAGACAAAAGAACAACAGAATCACCAGAGTGGAAACTTAATAATAATCAGATATAAAGACCCTCATATACATGAAAAAGAGAAGCTTAATAATCCACATTGTGAATGCAGATAATCTTTGGCATTACTGTCATTTGTTGTGAGGTAGCCAGACAAGATACATTATCCATATATTGGGACATTAAATAACAAATTCAAAAGTTCTGAATCAATTTAGTTTAATATCTGAATGGTAATGGAGGTTGTGTCTTGCCTGATTGCTTCACAGTGAAAGATGGTAATGTTAAAGGCCATCTGTGTTTACTCTGTGTACAACTAAAAAGATTCCCACATACAGAAAGATATGGGATAACTACATAGGTAGAATGGGTGAAGATAGGTGGCAAAAGATAGCACAGAATTGTTAACCTGCTGATAAAGAGATCACCTATGGGATTCTGGAAAAACTGTAGTCGTTTGCCTAATCTATAAATAACAGAAAGAGAAGGAGGTTGTACAATATAACAAATTTAACCGCTTCTGTCTGGCATTACAGGTGCACTATGATTTTGGTCTGCGGAATATTTTGTCTGTGCTGCGTACCTTAGGGGCTGCGAAGAGGGTCAATTCCAAAGACAGTGAGAGCACCATTGTGATGAGGGTTCTTCGTGATATGAACCTTTCCAAGCTCATTGGTATGTAAGCTCTACTCTTGTTGATTTGAAAAATATCCTGTCTGTGCTGCATGTCTTCAGGGACTGCCAAGAGGGTCAGATCCAGAGACAGTGAGAACACCATTGTGATGGGAGTTCTTCACAATATTAACCTTCCAAAGCTCACTGATATGTAAGTTCTACTCTTGTTGATTTGAAAATTATTCTTCTTGTGCTGCATGCCTTCAGGGCTGCTAAGAGTGTCAATTTCACAAGAGTGAGAGCATCAATTGTTATGAGTGTTCTTCATAATACATATCTCTTACAGCTTATCATCATTATCTGAGCTGAACTCATGTTGTGGTTTCCATTCTGCTGGGACATGGTGCTGCGACACTGGGTGACTGGCATCTGACATTTAAAAACAACATGCTGATCTCATCTTCTATGTTTCAACCCTCATTGTCTCAAAATATTGGGCACCCATCACCCAAAGATGCAGCACCACGTCTCAGAAGAACAGAAAACCTCATTTGCACTGCTACAAAGGCCTAAAATCCATCTCATTTTGATTTGCAAAAAATACAAATAGAAGATAAACAAATAATAACTGCACTGGGCTGGCTGATGTCAAGGACATATTGTAGCTATTTTCCTAATACTTGCCACCTATTCTTTTTGTGTCATACTGATATTTATTCTTCATTTTCATGTTGAAATTCAGTGGCTTTCCCTTATTGCAGACGAGGATGAGCCACTTTTCATGTCACTGGTGTCAGACTTGTTCCCAAATCAAGTGCTGGAGAAAACTGCATATCCTGAACTAGAAGCAGCAATCGAACAGCAGGTAGAAGAGTCAGGACTTGTTTATCACCCACCTTGGGTGCTGAAACTGATTCAGGTAGGAATCATGAGATACTGACCTAATTACTGAGCATGGCAGCTCAGCTTTTCTAGACGCTGTCTTAGATTAGCTACAATTTGGTTCCTACACTCATCTTGACTCAAATTTTTACAGCTTTCTAGGGAGTTGTATTTATTGTAGTTTGTTCCTGTTTGTACAGGTATGTGATGGCAAATGTAGTAGAAT
>Ga0209755_10005083_pt1 | contig 15167 bp, 15 predicted proteins | sample TergutCo191P1_FD_187301 | JGI IMG/M metagenome (GOLD analysis project Ga0209755, IMG submission 187301) | Cornitermes sp. P1 segment gut microbial communities from Petit-Saut dam, French Guiana - Co191P1 (SPAdes) (version 2) | ecosystem: Host-associated > Arthropoda: Insects > Digestive system... | reverse complement strand
ACGACAGCAAAAAAGGTGGCGATATTGATATTGCGATTTATTCCGATAAAATCAATAAAGATGTCATGCAAAAGATAAAGGTAAACAGGTTTATTTGCGATAGAATTGGCGAGCAAAGAATAGATATCGTTACGACGAGTGATGGAAAAGAAGCCATCTTTAGGCTGGCCATGGCAGAAGGGGTGCAGTTGCAATGAATCAGTTGCATGTTGACTTGTTACGGGAAAACCTTAAAGCCCTCAAGCTCGCCTGGTATGGATCCCATAGAAAGTTCCTTCTGGGACGGGGGCTTGCTAATCTATCGACCGCACAAAGCGGAACCTATGCACTTGGAAAAGGGACAAGCCTTCTATAGGGCAAACAAAGTTGCGTAAGACCCATTGTTGGTGTAGTATTCTGGTAAGGAGTAAACCATGCCAAAAGTGGAAACAATGACCCTTGACGAAAAACTAGCCATATCGAACAAAGCCTGTTTGTTGTTGCAAGCAGGGGACAGAGAGGGGTACTCTCGTCTTACAAGAACAATTCCTCTGCCTCCGTTCATGGCAAAGATAGCCAAGGAGAAAATAGGTGTGGATTTTCTCTTAAATGGCGGTTGGAACCTGTCGGAAGCGGAGGCGGAATTTGGACCCGATTGGCTTCTCCGCTGAAGTCTATGATGCGGTAATAAATATCTATGCAGGACGCAAGGGTTTTGCAACAAGGGGTATGGAGCAAGAGGGGCGAATTTCGTATGAAATAGGCATTGGGGAGGCTTTGAAAACTTTCAAGGAAGTCCAAACCTCTGCCGATCCCCAAGCCATTATCCTTGCTGAGTACACGTACATATCCCAGGAACTAGATTTATGCCCCGAAACCGACAAATACAGCCTACAAAGCCTTACCAGCGCAAGGCAGGGGTTTGACGATGCCTTTCTCGTTTTGCAAGTTGTAGAGGATAGTGTCATATATAAAGGGGTTGATAAAGCCTTTCCCCATCATAAGGATTATCGGTTCAAGGAATTTCCCAAGGATGCCTTTCATATTGCCTGTATGGCGCATAAAGCCAGGCTTCAAAACATACTCCGCTCGCCTGGTATAGACCCTATAGAAAAGTCTCTCCTGGAACAGAGGCTTGCTAACTTATCGACCGCGCAAAGCGGATATGTTGCCAGGCAGGAAAAAGCCTTGATGGTTTGATGTAACATTGACAGAACGGGTTTGGTGGATATACTGTGGGAGGTAGGGGAATCCTATGCATTTGAAAAAGGAACAAGCCTTCTACAAGGCAAACAAAACGGAGTTAAGGTCAAAATATGCTGGAAAACGAGTCGTTATCGCCAGCGATGATGACTCTTGCGGAGTGCTTGGTGTGTATGATTCCGACCGTGAGGCAATTCTGGAAACGGTAAAAACAATGCCCCGAGGTTCTTTATGCTAAAGTATATCCCGATGGATCCACGGCGAGAAGTAGTTAGGCTTTCCCCTGTAGGCAACGTTATTCCCCATGGGTAACCATAGTTAATTGATGTCACTCTCATGCCGACAGAATTTTTTCTGATTGAAAACAGAATTGATTTTGCAGGCAAGCAGGTTGGGTGATAAAGATGAGATGTATACGGAATACATGCATATTTGTTAGTTTTGGCAGACAAATAGGATAATTAGAGGAGAAAGTTGTGGCTTCTGTAGCTATTATTGGAACTGGGTATGTTGGACTTGTTTCTGGGGCGTGCCTAGCCGACTTTGGAAACACCGTTATCTGCGTTGATATCGACAAAAAGAAAATAGAACGCCTGAAAAATGGTGAAATTCCTATTTACGAACCTGGACTTGAGGATGTTGTCGTCCGTAACACGATGGCACAGCGTTTACAGTTTACCGATTCGCTGCCAGATGCGGTGGCAAATAGCGAGGTGGTATTTATTGCGGTGGGTACTCCGCCAGCAGAGGATGGAAGCGCCGATCTTTCCTATGTGGAAAACGCCGCCCGTGCCATAGGCAAAGTTATGACAGCCTACAAAGTTGTCGTTGACAAAAGCACCGTTCCCATAGGCACGGCGAGAAAGGTCAAACGCTGGATAGGCGAGGAAATTGCCAGTCGAGTGGAAAGTGGCGAACTTACGAATGATAATATTGATTTCGATGTTGTCTCGAATCCCGAGTTCCTGCGCGAGGGTGCGGCGGTGCATGACTTTGCCCACCCTGACCGTATCGTTATAGGTGCGGAGACGGAACGTGCACAGGTAATTATGAAAGATGTTTACCGTTCACTTTACTTAAACGAGACGCCATATATCGAAACAAATCTTGAATCTGCGGAAATGATAAAATATGCCTCCAATGCGTTTCTTGCGGTTAAGATTTCGTTTGTCAACGAAATAGCAAACCTATGCGAGAAAACAGGTGCGGACATCAAGGAAGTGGCCAAGGCAGTTGGACGGGATGGCAGGATTGGAGGCAAGTTTCTTCACCCAGGCCCAGGCTACGGAGGGAGTTGTTTTCCAAAGGATACGAGGGCACTCGTTCGTACCGCCAGAGAGGTAGATTCTCCACTGTCAGTGATCGAGGCGGCGATAGAGGCCAACGAAGAACAGAAAAACATGATGGTGCGCAAGATTGAAAACGCAATGGGGACACTGGATGGCAAAAAAATAGCGATTCTGGGTCTTGCATTTAAGCCGAACACGGATGACATGCGGGAAGCACCCTCACTGACGATCATAAATGCGCTGGTGGCAAAAGGGGCTCGTATTAACGCCACCGATCCTGCGGCACTTGCCGAGGCTAAATGGCGGCTTGCGGATATGGGGAACTCGCTTTCGCTTTTTGAGGACGAGTACGAGACAATGGATGGTGCCGATGCCCTTGTGATTGTCACGGAATGGAACCAGTACCGCAACCTTGATTTTGAGCGAGTAAGGAAATTGCTTGCATCGCCCGTGCTTTTTGATTTACGTAACATATACAAACGGGATAGTGTGGAAAAGAGAGGATTTCGTTACTACGCAGTTGGGCAGTGATCTATGGCGAATAATAATGCAGAGAGCTAAAGAATGTATACAGTGCTAGTCCTGTCGTCTATGCACTGATTGCCTGCGTTTGTATCATATTGAAATAATAAATGCTTTCAAACACAATACGTATAGCCAAGAGCATCCTCGTATTACTTTGTCTGATGACCTTGCCATTGACAGCATACGCACAGGTTGTTAGAGACAGAGCCAACTTTGTGTATTACTACGATCACGGAGCGGTCGGTGACGGCATAACTTGTGATTTTGCCGCTATTATTAGTGCTCATAACGAGGCGAACAGGCTAAACAAACCTGCACGCGCCGACTATGGCAAGACATACTTTATAAGCGGTATAAATAGAACAGCAATCATTCAAACAAATACGGATTGGAGAAATGCTGTTTTTCTCATCGACGATACAAATCTTGAAAATCCGCGTTCACATGTGTTTCTCGTAACAAGCAGGAATGAAACGCAGTCACTTGGTAGCTCCGTAATTTCATTGGCGAGGGGACAGACAAACTTAGGCAGAACCTTTGAGCATGATTCCATTATTATTGTAGAAGATGCAAATGTGAGGCGGTTTATAAGACGAGGTCGTTTAGAAAATACTGGAAGTATTCAAGCGGATTTATTCCTGGTTAATACTGATGGCAGCATTGATCCATCAACTCCTATCTTGTGGGATTTTAAACAAATAACAACGAGTAGAATTCGTCCGATTGATACCGAGCAACTGACAATCAGAGGCGGCAAGTTTATATCAATGTCGGCAGAGCTTGGTCCGAGAATATATTTTTCTCGTAATATCCGAATAGAACGTTCCAATACAGTAATTTGTGGCTTGTGGCACTATATTGTTGATGACTATAATTCCCCGCCATATAATGGCTTTGTTTATATATTTGAAGCGGCACATGTAATAATACAAAACAGCTATTTTACAGGACGTAGGCGAACTATCGAAGGTTCTTACGGGATTTCCGTGAGGCGTGCCGCAAACTTTTTGCTTTATAATGTGCGTCAAACGAACGACATAAACGATACAGCCTACTGGGGTATTTTCGTATCCAATGAGTCAAAGAACATGATGTTTGATAGAGTGGTGCTTTCCCGTGTCGGAGCGCATAGAGGAGTTCATAACGCAACGATTAGAAACTCCACGATTGGGCACGCAGGGATTCCGATAATCGGGTCGGGAACGCTAACTGTCGAGAATACTACAGTAAATAGTTCAAATTTTATAAATTTGCGAACGGATTTTGGTTCGAGTTGGCATGGTGAAGTTATAATCAGGAACAGTGCCTTTCGCCCGAGTGGAAATACTGCTCAAGTCATAAATGGTAGCAATGATGGAACATGGGATTTCGGCTATCAAGCCTATTTGCCTGCGACAGTTAGGATTGAGGGTTTACATGTAATTGATTCAAATCTGAGTCGAAATGACAACGCCTTGCGTCTGTTTGGACAATTCCGGCAAGTGAGCAATGCTCAATTTCCGATTCTGTTACCGCAAGAGGTTTTTATTGATAGCCTAACCCGCGATAGCGGATATAGCTTTGTTATTAGTTTGAATGCTGATGGCATGTTTAATAATGTGTTGGTGGTCATTTACTAATGCTCTCAAATACCACCCGCATAGCAAAAAACACCCTAATGCTTTATTTCCGGCAGTTTGTGATTATATTGATTAACCTGTACACCGTGCGGGTGGTGTTGGAAATCTTGGGCATTGAGGATTTCGGCATTTTCAACGTGGTGGGTGGCGTTGTCGTCCTGTTCACCTTTCTGAACAACGCCATGACAAGTGCGACACAGCGTTTCTTGAATTTTACTTTGGGGCAGGATGATACGGAGCAGGCAAGAAATGTGTTTAGTGTGAGTATTATTATTCATGCGCTTATCGCTGTTGCAGTTGTTATTTTAGCGCAAACCGTCGGTTTGTGGTTTTTCTTCAACGTGCTAACCATTCCGCTCGAAAGACAAACAGCGGCATTTTTTGTGTACCAGTTTTCAGTTGCATCAACAGTGATAAATGTTATGCAAGTTCCGTATAGAGCTACAATTATCGCTTATGAGAAAATGTCTTTTTTTGCATGGCTCAGTATTGTAGAAGCGGTGTTGAAACTGAGTATTGTTTTTTTGCTACCAGTGATTTTGTTTGACAAATTGCTGGTGTATGCCTTTCTTGTTTGCATAACGGGAATTATTATTTATTTGATACATAAGGTGTATTGTAACAGGACATTTGAAACTGCACATTTTAGGTATTGCAGAAATAAAGAGTTGTTTTGGCAGCTTTTGGGGTTTTCTGGCTGGAGTGCCATTAATGGGGCAGCAACCATAGGGAGGGATCAAGGTTCAAACATACTGTTAAACATTTTTCATAGTATTACTATGAATGCTGTCATGGGAATTGCGACACAGGTAAATTCAGCAGTGTTTCGGTTTGTAAGCAATTTTCAGACTGCCTTTAGCCCGCAAATGATTAAATCATATTCTGTAGGTGATTATGATTATTTTATGACTTTAATTTTTCGTACTGTTAAAATATCATGGAGTCTTTTATTTTTTTTAGTATTACCTTTATCTATAAATGCCGATTTTGTGTTGCAAATTTGGTTAAATAATGTACCCGAATATACTGGTATTTTTGTCAAATTGATATTGTTATGTTCATTGGTAGATGGTGCTATTGCTGGTCCTTTAACAGTGGCGATACGGGCAACTGGAGATATAAAGAAATACCAGCTTATCATAAGCTGTTTTATATTTGCCAATCTACCTTTATCACTGTTTTCTTTATGGCTAGGTTTTAGTCCTGTATGGATATTAATTATAAGAGCCACTTTAAGTGTATTAATGCTAGTTTGGCGTATATCTTTTTTAGGCATAAAAATTAAACTCCCTGTTAAAGATTTTTATTGTAATGTAATCATTCCAATGTCTGTCATTACAGGCCTTTCATTTTTCATAACTTTTTCTATATATAATTTCTTAACCAACGATTGGATTAGATTAATAGTTTCCTGTTTTGCTTCAACTATAAGTATTGGCTGTTTGGCATATTTTATTGGGCTAAACAAACAAGAGAAGATTTTATTGAAAAATTGGATAAAAAAAAGTAATCTTAGATTATTTGGCTACAACAAGGCCGCGTAGTTAATCCTTTTAATAGATTCGGGAATAATAATGGAAGCAAAGTTATAATATGAAATATCTATATGTTCTGACAAGTGATAGTTCGGATTATTATATGGAGCAGGCAATGTTGTCAATTGTGTCTCTCCGTAATAAGATGCCAAACGCACTTGTTACATTATTAGTTGATACCAGTACTGAAGCAAATCTAATTGGAAAACGTAGCGGGATTTGTAGTCTTGTTGATGAATTGGTATCTGTAAAAATTGATGATCGTTTTAATAAAAAAGCCAGATCACGATGGCTTAAAACATCGATGCGGCAGCATATTAAAGGAAATTTTTTGTACGTTGATGGGGACACTATCATTACGGAGGAGCTGTCAGCTCTTAGTGAGATGAATATAGATTTGGGTGCAATACTTGATAAGCACTCGTATCTATCTGATATCAAAAAATATTCCCTTGGTTATCGCTGGTTGGAGAATGTATATAAGAGACTTGAATTTGTTTCGATTAATTCAGATACTCATTTTAATGGTGGTGTACTATTATGTAGAGATTGTGATTTAGGTCATAAATTTTTTGAAGAGTGGCATAGGTTATGGCTTTTATGTTTTGAGAAAGGAATTTTAACGGATCAACAATCATTTAATGAGGCGAATTATAATTTAGGTAATATAATTATTGAGCTTGCAGGAAAATGGAATTGTCAAATAATAGCTTATGGTGGTGTAAAGAATCTTCATGATGCTAAGATAATTCACTACTTTTCGTCCGCCTCTGATAAAAATCCGTACATATTTTCTAATCAGGAGATATATAAAAAAATTAGAGATATTGGTTTTATTGATCGGGAAATTTCTGATATGCTGGCGTTTTCAAAATCTCTTTTTACACCTGATACAAGATTGCAGACAAAAGACAGTTTTACTAAATCTACGATTTATTTTGTTGCGAAATATATATATCATTCAAAAATCGGGATCGTTCTCGAATCAATTTTTTGTTTGTTCATGCGAAAAAAAGGAAATATTTTGTTTAAATGAAAGGATATTTCTTTGTTTAATTTTGTTGTAATATCAAATATTGCAATTTATTCAGTCATTCTTTTTGGAGCATCTATAAGTGCTTATATATGTTCAAAAAGTAAAGATTATTTTATACAGTTCACCTTTGTTATAATATCATTTTTGTTTTTGTTTATTCCTGCAGCAATAAGATATGGTGTGGGACCAGATTATTTTACTTATATATTTTACTTTTATAGTATTGGAGCTGGAAGCCATTGGCATCTGACTTATGTAGAACCGTTATATGTATATATGTGCATTTTGATGAACAGAATGGGATTACAAGCGCAATGGAGCATTGCGGTAATGGCATTTTTAACTTATATTTTTATTTTTTTGTCTGTTCCAAGAAAGTACTTATACATTGCTGTACCAGTATACACTATTATTTGTTATACCACTTCATTTTTTATTATAAGGCAGGCATTATGTATTGCAGGAGCAGCTTTTGCAACACGTTTGTTAATCGAACGTAAGTATATTCGCTCTTTCTTATTGCTTATAATCCTTATGGGATTTCATAGGTCAACAGCATTCTATATACCTATATTTTTAATATTTTTACTAATTAAAATAAATCCGCCCAAACACTCGATAATAATTACATCAATTGTTGCACTTTTAGCAATATTTATATTTAACACAAATTTTATAATAAATAATATATTAGCAATTGTTTTTGATGTGAGCGATGGCATTACCTTTGATTATGAAAGAAGCGGTGGATTAGGTTTTTTTGCACGAGTGGCAATTACAATAATCGTGTTTTTATATATATTATTAATAATGAAAAAAAATAAATCTGTGTATACTAATGTCGTTCTTCTTTCCGCACCTATGCTTTTAATATCAAATATTTATCTTCTTCAATCTCAAATGTTTGACAGGTTTCTTTGGGCTTTAAATTATTTATTTATATTTGTGTTTATATACATTGTAACTACAAAAAATAAATACAGGAAAGTTATGTTGATTGCAGTTTTTTCAGGATTGGCGTTCTTGTTATATTATTATCCAATAATTGTATCAGTTAATGATCCAGAGAGTACTTTGAGATTCCAAACAATATTCTAAAAAGGGAAGAACAATTCTCTTATTACTTGATACAAAGTCTTTATATTTAGGAGAAAAAATGAAAACCTATATCGTTAATTTGGTTTCAAGTATAGAAAGAAAAAAACATATGGATAGTGTTATTAAGAAATGCAATTCGATTGAAGTGTATTTTTTTGAGGCGGTAGATGGTCGACAGATGAATGAAGAAGAAAGAAAAAAAATTTTTAATTACGGTAAGTCATATAAAAAGTACGGAAGAATATTGTGGGATGGTGAGGTTGGTTGCACATTAAGTCATTACAAGGTCTATCAACAAATAGTCAATGAAAAGGAAAATTTCGCAATAATACTAGAAGACGATATTGAAGATTTGTCTAATATAAATAATGATTTGTTGACTATGCTGAAACCTTATTATGATACGGATATTCCAACTGTTATATTATTGACTGGAAACTATCAGTATTGTAAATTAAAGAAAATAAGCATTATCTATAAAATAGCATCAGTCTTTGATGCGTACTATACTTCTGGGTATATAATCAACAATAAGGCTGCTGAAATTATCTCCAACGAAAAACCGTTTTGGTATGCGGATGATTGGTGGTATTTTAAATCTAAAGGTGTAAAAGTAATGGGATTAAAACCCCATATCGTAGATCCGATACCTAGAGATATTTTGTCGAGTATTATTCAGACAGGAGACAGATTTTCAACTAAACTTAATAGAAAAAATATGACCATGTTTAATGCAATAGAAAGTTTTTATCACTTCGGCATGAAAAAAATATTTAAAATATTAGGATTTTATGAACCTAAATATCGTAATGATAAACAAGACAGGGAGAAAATAAAATGAAAATCACAAAAAAAATAAGTAGGTTTATAAATAGAATTATGCCTGTTAAATTAATGTTATTCTTAAGGTCTGTAATGTCTTATATAGTCTATCCAATGAACAAATTTGGCTTAACACCAAAATCTATTTCAATTAAAAAAAAGATAGTTAGGAATATCGAATTGGCATCTGATTTTAAGGTAGCGCTTAGTCAAATGGCAAATACTAAACCTTCTCAAGCAAGTTATTTTATAGATTCTTACAAAGCTAAGTCTGTAGAAACGATAAGAATGTCTAAATTCATATCCTCTTATGAAGGTGAATATCCTATTTTACTTTGCTATGTTAAGAATGATTTGATACGAATAAAAGCACATATAGATTATTACAGAAGGATAGGAATTAAATATTTCGCTTATGTTGATAATATGTCAACAGATGGCACATTTGAATTTCTTAATAATCAAGAAGATGTTTCTTTGTTTAGAACAAATGAGCAATATATGCTTACTGCTAAGGGTGGAATAGGTGGTATTATTGGGCGTTCATGGCTTAGACAAATATCTGACATAATGGGCTATGATAAGTGGTATCTTAATGTTGATGCTGATGAATTTTTTATATATCCAGGAATCGAAAATAAACCAATAAACAAGTATGTTAATTTTCTTGAGAGGAATAATATAGAGTCTGCTTTTGCCCCGATGTTGGATATGTATCCTCGTGAGCGATTGTTTATAGGGTCATCAGGCAATGACGGTTTTATGAAAGATTATTGTTATTTCGATACAGATACATATATAATACAAACGGTTAAAACTCACCGTTGGGTTCGTGGTGGCCCCAGGCGGCGGTTATCAAAACATTTTGGCGGGCTGTCAAAATATCCCTTAAATAAATTGTCAAAAGATAAGGTTTTAGGTGTTCACCTGAATTATCCTATAAAAACAAATTTTGAATGTGCTTTTCCTATAGGGTTTCTGCTTCATTATAAAATTATGGACTATTCCCTATATAATGAAACAAATATCATGCAAGTTGAAAAGAAGTCAAATATTGAATCTTGTTATTACAACGGCTCAAAAAAACTTAATAGTTCTATGGATTTAATGAACGTAAATATAATCGATAAATCTTTTTTTGATAAATTTTTATCGGATATATAATATTTAAAAATACATTTGCATTAAACACATATACTTTAGGAATAAAATGATTTCAGTTGTTATACCAACCCATGATAGAATTAGCGATTTAAGAAAGGCTCTGCAAAGTGTATATAATCAGACAGTATTGCCTGTAGAAATAGTTGTAGTTGACGATGGATCTTCTCCACCTGTTACCGAAAATATATTTGCAGATGCTCCTGAGAAAATTAAAACATTGTTATTACGAAATGAAACATCCCAGGGCGGTAATAATGCAAGAAACAGAGGGATAGAAGCTGTAACTTCGGAGTGGATTGCATTTCTTGATGATGATGACGAATTTATGCTAAACAAAATAGAATCAATCATACAGTGTATAAAAGAAAATAAAAATGTTGATATTATCTATAACAGAGCGGTAATAAATATGGTTAATGAGAGTGTTTCCTATCTTACTCCGTATTTGAATTCAATTCCTGATGACGAGCTATTTAGAATTTTGCTTACAAAAAATGTCATTGGTGGTACATCTCTTGTTAGTGGTCGGCGTATGGCACTTATGCGAGCTGGTAATTTTGATGAAAATTTAAAGCAAATTCAGGATTATGAACTTTGGCTAAGATGTGCAAAATCAGGTTGCAAATTCAAGGCTTTAAATGCCCCTCTTACAAATTATAAAGTTTTGACCGATAGAGATTTTACCTCAAAAAGTCTGGAACGTTACAATGAATCATGGGCATATATCGAAGCAAAATATCATAGTGATTTTTCAGCCTTAACAAAGGCTGAAAGAAGAAGACTAGAGAGCTGGAAAATTGGACGGCTAGTGAAAAAATCATTAGTTGTTGGAAATGTGAAACAGGCTGTGTTTTTTCAATTTAAACAAACTATTAATAATCCATCCATGAAAAATATTCTTATTTTAATTGCATTACCTTTTGGAAGAAAATTTATATACAAGCTGCTTATGAAAGCGAGAATTTGCGGGTAACTGAGTTTAAATAACTTTTAACAAATGAAAATTTCAGTCTTAATTTCAGTTTATTATAAAGAGAATCCAGAGTATTTGGATCAATGTTTGAACAGTCTTGCTGTTCAAACCGTTCCTGCTAAAGAAATAATCCTTGTCAAAGATGGTAAATTGACGAATGAATTAGAAAATGTATTATCAATATGGAAAGAAAAGTTACCAATGAAGATAGTAGGATATAAAGATAAAAAAGGACTTGCCTATGCTTTAAACTATGGCCTTCAATTTTGTTCATATGAACTTGTTGCAAGGATGGATAGCGACGATATTTGTATGCCAGATAGATTTGAAAAGCAAATTAGGTATTTAGAAGAACATAAAAATACGGTTATTGTGGGTTCGAATATTTTGGAATTCTATAATGAAAATGGATAAAATGAAATATATAGAAGAAAGGAATTATCCTAAGTATACGGATAAAAATTCAAAAACATTGTTTAAAGGTACTCCCACTGCTCATCCAACAATAATAATAAGAACGGAAATATTAAAAAAATATCAATATGATACGAGTCTTTTTTTTAGTCAGGATATAGATTTATGGTTTCGCTTAATATCGGATGGCTATTCTATAGAAAATGTAAATGAACCGCTGTTAAAATATCGTATCACTGATGAAACATTTTTAAAAAGAAATTATAAAAAAGCATTAGCTGAATTTAGAATATACTGTTTTTATTTGATAAAATTGCAGGGGTTTTCATTAATGTTAATATATCCGTTGTTACGTTTTATGCTAAGGTTATTGCCTGCTAAAGTAATAAAACGTTTCTATTTTTCACGCAAGAGACACGAAGTGTTATGGCATTTTGAGTGATTTTCCTTTATTTGACCACAAGGAAACCAGCAATTTTTTTGAAAATGTACTTGAGAAAAATAAAATTCTGTTTTGGAGTTTATCCAGGAATAAGTACTGGATAAACTTTAGGCCTTTATTGGAGAAGGGAATTTGAAGGCTTTTTTAGGAATGATTAATTACTGAGAAGTAATAGGAACATTATTGAACCAGCCATTTGTACTGATAATAAAACCACGCCCACTGTCCCGAATAAAATTTCTGGTCGATACTACCTCGGTCAAAACCATCGGAAATTGAGCGTTGGAGGCTTGGTTAAATGGTGCGAAGATACGCAAGGCGTTATTGTTTTGACTTAACGAAGTGTCAATTATCCTTAAACTATCTATTGTTATTTTCCGTGGTAAAAATGTTTTATACCCAAAATCCCAGGTTCCGTCATTATCACCGTAAATAATTGTGGCTGTATTACCAATAGGGTGAAATGCACTATTCCTAATTACAATTTCACCGTCCCATGTCGAACCATAATCGGGTCGTAGATATATAAAATTATCACGACCGATTACAGTGGTGTCCTCGACAGTAAGCAGACCAGAACCAATAATAGTAATTCCTGAATGACCAAGTGTGCTGTTTTTGATGGTTGCATTATGGACTCCTTTGTGGGCATCAAAGCGTGACAAATGAACATTATCAAACAAAATATTTTTATTTTCGCTGGATGCGAAGATACCCCAAAAGGCCGTATCGGTTATGTCATTTGTTTGTCTTACGTTTCTAAGAGTAAGGTTCACGGTTCGCTTTGCTTCGATAGCATATGTACCATCTGTAGTGCGTCTAAGCCCTGTAAAATAACTGTTTTGAATTGTAACATTGGCTGCGTCTTGAACCATTAAACCCGAGTATGGCGAGGCATTATAGTCATCAACAACATAGTGCCGAAAATTATCCAGCACGGTATTAGAACGTTCTATTAAGATGTTGCGTGCGTGATAAATTCTCTTCCCGTGATCTGCGATTGTCGTAAATATTCCACCAGTAATTGTCAATTGATCGGCATCTATTGGACGAACAGCACTAGCTGTTATGTGCTCATAGTCTAAAAGAATAGGTGTTGTCGGACAGACATTCCCATTAGTATCTACTAGAAAAACCTCTAGCTGAGGCGATCCACTGTTCTGGTTTTCACCACGCCTAATGAATCTCATTACTCTGTTATTTTCCACCTTAATCAATGAAGGATATGCAAACGTTTGCCCAAGGTTTTTTTGTCCTTTTGTTAACGAGGTTACGGTGTTACCCAATGGCTGTATCGTGTGTCGGCTTGTTACTTGAAATATCCATGCACTGAGGTTTGATAGATCCCGATCATCTATAATAAAATGCGCATTCCGCCAATCCGTATCTGTTTGAATTATTACTGTTCGAGCTATGCCGCTAATACGATATATTGCGTCACGATCGGCACGGACTGGCTTGTTCAGTCTGTTGGCTTCCGCATGGGCAGCGTAAATGGCTAGCAAATCACAAGTTTCCCCATCACCAACCGCCCCAAAATCATAGTAATAAATAAAATTTGCCCGATCCCTGCTATCACTATGCACCGTCACCGTAACGAATGCCTCGGTCAGCGTATTGCCGCCTTCTAGTGAGGTTGCGGTTATTATAGCCGTTTGTCCCACCACGTCCCTATTCGCCACCCTTATTTGGATGGAGGAACCAGTTGTCACTGCGAATTTTGGGGTCATTCTGTGAATGCTTACTATGTTGGGATGGTCGGAATCCCACAGAATATTCATTAGTTCCTTTCCATCTGGGCCTTTTGCATAAAGGGTATATTGTAGATCTATACGCAGATCAAGATGAGTGACGGGCTTACCTGCATCACAGGTTATCGTTATGGATGTCGTTGGTGTGGGTATTTCTGTATCTGTGCCACCGAGCCACTGTAAACCATCTTTGATCTCGGGGGCAGCATTTGTAGAGGTGTCGCAAGTTACCACAAAAAACCCAATTACCAAAACGGTGGCGACAATCCATAGTAGTTTGGATCCGTTCATGATAGGGCCCCTTGGTGTAATTGGTCACCCTGCCCATGGCGCAGGGTAATGCAAAAATTCTTACAGCATAAAATAAGACTCTCAAGGCCCCGAATCAAGGTCAAATTAAAGTAATAAAATTTTTGGCACGTATGTTCGTAATTTACTGGCTATTAGTGTATCGATTAAAGAACAGAAATTACGTTGGAGGGAAGCGATGACTTTTCAGGAGATTTTCATTATCAACTTGAAGAGCTTCCGTAAAAACCGCAAAGTATCGCAATCAAGGCTTGCCGAATTGTGCAAATCCACCCAGGCATATATAGCGGAAATAGAAATAGGTAAAAAATTCCCGTCTCCCAATATGATTGAACGAATAGCATCCGCATTGGGTGTCGAATCATATCGTCTGTTTCAGGACAGGGCAGAAGACGGGCAGGCCCTTACGCCGATGCAACGCCAGGAAATCATTTGCAAGTTACACGATGTCGCTTCCGAAATATTGAACCAATATTGACTTTCGCCACAACCTTGCACTGTTTTAGGGTCTATCCTTCAAAGCGGATCCCGCACAGGGAATCGGTTTGACCTTCGTTCCTCCATGCCCTATGATAAGGCCATGAAAAGACGTTTGCCCATAGGCATACAGGACTTTGCGAAGATACGCAATGGCAACTACGTGTATGCGGACAAGACCGCCTGTATCCACCAGCTGATAACCGGTTCCGAGAGGGCTTCTTTCCTGCCCCGCCTCAGGCTGTTTGGAAAATTCCGCAAGCAGCTTTGGCCTAAGCCTTCGCGGAGAGATGGTGTCGAGTCAGTTTCTGAATCTCATTCAGGACGCGCATCTAAAATGTGGCGAGCGCGTTGCGGTAATCATAGACGAATACGACAAGCCGCTCCTTGGCACGATTGACAGAGGGGATCTGCGCGAGGAAATGCGGATGGAGCTAAAGGGCTTTTACAGCGTGCTCAAGTCCGCCGACCCTCACCTAAAAACTGCTCAAGGTCTACAACCCGAGGGAAGCGGGAAAAAGCTGTTCAAGG
>Ga0209755_10005082_pt1 | contig 15169 bp, 15 predicted proteins | sample TergutCo191P1_FD_187301 | JGI IMG/M metagenome (GOLD analysis project Ga0209755, IMG submission 187301) | Cornitermes sp. P1 segment gut microbial communities from Petit-Saut dam, French Guiana - Co191P1 (SPAdes) (version 2) | ecosystem: Host-associated > Arthropoda: Insects > Digestive system... | reverse complement strand
AGTAAATTATTATTATTATAATTATTATATTAAAATATAAAAATAATTATATCACAATTTGGCACTGTAATTTCTCCTGCAAATTTTTAATTAACACATGTTACCATGGTACACTACAATTCAACATATCTTCTAACAAACACTGTCACACATTATTCAACTAACCTCAAGAGCTTTTTCCTGTGCTTTAATCATACGGTATTCTGCATATTTTCGCACATAGTCATACACATTCTGTGCAGTGACCTCCATGTCACGACCACCAGAGACAAGTTCCATTGTTCCACCACCTTCTTCTACACTCAAATCAATGCTGAAATGTAACAAGCAAACACGAATGTATAAACTCAGGAAACCTATAGGGATGGTATCAGCCCTTCAGTGCCAGCCTCGGTGAATTGATTTATGAGTAATATAAGTTCACAACTCCCCCTGTCCTGGGCAGTAGTTCATTTTTAAATCCCCATTATCACTGAAAAATTAAGGGCAGTGGAAATGAGGAGGACAATTCTGAGTGAAAAAGCCAGGCATAAAGGTTTACTAAATTTAGAGTAATGTTCTGACTATATATTTGTTAACAAGAAGAAAATTTGGTTGATATGCTCCTTCCTAAGGACAGGAAGAAAGAGGTATGGATCACCTACTGACTAAACCATTAATGTTACATCCTACACAACTGTAAGCTACAGTACGTTACTTACCAGATGGTCCTCTCTTGAGGGGTAAGAAATTGGGGGAATGCTTCTTGGTAGTACAGCACATTATCAAAATGTGGTTCATGATTTAGTGACAAGCAACTGGCAAAAACTGGTCATAAGCCGCCGCCGCCGCCGCCGAAGACGACGACGACGACGACTGCTTCCTCAGGATGATTCCCCATAAAAACATTGTACAACAGAATGTCAGTTTGGCAGAGGTTGGAGCTGCAATGAATGGTTAACCCCACTTCTGCCTAAAAGGCAGCAGCTGTGCTGAGACATTAGATAAATGACTGTGGGGTATAGCAACCAGTGAAAGTGTTGAAACTGCACAGACACATTTCAACTACATGCAGCTTCAAGGACTGGATATGCCTTACCGCCAGTCTACAGTGTTCATGCAGGGATACTTGGTAGCAGAGACCCACACAAACAGGACAATTGTGTACCCTGACAAAGACTTTACTGGACATTAACCTTTAAAAGAGTTGTGTTCACAGATGTGAAAACATGTAAAAAAAATAGCCCTAGAAATTCATTTAATATATTTAGGCAACATGAAATTTACTGCAATTTTAAGACATGCTGCATAATGTGTATTATTTGCCATAAAATGTGGATTATTTCAAAATTTTATCTTTCTCTGTTCAAAAGATACTAAAATAAAAAAACCAACCTGACTGTTTAAAGGTTAAAAGAGTCACATAATGGACAGTCAGCTTCACAGCACTACACTTTGACTTCAGTGGTTTGTTTCCCAATTCATGCAGTTTACCTGCTTTTCCAGAAATGTCTTAAAGATGGCATCACTGTAAATGTATGTCAAGTAAACCTGGTGCTGTAACTGTGAAAGAGCAACACAAACACTGCAATATCTGAAAATTCATACCTGAAGGTAAGATCAAGTGCAGAAAAAAGGCTATTACTGTCTTTAGTTTCTGCATCCACCACCAGCTGCCGCAGACTCTCATATATGACTGGATCAAAAAACGCTAAATCATGAAATCTAATAGCTCGACCAAGGATATACTTCATCACGTGACGATTCAAGAAAATGGGGCAGAGTTCATTCTGCAAGAGGCACAGGCCAATCAACCTGTAACCAAGTAAATACATGCAAACATACATAAAAATCATTCCATATTCCACACATGTAGGATATTCTGTACAGTATTCAATACATTTCTGAAAAAATCTCCCTAACATCCCATATTATGTGGACAGAGAAGCTCAAAAATTAAAATATACCACCTCTTTTGCATGCTAAATCCCATAACGCAAGTGGTCAAAATAACCTCAATTCTTTTCATTTACTTTGTTGGTGTACCACTAGATAATGACGTTCCTAGTAATACACAACTTGGGATACAGAAATATCTTCGCCCATGAGTATGACCTTGCTTTACAACGTATTACTTCTGAATGACATCCTGCAGTTCTGAAATAAACTAAACTGTATTCTGCTCAACATTAAGCAGACCCCTGTACAAACTAAGGTAGTGTTGCCTTCCAGCATGTCTGGACAATTTTTGATCACAGCTGGTAAACCTGCTTCAATTAATGTTATGTTAGACATGATGTAGAAGTTTCAGTACCTTCCAACGTTGCGGAATGCATTCAGTCTCTCAAAGCTGGCCTTTCCCTGACGAGGAGAATAGAATCCTCTCTTGCCAGGACAGTAGAACAAAGGTGAGTTGTCATCATTATCCTCTGCTGGTTCTTCAGTTTCAGAACTTCTTGATGCTCCACTTCCACTTTTCTTCCCTCTTTCTAACAGGCTCACCACATCCAAATCTGAAGCAGACACAGTTTAGTAGCTTCAGTGCTTTGTTAAATCTGATTATACAAATGGCAATAAATTACATAAAGCAAACTGTCACATGACATATTCAGTTATTTTATGACAAAAACATATCTGTGAATTATGATCAGGTTGTGTCAGTTTTCCAATACTTCTCTGCAATCCACCTCGCCATTACCATGAAGCAATATGACATGTGCTGGGTAGAGCATGCTGTATGAGACCTGTGTGGAAGTGAGGTACAGTTCAATGTATTGCAAACCTCAGGGTGACCTTCCAGCCATGACCACCTCACATCCAAGGCCAAAACATGATACTGACAAGACATGGAACTGGGTGGGCCCCAGCACCAGTATGGATGCAGGATGATAGAGAAAAACTCTGCCTGCTTGGAACTGACCCTTAACTGAGCCACAGCATAGTCCAGGAGTGCACAAATTCCTGGTGACTCAATTTTGTACTGCAGTACCTAATATTTGTGGGTCCTCAGTGTAGAACTTCATGTGACCATTCTGGTACCTAGAATTTTGAGGTTGCTCCTAGATTTCTGAAAAATCTGTGTACCTCTGGCCTAGGGACTATAAAAAGCTGTCCTGGATTATTATGGGACTAGGGAAAAATAAAAAATGATGAGTTACATAATTTATTCCTTATCTAGTCTCTTAAGAACAATGTCAAGATAAAGGTCAGCCATATCTGTAACAACCATCAGAAGAAAGAAATGCTCACATACAGGAACTGAAATATGTAAAAACACTATACTACTTGGCAACCAATGGTACACAACTATTGCTTCTAGCTTTTATCTGAAGATGAAGGTAGCAGGCACTGCTAAAGCTGTGGTACTGATCTATAAAATTACATCGCATTACGTGCCCAAAGACAGTAACCTTCGTAGCTGCTACCATCAGAACCTCAAATCTCACAAGTATAAGATTACACTGCGAAACATGCTAAACTCCTTTACTTCAGTGATCTAATTTACTTGTTTTGGTACCTAATTCCTTTCACTTCAGCCATACAATTGAACTGACATTTACTTTCTGTCATGGTAACAAGTTGTGATCTCAAGAGTAACAATGGGGATGAATCATTTTAAAAAACAGCATGATCTCACTAAATACCAGATTATTATGAGGTATTGTACAAACTCAACAAACAGTCATAAATTCTGACACTCCTGGACTAGTATTCTTCTGTTACTACATATAACATTACACGACAGATTTATAAAATTTGTCACATAAATAAGTGTAGTGGATGACCTTGCTTGTAAATTTTGTTTTAGATGAATTAGTTATCCTCCCTGACTGATATGCAGCACCTGAACACAAATGCCCATGACAACTGTGATTAGATCTCTGACAAATTTCAGACTTTTCCACTATCTTCCTTATGTAGAAATTAAAAACAGAGTGCCTCCTGGATAAGGTGTTTCTGAACAAAATATTCTCCTGCATGAGAAGCTGGATTTTTGAAAGTCCAGTCAAAACACACCTATTGAATAACATATAACTTATCAGCACATAAACGTCCTGTTGACAATATTTTCCCACTTCATAAGTTCTTTTACTTGAATTTTTGTATAAAAATTCCCATTCCATATGCCTCAATGACTTTACAACCATTATTCATTTCTCAATAGTACAACTGTACCATGGTTTGATAATCAAATGCAGGCCACGTCAGTCCTTGAGTGTGAACTAGCAACTGCTCTTTTCCTCAGTTCTTATTATTTATTTTTTAATAACTGTAGCATGTCACAGAGAGAGTGAAGCAAGATCTGAACTGTATGTGGAAGACTGTGTTGCTGTAAATGATGATATACTATGACTTACAGAGCATTTATGACCTGTATAGTGAGAAAGTGAGGCAATTAAAGAAAGTACATCTGTGCCACACATGACTTCTGAGTCTCAGTTTTTAGGTGAGCAACCATAACTTGTTTTATGAATTTTTATTTAGCACTGTGTAACTGCATATCTAAGTTGCCCTGATAGTACATATTTGTGTTCTCATACTTGAAACATTAAAAAATAATTGCTTTGGATCCAAAAATGAACATAATTTTTACATTTCCCCAACAAGAAGTTTTCCCCTCTAAGAGCTCCTTTTCACTGAACTCTTCATGCAGGAAACTTTGTACTGCATTTTCCCAATTATCTCAGAACATATGCAGGTGCCATCTTCTTCCTTATGGATATATGTTTCTGTGGTATTACGTACATTCTACAGTGATACCTCGGCTAACGAGTGACCCTGCTAACGAATTTTTCGGTTAATGAAGATTTTTTCGCTGTTTTTTGGACTCCGCTAACAAATGTTTTAGTGGGTGCGCGCACTAACATAAAGCAGTGAACATGAACAGTCGGGCCATTCCAGGAGCTTATCTTTTCCATCTGTATGTGGGTGACAAAGAAATGAGCTGACCACATCACATAGGGGAGGCCTACCAACCCGACTGGGTTGTTTACATTCGAGACAGCGAGAAGTGAGACGCCTGATAACATAAGCTGCTTCGGATTTGATGACGGATGTATATCAAGGTGAGAAAGGGCCATCACTTTGACCTTCTAGAGAGGGGCTTCCAGAGTGCCACAGAGAGAAACTCTTTTCCTACCAGTGTCAGTACGGTGCACACTCCGCGTGGCTGTGAATGTGAGAGGTAAGTGTGATTAATAGTGTAAAGATTGTCAGCTTTTCATTCTACTTTCCATTCTCCTTCATCCAATTGGGTAGCTGTTCATCTCAGCCTTTGGTGAGTTTCTGCCCTTTTATAGTGTGCTTTTTATTATTTTATAAAACTTATCTTTAAATAGTGGGCAGCATCCAAAATGAATTAAACGATTTTCTATAGAAACCTACGGGAAATCACGTTTCGGCTAAAGAATGTGATTCTGGAACGAATTATCTTTGTTAGCCAAGGCATCACTGTATATTATGTGAGTAAATGGAAAATGACTTAAAAAGAAACTCCATGTCAAATTCACCCACCCTTGTAACTGGTGTTGTACAATGTGATTTAAAGTAGTGTAGTGTCACTTTCTTTACATTCCCCTTAACAATTAATAATTTCCACAATTTTTTATCCCTTTAGAATGAAGGCTGATGTCACAAATATGTCAGGTAAATTACTTTATTTTTAAATTTATATTTTTTGTATTCTGACAACATTAGTAAATGAAATGTCAGCCACCGACAGGGAAAGAGAAACATTCCTCAAACAAAAAATAATTTACTATGATCTCCAGATAAAAAATGCCAATGTAATTAACTTATAACAGAAGGAACTTCCATGAATGGCTTATACTCACTGAGCAGATCAATGAATTTCCTGTTACAATATGCGCTATGGCTGATTAACACCACCTCTTGGCTCTTTCATTTGTCAGTTCAATCTAATTCAAGTTTCTGCAATCTACTTCCCTAAGATTCACAGACACACTTTACTGTTATTACCAAAACTTCTTCTCCTTGATCACTGCTTTCAGAAGGTTTTTCCATCCAGTCTTTCACACGCACTTTTTCAATTTTCTCTTTAAAAACGCTACAATGTTACAAGAAATCACAAGAATGTAGTCAACTCTTATGTACTAGTAGCATCACAAGCACCAATTACAATGACAAGGCCTGGTTATCATATACATTATAATCATCTTCCCAGAAGCTGAGAACTAAACTGAAATCTACTCTAAAGACAAACAACCTGCAATTTACCTATAAGTGCCTCAGATGCAAGCTCTTGTCCATGACTCAGTATTAGCTCCATTGCCTCTTCAACCTTTTGTCGCAAAGCATCTTCTGAAGCAAGAAGCATCAGGAGTTGGGCTGGCGTCAATTCAAGGAGCATGCCAGTGATTTTACTAGCAAATGTTGGGCGCAGAAGCTGTACTTTTGGATACAGGCGATCTCCAAGTTGCTGCTGATGTAATGTAAGATGTTCATTGTACCCACTGCTTCCACTGCCACTGCTTCCACCACCTCCACCACCACCACCACCACCACCACCACCTGAGGTGGTGTTAGTGCCTTCAGCACCAGGTGGGAAAAAGGGACGGGCATCATAGGATAAGGAACGGCGTGGTTCTCGACAACGCTGCGATGAACGTTGGACCTAAGAAAATTTGTAAAACATCACATAAATAGTTCACAGGATGTATGATGTCACATACTTCAAACTACTATAAAATTTCTCGTATTCAGTATATAAAACTATTATCCAAAGAGCACAAAAGATATGCGACACAGAAATCACGTAATTTACATTACCTGAGCATGTCGACGCATGGTCTCCCTCTCACGTGTTCTTAATCTTTGAAGAACATTGTATGGAGCATACTTCGTGCCCACCTGAGCTGCTTCCAGATTTGGTAGCTTTTCATTGGCCAACAATGCCTGTAAAAGAAGCTACATTATTACAAGGAAAATAAACCTTCAAATTTGGTTTCCTGGGATGTAACGCTGTGTATGTATTTAGCCACCAAACTTTCAGAGGAACCTACTAACTCGATCTCTAGTGGGGTCAACCACGGGAAGGTGCATTAACATAAAACCTTCAAATTACCAAAATTTTGGGCATTTTATATGTATGTCATCAGTATTGCTCAATTTAATTTTATACTAAGAAATGATTACGCTACATATTAATTTACATCTTTGTGGTTGCCTGATTTTGTGTCTGGGTAAGACACGGTAAAAAACTCAATGGAAATAAGAGTTAAGTTGACTAAACAAAAAAGGTTATTTTAAGCAGAATATACGGCAGTCAAACATAAAATTATTGCAACAACAAACAAAAACAAACAAAAAATGTACAATTAACCAGTTCATATACAGTTACCATCTTGTTGTGGTCACTTCACATACTTTTACTTTCATTCTTTTCTTAATCCCATACCTACTGTTACTGTAGTAAGTCACACCTCATAAGGAATTATGTTCAAATCACTGGAATAAGGCAGTAAAGTCCCTATTTTTGACAGCAACCAAGCAGATTTTTAAAATATAACATAAATTAAGTTCCATACAATAAAACTGTAAATCCTGCATATACACTCACCTCAGCTATAGCAGTATAAAAACTTCGAGTAACACCTGAGCCTTCACCAGGCTCATCTTTAAACATAACTTTGACTCGATTGACAGCCAGTGGTGGTTGGGAACCTGAAGCTCTACGGTGGTAGTTGTTGTACTGTGTATTCAACTCCTTCATTGTCTGTATTATTAACTGCGTTCTTTCCCTTTCAACCTGCAAAAGTTTACAAGTAATAACATTATATTGTCCACGTTTGCTAGCAACAAGAATCATAAAAATTTTACATCAGAACTTTGCTATTTTTCTTGATACTTTATTCTACATTCAGAGTATGCCAAAATATATAAGACAGTTCTTCAATTCAAGATTCCTCTCACAAATCAAGTTATTTCAAAACTTTTAAGTCTTCTTGTAACATAAGACAAGCCAAAAACATCAGTTTTTAAAAACAGGCATTTCAATAATTTACAAGTTATTACACGTCAACAAAAAACTGCCTGTGAATAAGGCAATGGGCCATTTTAATGGTAGATTACTTAGTTTATTTGACTGAAGAAGAGTTCTATAAGCAAAGATCTTTAAATTTATTATAAGACATGAACTACTACTGTCTTTAAAATTGCCCACTATGTACTGCAATGCACTTGAAAATCACACCATCACAGTACTGACAAGCAAACTGTACATCCCTCTTTACTTGCATCCTAATTCCCATTGTATTTCAATCCTTAGATCATCTTCAAGATTATCTGGGGAAATAAACTTTCAAGACTTCTCTTCCTCTCTAACAATGTATCTTTCTCTACAGGCAATGCTGGCCAACGAGAAGCTACCAAATCTGGAAACAACTCAGGTGGGCACAAAGTATGCTCCATATTATGTCCTGCAGAAATCAAGAACACATGACATGAAGACCATGTGACCAAATGTTCAGGTAATGTAAGTTATAAGTTTTCTATGTTACAGACCATTTATGCTCCCCAGACAATGGTTATATTTAGAATATCTGACACTTTCCAACTGCCAGAAGTATGCTGCATCCTTTATGATTATGTCTTACACATAACATAAACTGTGTACAATTTAAAAGGGCAGTGCACTGGCCACAGTCTTGGCAGTGCACTGATGTGAACAACTGAAACATGGAGATAAACATTTAACTGAATAACAGTGACAGTACCATCTTGTAAGTGTACCTGAAAGCTATTTCCTGCATGGCTCATCCTTCTGCCCTGAAGGTAGAGGCACCAACTTCCTCCACAACTTTGCTTCATGCCTCACAAAACATGATGGAAATTATGATGTAAGTAGAACATTACACAATTTGTTTGTGTGTAATATGACTGTATGATTCTTCAGAGATTATGATAGTATGGTTGGATTTAGCACCTATTTGCAAATCACAACTACTAGAGAAACAAATATTCAGCTGTTCTAGGATGTGATGCCATGTAGTTTGGTAGACATGCAATAAAGTTTCAAAGATACCTGGTCTCTTCATCATCTGGATAGAAGAATGAACCATGCAGAAGAAAACAATCAAAGACATAGCACAGACAGAGAAGGAGAGACACAGACAAAGGCTTGAAGTTATGGATGACTCAGTAAAAGTGGCATATGTTGACTGGCATGCCAGTTTCTTTCCACATGACTAGTTACCTTAACTGAAGATGATGGCAGCACATTCCTCCAAAAGATCAGTGCAAATCTACCGAACTACACAGTGTCACATCTCAGAAGACAAAAAATTCTCGTAGCTACTGCCATGAGAACCTTAAATCTGGGTTATACTATTACCTTTGTCAATGTCAGATCTCTTTGCTGGGCATTACGCAGTTTTTCCATTTCACGACGAAACTTGGCTTCCTTAACAGGAAACCCTCCAAGCTCAGACACAACAGAACCAGGCTCAAGACCCACATCTTCCATGAAAACACGTCCAAAGAGATCTAAAGATAATCTCCAACGTCCAAGTAGAAGATCATGAGAAACAGACTGACCGATTGTAGGATGAGGTCTATGAAGGAAAATACTCAGCATAAAAAATACAGTACTGCCTCCACTTCATGAAGGATTCATTGCCAGACACAAGACATGAAAAACTATAACTGAAACAGAAATTATGAATACAACGTGTGAATGTGTTCCTTACTAAATTCAACAGAATTGTTTTTCTTAAAAATGACTTCCTCTGAGCCAGCATTTTACACATTATGTAAAAGGGCTAACAGGTACTGCCAAAATCTATAGCAAAACAGAATGCTTAGCAACTTCATCATATATGAATCCTATGACAAATTTCATAAAAATATTTCAAAATTTAAACATCTATGTGACACTGAAAAAATGCTTCATCTTCTGTCTCAAAATTACCACAGATTAATTGAAGCTGGAATTAAATGTTTGGTGGGAGGTGCAGATGATGGGAATGAAACCTACATAAGGAGGGCTATTAAATGCCATCACCTTAATCTGACATTTGACATTCTGAGCATCACATGGTGTGATGGGTATACCCGTATTTTTACAATGAATGTTAATGTACCTAGGCTGATCGTGTGTCCGACTTGTCTCAACAGTGACATGGGCAGAGATCTCATGACTTCCACCTACACCATCAAGTCCATGACCTTCACCATGTTGCCGTGAGTCAGTTGTAGGGACAACCAAAACATCAGGTGCATCAGTGCGGTGAGAAGCAACCTGTGGCAAAACAAAATATCGTCAACATCATCAACAGCAACAAACTGTTATTGCTGTTGCTTTGTTATTCTAAAGCAACAGACTATAGAATATCATTTAAATCTTGAAGTATATAACACCTAGCTTGGTGCTTTCAAACAGGCATACCGTTACATGCAAGGATAACCAAGGACAGTCAGTGTCAAATAATTAGTAGTGATATTAATAATCTGAAATGAAGGGAATAAGTGTACAGGCAGTCCTGGACATTCAGATATTCGACTTCTGTACAACCTGCACTTGCATACATTATAAATTCTCACCCTCAGTCCGTCTTTCATATGCTACATTCAGACTTTCATACACAGATGGCTAACAAACATTTTGAGCTATCACACAGTTGTGTTCTAAAAGTGAGTCCCAAACTGTATAGTGTGTCTACGAAATGGCAAAAGGCTGATCCTGGAGGCCGCACAGTCTAAGGTGTTGGTCTGTGGCCACTCACTTGCTGAGACTGCATGTTCTAATCCCACTAAGGGCATGGCTATCTGTGTTCTAATCCCACTAAGGGCATGGCTATCTGTCTCTTGTGAGTGATGTGTGTTGTCAGCTAGAGGTCTCTGCGACAGGCCAATCACTTGTCTAGAGAAGTCCTGCTGAGTGTGGTGTGTCTAAGAGAGGGATTACACAAGGCTACTTTACATGCTTCTTGCCAGTCACCAACTACTGAGCGAGCAGCAAGTAAACATGCCTATTACACATAGGAATGAAAAGGCTTGGCAGTCAGCTAGGTAGCCCTTTAGCTTGTCATTTGACATCTCACAGATGAACTGAGGAATTACAGTGTTTTATCACAATGTACTTACTGGCTGTATCAATACACAGAGTGAGTTTACAAGTGGGACAGCATACTAGCCAGCAAGGGGCCAGTAAAGTTTAACAGTCTTCAACTTCACTTGTTTGGATTTAATCACCAGCGAGTTCTAAAGTTGCTAGTAAACTCACTGGTGAATAGTAAGGAGAGTAGCCCCATGTAATCCAAAGCTAGCTGTGATCATGACACATCAAAAATGAAGAAGCCTAGGCTCACTAGGGCTCTCCAGCCATGAAAAAAATGCCACAAGAAGCATGCGATATAAGTAGAATTTGAGGCATAACATAACTCTGGAGAGTTTATTTGTATTTTTTTATATTTTGAACAAAACCGATAATTTTGACGTTAGTATGGATGGTTGAGTTTTCATGTTGGATGATTTTGGTGAGGCCTCGTGTTCTTTGCTGCTGGCTATCCAGGCCACTTAACTCTGGCAACGCCATCTGGTGGAACAAAGCTGACCTACATCATGATGGTGGCAATACATAATTTGTGTGCAGAATATGGCCACTGCACTGTAAAGCAGACACATGAAAATGTTTTAAACAGTGTTCAGAAGATTACTAATGGCTTAAGAGTTTCAATGGCCATCCCTTATATAGCCAACACAATTATTGAGGATATCGGCTTGCTGATGGTGGTATATCAATGACTACCCTTCATTGACTGTATTGTGACTGTTGCTACAAACGTTTTGTTTGCTGCCCATAAATAAGGATTTTTTATGTACGTTTTAAGCAATGGAAACAGAACCCTGTTATACAATGTAAGTCTATTGCTTGACTTAGTATATTTCGACTTTCATACAGGTTTTCAGGTACAAATTGCGTACGGAAGTCAGGGACTGCCTGTATATATATTACAATTAAACTTACATGACTCTTGATATTTTAGCAACATGTGAATTGTGAGACACAACTAAAACTTAAATACCATTTGGGTCTGTCAACACATGTCCTTTCTGTGGAAGGAAGTGGGTACAGAGAATATGAAGGTCATACAATATATACAGCAAATAAAAACTGCATATCCTTGATGAGGAACTCTGTAACATAAAGAAATGGAAATACACATCTAATGCATGATTATGTCCACAGCAACCAGTTCTACTGCACACCATTTTCCTAGCAGATAAATACACAATCATAAATAAACAGCTGGAGCTTATGCAAAATTCAGTCAAACAGTTTTCTCTGTTGCATAAATGGAAGCCAAGAATAAAATAAAGGGGCCTGACAATGGTACAGTATGTCAGAGAATAATGGCTTTCAGGATTTGGTCCACTGTCTAGTATTCTGAATAGAATGCATTTCAGAAAATAAATCTGTTTTCTGTCTATGAAGGGACACAGTCAGTTCTGCAAATAAAACTCATGAAAATGTCATCAACAGCAGCAGTGCAGCTGAAATTAACTACATGTGAAGTAGACAATATGGGCACAGAACAGAATGTATATGGCAAATATGGATTACAATAAACACATTTCTGTCTTCATCTGGCCTATTTGTGACAAAAAAATAATAGATTAAAAATTCAGCCTTAGTGTCAGCATTCAAAATCAAGCACAAATATAACAGAAATACACACGATGGAAATTGAATTTCTAAGATGCACTGAGATTATGAAGGAAGGAGGAGGCCCAGGAGTGAGAAGAAAGAGTCAAAGGGGAATTGGTAATGTGTAATTCCAAGATGAAAACAATGGGCATCAATGGAATGCCTAAGAGAGCTCTGAAACTGTAAGTTAAAGACAAAATACCTAAAGTAGGGTAGACTCCCAGTAGAAGTTGTTTATCTATGTGACTGACAAAGTGAAGTTGGATGATAACTGTCAGCTGAACAAGAAGCTAAAGAGTGAAGGGCAATTCACATTCAAGTTGATTTCTGTTTCACTTATCCTTATCGATTGGCAAAGTTCCCATACAAAAAGTAAGACAAATTCCATGCCAAAAGGATATTTATACATCATAATTTCAGGGTGGTAAATTATGTAAAAGAACACATACATAACATAAATGTTGACTTCACAAGAGTCCCAACCCTTATACAAAACATTCTTCATTAAGTGAATACCTAGTGAGTTCAATATAAAAAGTTAAATTAGACCAGACCTTTACTGAAACATAATGTAATCCTCAGGCACCTCTTAATACACATAACAACTGTTCATGAACATAATTCTATGCCCACTTTTGTCTGCAAATAATTCTAATGAAACTTTGTATAAATATAGCAACTGACTGAAGATAAAACCCAGCGCTCTAATTTTGTAACTATAATAACAGCTTCATCTTACACTTGAAGTTGTCGGACCCGGACCAGCACGAACTATTACGCTTTTTACTGGGGGTGTTGATGGCAATGGTGTTGCTGAGGGGTTCTGTTCTCCAAAGCAAGCAATAGCATTAGCTAGTGCTGCTGCCACTTTTCGAGGAGAAACGATGATTGGGGCTCGGTTTTGCTCCACCAGTTTCCGATTCTCTTCAGATGAGGATGTATCTGCTAGACAAAGTGAAACAGTATTCAGTAAAACCCTGGTTTCTAGAGGGACCACAGAAAATAGGTGGTGAACATGGGAACGTGATAATTGTGGGGAAGTTTCCAAGGTGTCAGAGTAACAGTGACCACAATAAATAAATACTTGTGGAAAAACACTGTACAGGGAAATGATGGATAGAGGTTTCCCTGTACTAAGGTGTTATGCACATTCAGATCAGTGTTCCCATTTAATTTTAGTCTGCCAAAATTAATATTCAAAATATCACGATAAACTGAAATCTGCGGTAAATGTTCTGGTAATGGAACTTGCTACCATGAACTAAATGAACCTACAAGAAGACAGGCAATGTATGTATAAATGCCCATACAACCACTGTTGCACTGGAAAAACAATAAGTATCACATATTCTATACGTGTTGGCAGCCTTAGCTATCCAGCATGCAAAGCACATGTGCCATATTATCTTGTTTGGCGTGTCTGGCTCTACAATATTTTTCCACATTATCTCATACATGGCACAATTAAAAAAAAAGTTACTGAACCTAAAATGTGTGTTTTGATTTTTATCTACAATGTCTGTCTGAAACATTTCTCATTCTAAGAAGATGTGAGTGAGATACAATCTAAAATGCATGTACACTTCAAGTAAAGTACCCATTATTCTTGTCAGAATTTAATGAAACCTTATATTTCTAGAAGGATTTTCAAAAAATACTCAAATATCAGATTTCATGAAAATCTGTCCAGTGGGAACAGAGTTGTTCCATGTGAACAGACAGACAGATATCGCTAATATTTGCTTTTTGCAATTTTGTGAATGTTTTTTTTTTTAAGTATAACATCAATCCCAGAGTCTATGCTAAGATAAAGGCAATGTGATGTGAAGATTAGGGATTGTGGACATCACATAAGGATGCCAGGTCTTGAAAATAGCCCTTGCGAGGGTCAAAATACAAATTCATGTCCTGTGTAATACACTTTATAAAAGAAATGCTTGTAAAGTATGCACCTTTTGTAAATAAAAATGTTTACAGTCACATTTGAATGTGGGAATTTAAATCAAAATGCTACTGAATAACGTTTTAATGAGTATTTTGTGTACACAAAATAATGAGGTGGTGGAGCACACAATGATCTGCTGAAATGACATATTTGACCTTCATGTTACTGCTTATTACCCTTACACATTAAATAGTGTATTCACACTGCATCAATATAATAAAACTACATAGTAGAGCAAGAAATGGTATGCTCACCAGCAGTAGAAGATGCTACAGTGCTCCCAAGTACCAACTCCTGTAAACCTGTGGCTGTTTTAACTTCAACTTCACTTCCAGAAGTTTGCATACCACTTGGGCCTGGTTTGCTAAGGTCAGCTGGACCTTCAGACACAACTATTTCTGCATGTGCCTTCTTCCTTTCACTAAGTGCCCGTGGCTGTCCACTTGCAGTCAAGCAAGCAAAGGCACCACCTGAATTAGAATCTGAAACAAAATCTTCAAACTCCTCACCCTCAACTTCCATTTTGGTAACAGATGTTGAACTAGTTGATGGTGCTGTTGGTGGTGGCGGTGGTGGTG
>Ga0209755_10005081_pt1 | contig 15175 bp, 14 predicted proteins | sample TergutCo191P1_FD_187301 | JGI IMG/M metagenome (GOLD analysis project Ga0209755, IMG submission 187301) | Cornitermes sp. P1 segment gut microbial communities from Petit-Saut dam, French Guiana - Co191P1 (SPAdes) (version 2) | ecosystem: Host-associated > Arthropoda: Insects > Digestive system... | reverse complement strand
GCTGTAGGTACGGCAGCTGGGTTAGCGTTTTTACCCGCAACAGGGGCATCGGTATCTTGGGGATTAAGAGGCGGTTGGGAAACCGGTATTAATCACCGCGGGAATTTCTACCCACGGTCAGGTGTTAATGTGGGTAATAGGGTAGTCTGGGACAGCAATAGGATACCTGCGGCTGCGTCAATCGGTACTGGTAGCACAATTACTATAGCCGAAGGTGCAACTGGGACACTGGCGGTGCCGACTGATGTTTCAACGACTATAGTCAGCCAAGGTGCTGCTACGGTTAACAATGGAGCTATAGCTCTGAATATCGGCGCAAATTCACGGGTTATCTGGAGAGCGAATTATAGTTCTTCCGCTACTTGGAGCACTATTATCGCGGTTGCTGGTACCGGCACGTTTGAGGTTGCCGCAGGAAGTATAAATAGTTCCGCCACTAATAGCGATACAATTGGTTCATCTTCCAATAGTACCATCGCTGTTTCTGGTGGAGTTGTAAGTTCGGGAAGGGATGCGATTGTTACCAGTGGTGCTTCCAGTGCCATTACGGTTTCTGGTGGGGAAGTAAGAGCAACAACTGGCGTGGCGATTCGCTCTGCTACTGGCTGGACTGCTAATTCCAGTACCGTTACGGTTTCTGGCGGAGTTGTAAGCACGACTACAGGAACGGCGATACTTACCTCTACTAATGTGAATGCTTTCAATGCTATCGTTACTATTTCTGGTGGTGTTGTAAGTGCAACTACAGGGCGGGCAATTAATGCTCATACTGATGGAGGGTTTATAATTACTGATGGGTTGGTGATTGCCCAGCGAAGTGTGCCAATCCATCTTGATAACGGTGTCGTCAACAGAAATATGACCAACGATCTTAGCACCAGCAACGGTGTAATCGTAGCTTACACCCAGGGGACACATCAGTCAGGTTCAGCAACTGGATTATCGGTCGCACCCATCGGTGCACTGGTGCGCTGGGGAATAAGCGGCGGGCAAAGTGCCATAATTCATCCAGGTGGAATGTTCACCCCGGTTCCCGGCGTAACGGTTACCCCATAAAATCCGTCAACCAAAGGGAACCGCCGATTTGGTAGATTGTCTGCTTAGGATCCATACCCCGCCCTTTAGGGTACAAAAATGGTATGGGCCCTAAGACAGACTTTTTACCAAATCAACAACCCCGCAATGTTTTGCCAGAAAACGCCCCCGCCTGTGCTACCGCGTCGGCTATGCCCGTAAGCTTGCCCCCGCAATCGGAATACGCCGTGGTCGGCGGCTCCACGCCGCTGCGCGGGGTCAAAGCTCCGGTGGGGCAGGCGGAAACGCACAGGCCGCAGCTCGTGCAGTTTTTCTCCTCGCCCAGGGGAACGGAAAAGGACGGCTCCACCGCGGTGTCGAATCCCCGGCCGATAAAGCCGAACACGCCGGCGCCGGCCTCCGCGCAGATACGCACGCAAAGGGCGCACAGGATGCACTTGTTTTTGTCCCGCACGATGAACCGGTGGCTGTCGTCAATCGGGTGGGTTTTCAGCTCGCCGCCAAAGGCAAACTGGTCGGCATCGTAAGTGGTCGCGTGTTTGCGGAGTTTGCACTCGTCCGCGTCGGCGCACCCGCAGGAAAGGCACCGCGAAGCTTCCCTTTGCGCCTGTTCCTCGGACATTCCCAGTTCGACCTCGTTGAAGTTGTGTCGCCGCTGTTCTTTCGTCAGCATAGGCATGTGTACCTTGTCGGTTTTTTCCACCTCGCCGAAAGTGGCGGGGTCTATCTCGCGGTAGTCCCTTGCCTTGACGTGGTTGTATTCCTCTTTTTCCGGGGAAGCGCTTTCGCCGTTCATGTACCGCGACATGGCCGTCGCGGCCCTTTTGCCGCCGGCAATGGCAAGGATCGCGGTTTGTGGGCCGGTCACCCCGTCTCCCGCCGCGAAGATCCCGTCCACGTTTGTCATCATGGTTAGCCTGTCCGCAACCAACCGATCACGGTTCACCGCCACGTCGCAAGCCGGATCAATAAACCCTAAATCCTGCGTCTGCCCAATCGCTGAAATGACATAGTCCGCTTCCATGACGTACTCGGATCCCGCGACCGCTCGCGGCGATCTCCTGCCCGACGAATCCGGCTCGCCAAGTTCCATTTTTGTCAGTTTCATTGCGACCTTGCCGCCGTCCTGCGACCCGCTTGATGACCCGCAAGGCGAAACACTCAAGGGGTTTGTCAAAAACAGAAAGTCCACGCCTTCGAACTGTGCTTCCTCGATCTCCATCTTGTCCGCCGGCATTTCCGCAATGGTTCTGCGGTAAACAAGACTCACGCTTTCCGCGCCAAGCCGAATTGCGGTTCTGGCACAGTCCATCGCCGTGTTGCCGCCGCCAACCACCGCAATCTTCTTTCCCGCAAAATCGGGCTGCCTGCCCCTGGTAACGGAACCCAGAAAGTCCACGCCGATCAAAACATTGGCACAGCTTTCCTCGCCGTCAATGCCCAGCGGATACCCCTTCTGCGAACCCACCGCCAAAAGAATCGCCCCAAAGCCATCCGCCTTCAGGCTTTCCACGGTAACGTCCTTTCCGAATTCCGTTCCGTACACGATTTCCACGCCAAGCGATTTTATGATGTCAATCTCCGCATCAAGGGTTTCGCGGGGCATACGGTACGAGGGTATGCCGTAACGAAGCATCCCCCCGGGGCTTTCCTGTTTTTCGTAAATCGTAACGGTATGCCCCTCCCGCGCCAAAAACCACGCCGCCGAAAGACCAGCCGGCCCCGCCCCGATAATCGCCGCCTTTTTTCCGGTGGCGGGTTTCCTTTCGGGCAGATACGGTTGTCTAAGGTCTATGTCCGCGACAAAACGCTTGAGATACGCGATACCGATTTTGCCCTCGAAAATATTGCGGCGGCACTTTTCCTCGCAGGGCCTTGTGCAGATTCTTCCGCACACTACGGGCAAGGGGTTGGTTTCCTTTATCAACTTTAGCGCTTCGCCGTATCGCCCTTTCGCAATGTGGTTCACGTAACCCTGAACGTCGGTGTGGGCCGGGCATTCCACCATGCAGGGAGCCGCGCAGTCGCCGTAATGCTGCGAAAGCAGCAGCTCAAGACAGGTTTTTCTGGCCTTCGCGATGGCGGCTGATTCCGTGTTAATAACCATGCCATCCCTGACCTGCGCCCCGCAGGAAAGCGGTACCCCCCTCTCCCCCTCGATTTCCACGCGGCAAATCATGCACGAGCCGAAGGGGTTAAGCCTTGGGTCGTGGCACAGGGTCGGTATGGACACACCGTTTTCGCGGCATGCCTCCAGAACCGTCTGATTGGGTTTCGCCCCGCATTTTTTTCCGTTAATCGTTATGTTCAAGCTCATTCGTACAACCCCTAATCCACCAAGATAGCGTCAAACTTGCACAGCGCCTTGCAGATCCCGCATTTCGTGCATTTGTCCCGCTCGATTACGTGCGGTTCCTTCACCTTGCCGCGAATGGCATCCACCGGGCACTTTTTCGCGCACAAGGTACAGCCCGTGCATTTGTCCGCGACAACGCCGAATTCGATAAGCGCCTTGCACTGGCGCGTCGGGCATTTCTTGTCCCTTATGTGCGCGACATATTCGTCTTTGAAATAACGTATCGTGGTAAGCACCGGGTTGGGCGCGGTCTGCCCAAGCCCGCAAAGGGAATTGGTCTTGATCTGATGGGCCAGTTCCTCCAGCTTTTCGATGTCGCCCTCCGCGCCTTCGCCTTCGGTGATTCGTTGCAGAATCTCCAACATCCTTTTGGTGCCGATTTTGCAGAAGGTGCACTTGCCGCACGATTCCGACTGGGTAAAATTGAGGAAGTACCTGGCAATGTCAACCATGCAGTTCCCCTCGTCCATTACCACCATCCCGCCTGAGCCCATAATCGCCCCGGTTTCGGCAAGCGCGGCATAGTCAATAACAGTGTCAATCTTTTCGGCGGGGATGCAGCCGCCGGAAGGCCCGCCCATCTGCACGGCCTTGAACGGCTTGCCGGAACTAGTCCCGCCGCCGATGTCGAAAATCACTTCCCTTATGGTCATCCCGATGGGAATCTCGATCAAGCCGCCCCTTTTGATTTTGCCCGCCAAAGCAAACACCTTCGTGCCCTTGCTCTGTTCCGTGCCGTGTTTCGCGAAAGCGTCCGCGCCGTTCCGTATAATCCACCCGATGTTCGCCAGGGTTTCAACGTTGTTGATATTCGACGGTTTGCCGAAAAGCCCCCGCGCGGCGGGAAATGGCGGGCGTATCCTGGGCATACCCCTGTGTCCCTCGATGGATTCTATCAAGGCCGTTTCCTCGCCGCAGACGAACGCGCCCGCGCCTTCCTTGATGTGCAGGTTAAACTTAACGCCCGTACCCATTATGTCGTCGCCAAGGAACCCGCGCTCTTCAGCCTGCCTTATCGCGATTTTCAACCTGCGAATCGCAATCGGGTATTCCGCCCTTGCGTAAATGTACCCCTCGGTTGCGCCGATTGCGTACCCGCCGATGATCAGCCCTTCGATTACGCTGTGGGGATCGCCTTCCAGAATGCTCCTGTCCATGAAGGCCCCAGGGTCGCCTTCGTCGGCGTTGCAGATCATGTATTTCTGTTCGGCCTCGTTCCCCGCCGCGAACTTCCATTTCATGCCCGTGGGGAAACCGGCCCCCCCCCGGCCCTTTATCCCCGACTTTAAAACCTCGTCGATCACCTGTGCGGGTGTCATTGTCTTTACCGCTTTTTCCAGGCCCTTGTAGGCGGCCATCCCAAGCGCGGCGTCTATCGATTCGGGGTCGATTTCCCCGCAGCGTTCCAGCACGATTCGCGTTTGGCGGGCAATGAAACCGGCTTCCGCGCCGCCGCCCAAGGGCTGCGAAGCAGACCACGAATCCAAAACCACGCGATCCGCAAGCGGAGTGTTATTGACAACATGGCTTTCAAAAATCTCGCGGGCCGCTTTTTCGTCAACGTCGCCGTAAATGGTCCGCCGGCCGTTATCCTCCGCGATTTCCACCATGGGCTCTTTGTAGCACATGCCCATGCATCCGGTTTCGCCAAGCCCGGCTTCAAGCTTCGACCCGCCGGCAGCCGCCATATCCAAAAGCGAGCCAAACGTTTCCTTCACTTTAATCCCGCCGGCGGCCATGCCGCAGGAGCCAAGCCCCACAATAATCTTTTTCATTTGCCGTCCTTATGCCTGCGCCGAGCTTTGCCGTTTGGAAAATCCCTTATAACATTCCTTGCCGTGTCCGGGGTTAGCCGCCCGTGGGTCTCGTCGTTGATCATGATAACCGGAGCAAGCGAGCAACACCCAAGGCACGCGACGGACTCAACCGTGAACATCCCGTCCCCGGTGGTCCCTCCCAGCTCGACATCAAGCTCCCTGCAAATAGCGTCCGCGATGTTTTCCGCGCCGATTACGTGGCAGGCCGTCCCGAAGCAAATCTTGACGATGTTTTTTCCAACAGGTTCCAGCCTGAACTGCGAATAGAAAGTGACGACCCCCATAATCCTGGAAACGAAAAGTCCCGTCCTTTGCGAAAGCCGCGCAATCACGTCTTTGGGCAGATACCCGTATGCCGCCTGCAGCTTTTGCAGAAGGGGAATCAGCTGCGATTCCGCCCCGGTGTAGCTCTCCATCACGCTTTCGAACAAATCCCAATACTTGCTGTTTTCCGCACAATCACACATTTCCGGCTCCCCCGTTCGGTATGATACCGGCATAGGGCGGCTTGTTCAAGTCGCGTGTTTAAGGCCGTTTGCCCGCAGCCAGTTGTGGGAAGCTTCGAGCCCGTCCAGGCTGAGCGTCACCGAACCCATGCCGGCCGCAAGCAGCTTGCCGTGGATTTCGGGCGTGTAGCCGTACCCGTTGGTAACCATCCCCCATCGGTGAACACAATTGTGAAGTCATGCTGTTCCGGCAGATGGATATGGAAACCTCCCTCGCTGTCCGTCATGTCGGAAATCCAGGAGGTTCCGTCGTCTATCCAGACGGCGATTCCCGATATCGGCCGGCCGGAGCTTTTTGACACCACGCGCCCGCGTATGAAAACACACCCGGTTTCGCAGCACGGCGGGGGCGGGCCGTACATCGCCGCAAGGAAGGGGCACCCGCCCAGCGTAAGCGGTACGGCCGCCGCCCCCAAGCCGCGGCAAACCGCCCTTAACAGTCTGCGGCTTTTCTTGGAAAGCTTCATAACGGGAATACCTCCTCACGAGCCGGATACGGCCCATTCTGTCCCGACGGATACCTCCTGTCAAGAATTTTCGAAAGCATGGCCTAGCCCATCACCACGAGTACGTCGTGCGTTTTGCCGTCGCCCAAGGCGGGCAGCGTCGCGCCGTCAAGCTGCTTGCCGTCCAGGGTGACGGACGCAACGCCTTTTTCCACTCCGGCGGAGTTGTCAACGGTTATGCGATAAACGGCGTTCCGGAAGCGGCGGGTAACGGAAAAGCCCTTCATGCCTGCGGGAATGCAGGGGTCGATTAACAGGCCGTCGTACTCGGGGCGCACGCCAAGAATGTATTGGGAAACGCTGACAAAGGTCCACGCGGCGGTTCCGGTGAGCCATGAGTTTTTTGCCTCGCCGAAACGCGGGGCGTCTTTTCCGGCGATCATCTGCGCGTACACGTACGGCTCCATGCGGCGAAGGTCGCTGTCGTCTTCGCGGTATGCGGGGCAGATTTTTGCGTAGGTTTCAAAGGCGCGGGAGCCCCGGCCAAGCTTGGTTTCGCCAATCGTGACCCAGGGATTGTTGTGGCAGAAAATGCCGGCGTTTTCCTTGTAGCCCGGCGGGTAGGACGAAACCTCTCCAAGCTCAAGGTGGTATTCCCTGTAGGCCGGCTGCAAAATCACGATGCCGTATGGGGTGTCCAGCCGCTCCTTTACCGAGTCCAGCGCCTTTTCCGCGCGGCCGTCCTCAAGCCCTATGCCGGCCATTACCGCAAAGCCGTTCGACTCTATGAATATCTGCCCGTCTTCGCACTCGTGGCTGCCCACTTTTTTTCCGTGCGCGTCGTAGGCCCTAAGAAACCACTTGCCGTCCCAGCCGTGCCGGTTTACGGCCTCGGTCATGGCTTCCACGGCCTTGGCCGCGCGTTCGGCTTCCTCCACGCGGTTCGTTCTGCGGCAAAGCTCGACATACTCCGATCCGTAAAACACGAACTGCGCGGCAATAAAAACCGATTCCGCAACGCCGCTTTCAAAATTCGCCGTGGTCTGAAAAGACTCGCCCGGCGTTTTGGAAAAACAGTTCAGGTTAAGGCAGTCGTTCCAGTCGGCGCGGCCGATAAGCGGAAGGCCGTGCGGCCCCAGGTTTGCCGGCGTGTAGTCGAAGGAGCGCCGCAGATGGACAAAGAGCGTATCGGCAAGCTCGGGATCGTTGTCGAAGGGAACGCTTTCCTCAAGAATGCCGTAATCGCCGGTTTCCTTTATGTAGGCCGCGACTCCGCCGATAAGCCACAGGGGATCATCGTTGAAGCCGGAGCCGATGTCGTGGTTGCCGCGCTTGGTCAAAGGCTGGTACTGGTGGTACGCGCTGCCGTCCGGAAGCTGCGTGGCGGCGATGTCAAGGATTCTGCCCCTGGCGCGTTCCGGCACAAGATGCACGAAGCCCAGCAGGTCCTGGTTGGAATCGCGAAAGCCCATGCCGCGCCCGATGCCGGACTCAAAATAGGAAGCGCTGCGGGACATGTTAAAAGTAACCATGCACTGATACTGGTTCCACACGCCGGCCATGCGCGCCATGCGTTTGTCGTCCGCGCTCACGGCAAAGCGGCCCAGCAAATCGTTCCAATAATCGTTGAGCTCGGCCAAAGCTTTGTCCGCGGCTTCGACCGTGCCGTATTTTTCAAGCAGCGCATGGGCCGGAGCTTTGTTTACCACGCCAAGGCTTTCCCACTTTTGGTCTTCGGGGTTTTCGCAGTAGCCAAGCACGAAAACAAACGCCCGCGACTCGCCCGGGGCAAGGTCAAGCTTTATATGGTGCGAGCCGACCGGCGACCAGCCCGAAGCCACGGAGTCGCCCGACTTCCCCGCAAACACCGTTTCCGGGCGATCGAAGCCGTTGTACAGACCCAGAAAGGCCTGGCGGTCCGTGTCGAAGCCGGCCACGGGAACGTTCACCGCCCAAACCGCGTAGTGGTTGCGGCGCTCGCGGTATTCGGTTTTGTGGTAGATTCGGGAGCCGCCGTTTTCGATCTCGACTTCGCCTATGCTGTAGTTGCGCTGGAAGTTCGTCATGTCGTCGTTGGCGTTCCACAGGCAGAATTCGACAAAGGAAAACACGTCCACGTTTTTCCGGGCGGCGGACTTGTTGGTAAGCACCACCTTGTGTATTTCGCAGCTGTCCCTCATGGGCACGAACGAGGTCTGCGAAAAAGCCAGGCCGTTTCGCGCCGAGGATATCCGCGAGTAGCCCATCCCGTGACGGCACTCGTAGCCCGACAGCTCGGACTTCATGGGCATCCACGAAGGCGTCCACACGTCATTGCCGTCGCGAAGGTAGAAGTAGCGGCCGCCGGAATCCGCCGGCACGTTGTTGTAGCGGTATCGGGTAAGGCGCAGCATCCTTGCGTCCCTGTAGAAGCAGTAGCCGCCGGACGTGTTCGAAAACAGGCCGTAAAAATCCTCGCTGCCAAGGTAGTTGATCCAGGGATAAGGGGTGTCGGGACGGGTGATTACGTATTCCCGTGCGTCGTCGTCAAAAAAACCGTATTGCATGGCTTCCTCCGTAAGTCATTGTACATCAATTTCGCCCGTCGCGCAATTTGGCGGCACCGATTTGACACCGAGGGTATTCCGGTTTAGCATTACAGGCGTCCAACTTAGGAGGAACGAATGGCGAAATACATTTTAGCCCACGATTTGGGCACAAGCGGCAACAAGGCGACGCTGTTTTCCGTAGACGGGGAGCTCGGGGCTTCCGTTCTGCACGAATACCCCGTCTCCTACCCCAACCAGGGCTGGGTGGAGCAGGATCCGGAAGACTTCTGGAAGGCCGTGTGCGTTTCCACAAGCCGGCTTTTGGAGAAGGCGAAAGTCGCGCCTTCCGACGTGGCGGCGGTATCGTTCAGCGGGCAGATGATGGGCTGTCTTCTTGTAGACGGGGAAGGCAGGGCGCTTCGCCCAATCATCATCTGGGCCGACACGCGCGCGGGGCGGGAGGCCGAGGAAATGGAACGCGGGCTTGGGATGGAATACGTGTACCGCACCACCGGGCACCGCATAAGCGCCTCGTACTCGGCGGCAAAGCTGCTGTGGATCCGCGGCAACGAAAGCGGGGTCTACAAGCGGGCGCACAAAATGCTCCACGCAAAGGACTACGTGATTTTCAGGCTGACCGGAAATTACGTTACCGACTACAGCGACGCCGGCGGGACGAACCTTTTCGACATAAACAAAAAAGACTGGGACGACAGGATTCTTGGCGAGCTGAATATCCCCCGCTCCATGCTTCCGGATCCGCACCCCTCAAAAACGAACGCCGGGGGCATAACCTCCTCGGCGGCCCGCGAGACCGGCCTGCTTGAGGGAACGCCGGTTATCATAGGCGGCGGCGACGGGAGCTGCGCCACGGTGGGCGCCGGAGTCGTAAGCGAGGGGAACGCCTACAACGTGCTCGGCACCTCCTCGTGGATTTCGCTTGCATCCAAAAACCCCGTGCCGGATCCGGAAATGCGCACCTTCACGTGGACGCACCTGGACGAAAACCTTTTCACTCCCTGCGGAACGATGCAGGCGGCCGGATATTCCTATAGCTGGTTCAGGGACACGTTCTGCCAGGACGAAACAAGCCGCGCAAAAGCCGCGGGCAAAAGCCCCTACGATTTTATCAACCAAGGCGTGCTTGAATCCCCCCCCGGGGCGGGGGGGCTTTTGTGGCTTCCCTACCTGCTCGGCGAGCGTTCCCCCAGATGGGACCACGACGCAAGGGGAACGTTCGTGGGCCTTTCCATAAGCTCCGGCAAGGGAGACGCTGCAAGGGCCGTTCTGGAAGGCGTGGCCTTTAACCTCAGAATCATACTGGAGATTCTGGAAAAGGGCACGAAGAACGGCATAGGCGAGGTCATTCTGATAGGCGGCGGGGCAAAAGGCGACGTTTGGCTGCAAACCCTTGCCGACGTGTGGCAAAAGCCCCTTGCCGTGCCTGTCTTCAGGGAGGAGGCCACAAGCCTTGGGGCGGCAATCTGCGGCGGCGTGGGCATAGGGGCGTTCGAGGACTTCAGGGTTATCAACAAGTTCAACAAGATCGAAAAGACCATACAGCCCAACGCGGCCCTGGCGGAAAAGTACCTGGCGCTGTTTTCGATTTTCGACGAGTCCTACGAGGGCATGAAAGGCGTTTACAAAAAACTTGCGGAGTACAGGCGCAGGTTTTGCTGATTGACTGCGAAGGGCCTACGCCCCGCCCTTCGGGGCGGGGCCGCCGTTTGCGCGCGAAGGCGGAAACCCAAAGAGCCGGCCCAAAATGAAACAGGAACCCACTATAGCGGAACGCTGGAACGGCCGCGCCCTTTTTGCCCTTCTGTGGCCGCTCATGGTCGAACAGTTTCTGCTTGTCGCCATGGGAGCCGCGGATACCGTAATGGTAAGCTCCGTGGGGGAGTTCGCCGTTTCCGGCGTAAACATCGTGGACAACATCAACAGCCTTTTGATAATCGCGTTTACCGCGCTTTCCACCGGCGGGGCGGTGGTAGTAAGCCAGTACATAGGCAGGCGCGACCACAAAAACTCCAGGGTCGCGGCAAAACAGCTTGTGTACGTCGCGGTTCTTGTTGCGCTGGCAATGACGCTTATAACGCTTCCGCTTCGCCGCCCGATAATAAGCCTGCTTTACGGCGACATCGAAGGCGACGTTATGGGGGCGGCCTACGTCTACTTTTTGTTTACGGCATTGTCGTATCCGTTTCTGGCCCTGTACACTTCCTGCGCCGCGCTGTTCCGCGCCACGGGAAACAGCAAAGTCCCGATGCGCATATCGCTTTTGGCAAACGTCCTGAGCGTTGGCGGCAACGTTCTTTTTATTTACGTTATGGGGATAGGCGTGCTGGGAGCCGCGCTCTCTACTTTTGTAAGCAGGATAATCGCGGCGGCGATTGCGGGCTCCATGCTTTACCGCAACGAAAGAAGCCACGTTTCCCTTTCGGGATTGTTCAACGTCCGAATCGAGATACCCATGATAAAAAACATTTGCAACGTGGGAATCCCAAGCGCGCTGGAAAGCTCGATGTTCATGGTCGGACGAATCCTTACCCAGCGCATTTTCGTCGTTTTCGGAACGGCGGCAATGGCGGCAAACGCCATTACCAGCGTTATAAATTCCATGTCGTTTATGCCCGGAACGGCTTTTGGCATAACGCTTATGGTGGTGGTAGGGCAGTGCATCGGCGCGGGGGATTACGCGGCGGCAAAAAAGCAGGCGGCCAGAATCATGAAGCTCGCCCACGTTTTTTTGTTTGCGATAAGCGCGACCATTTTTATTTTCATGGAACCGCTCGTGGGCCTGTTCAACCTAAGCCCCGAAGCCCAAAAGCTGGCGATGTCGTTTCTGCGGATACACTGCATTTCCATGGCGCTTGGCTGGTCGATGAGCTTCATCCTTCCAAACGCCCTTCGCGCCGCAGGGGACGCCCGCTATGTAATGATTGTCGCGGTGGTTTCCATGTGGACGGTCCGCGTAAGCGCCGCGTACCTCTTCGTGTTCGTCCTTGGCATGGGCCCGCTTGGGGTGTGGGCCGCGATGGGCTCGGATTTTGCCGTAAGGGGCGTCTGCTACTTCCTGCGCTGGATAGGCGGCAAGTGGCAGGACAAGCGCGTCATCACGGATTGACCGCAGGGCGAAGCCGCCTTTTCCCACGTTCAGCTTGACACCGGGCCGATACCGGAAAATAATTAAACGTATGTTGCGAGCTCCCCTTGTATTTGCCGCCTTCGCGGCGGCGTTTGCCCTTAGCTCGGCGGGCCTTTTTGCCGCGCCCCTCATTTACGGTTTCTACCAGGCGCCCCCGGCAGGCGCGTCTGCCGCGCAGAGGGCCGAGGCGTTCTTGCAGGCCCGCGAACGGCTTTTGCTTGCCGCAAGGGGTTACGCGGGCACGCCCTACCTTCTGGGCGGCACCACAAGGAGGGGCATGGACTGTTCCGGCTTTGTGTACCGCAGCTTCCGAAGCGCGCTTGGAGTAAGTCCGCCCCGCACCAGCGAAAGCATGTTTTTGTGGACGGAAAGAATCGCCGCCGGCGAGCTGCAACCCGGCGACCTCGTGTTTTTTAGGACAACCGGCACGGCAAGAATCACCCACGTGGGCATCTATACCGGCGACGGCTTCTTCATACATTCCGCCTCGCAGGGTCGCGCCACAGGAGTAATCTTTTCCAGGCTCGACGAACCGTACTGGGCCGGCGTATACGCCGGAGCCGGCAGGGCCCTGCCCGGAATCTGCCATGCCGAAATAACCGGCGGGGCCGCCGCCGAGGAGGAAGGCGCCGGCTCAAGGCGGTTTTTTTTTAGAAGAAGGGCGGAAGGGCAAAACGAAACCGGACTCGCCCTGCTTGGCTTGTCGGTCGCCCCCACTTGGCGAAGGGGATAGCCGAAAATGCAAAGCGTTTTTTTCTATCGGTTCGACGGGCTGGGCAAGGGCCCCATCGGGATAGCCGATGACGGCGACGCCATTGTAGAGCTGTTTTTCGACGGCCACGCCCCCTCCAGCCTTGTAAACGACGAAACCCCGCGCCGCGAAACCCCGCTTATAAAAAGGGCCGCGCGTCAAATCGAAAAGTACCTCGCCGGAAAGCTCAGGGAATTCACGGTTCCGGTCGCCTTCATGCGCGGAACCGGCTTCCAGCTTGAGGTTTGGCGCGCCCTGCAAACCGTCCCCTACGGCGAAACCCGCTCATACAAGGAAATCGCCGAGCTTATAGGCAGGCCAAAAGCCGTAAGGGCCGTGGGCATGGCAAACAACCGCAACCCCATTTCGATAATCGTCCCCTGCCACCGCGTAATAGGCCACAACGGAGCTCTGGTAGGCTACGGCGGCGGCCTCCCCGTTAAACGCCGTCTTTTAGACCTGGAACAGGGCGGACCCATGGAGCGGCTGCGCTAACCGCATGTCCGTTAATCTGCGGCGCAGACCGAAGGCCTGAAGATCGCAGTATCCAAGAAACTGGTGACCGCCACGACTTTCAATATCCGTGGTTGACTCGGCCGGGTACCGTGGCCGTTCCGAGAGCCGGTATTTTTTGTTTTACGCTTAACTGAAAGCCCAGATTGTCAAGGACTCTTGCAACCGTTACGAAGGACGGGAACACGGTTGTCAATGACTAATGCCTCGCCTTTCTGGTAAACCCGCTTGATTATAGCAACGCATTGCGATATTATCGCAGTATGATACTGTCGTTCAAGGACAAGGAAACGGAATCGGTGTACAACGAGCGGTTTTCCAGAAAGCTGCCGAAGAACATTCAGCGGCCGGCGCTTCGGAAACTGATAGTCCTGCACAACGCCGTTTCCCTTGAGGATTTGCGGATACCGCCCGGAAACAGGCCGGAGCAACTGCAAGGCGACAGAAAAGGGCGGCACTCGATAAGGATAAACGATCAGTGGCGCGTGTGTTTCGTGTGGGCAAACAACAGCGCCCATGACGTTGAAATCGCGGACTATCACTAGGAGGACGTATGGCGAACATCAAACCGATATTGCCGGGCGAAATACTCGAGGAGGAATTCCTCGTCCCTATGGGCATAAGCGCCTACAAACTGGCGAAGGACATAAACATTTCCGCGACGCGGGTTTCCGAAATACTGAAAGGAAAAAGGCGAATCACGGTTGACACCGCGCTGCGGCTGTCCAAGTATTTTGGGAACAGCGTGGAATTTTGGGTCGGCATACAAGCCGATTTTGAAATCAGAACGGCGAAAAAAGACCTGGCGGGCCAACTGGCGCAGATACGGCAAGCGGAAACGATGAGCGCATAGGGTCGTTGCGGGAAAACATCGTTTAATCCCCGTTCCCCGCCACAATGGACGCATGGCGGTAAACAGCACACATCTGGAATACACGCAAAACGCGGGGCTTTGGGAAAAAGCAGGGGACTGCGTGGACGGCGAACACGCGGTAGGCTATGATTCCCTGCGTATGGCACGCCAAGACGCAAAACTTTCCGGGTGTTCCACGCGGTCTTTCTCGCATTCACGGAACAAAGCCAGGTCTTCGTCCGACAGCGTATCGTCGTCGTCATCCGCCAAAACGCCCAGCAACGGACGCAACGCATGAAGCTTGCGTTCCGGCATGATATTGATAAGCTCGCGAATTTCGTCTCTTATGTTTAAAGCCCCGTTCATTTTAACCTCCCGTACACTCCGCCGCGCGGCGCAATCCTAAAAACCCAACGAATGCCGTCCCTGTCGTAAAACAGTATCCTGTAGCCGCCCACTTTAAGCCTGAAAATCCCGTGCTGTCCTTTCAGGGGCCGAATGTCCCCAACCGGAGGCTCTTTTTCCAAGCCGTCCAAGCCACCGTTGATCCTGTCCAGCATGGGCTGGTTTAACTTTTCGTACTCTTTTTCAGCCTTACCCGTCAGCCTGACTTCCAAATTGTGTCTCCAGTTTAATTCATGTTCTTTGGCAATGATATCCCTTTGTGCAGAGCTATGCAATCGCACGTTAGGAAACACCCGCGCTACAGGTAACGCAGGTGGAGATCAGGTACACCGGGACATTTTGGTGTCTGACACTCTCGCGCCTACCGAAAATAGAAGCAATTTAGGCGCAATTCTCCAAACAAGAACCACGTCGTCGCTTCTGTGCTCTTTAGTGTACGGGGTAGCATGACTGGCAGGTCATATATAGTGGCCTCTGCAACTAAGTATCCGCAGGTTTTGTTTTTCATCGGCGATGTAAACCAAGCGGTTTTCTTTATCAATACGGCGACTGAAACCTTTTATGTGCTTGAGCGGTTCCGGTTTGCCTATTCCTTTGGCAAGGCCGTTGCGTTGAATGTCCTTTATCAGGTCGTTGATTTTTTTGAAAGTCTTTCTGTCCTCGATATGCCAGCCAAGATATTCATCAAAGGAATCGGGGGTAAAGATAAGCTCATTCATTTTCCATAGCCTCAAGCTCGGCTATGGTTTTGGCGATGCCTCGGCCCTCTTCGATATCCTGCATACCTCGCTGTAGCTTCTCGGTAAATGTCGCATTG
>Ga0209755_10005080_pt1 | contig 15177 bp, 7 predicted proteins | sample TergutCo191P1_FD_187301 | JGI IMG/M metagenome (GOLD analysis project Ga0209755, IMG submission 187301) | Cornitermes sp. P1 segment gut microbial communities from Petit-Saut dam, French Guiana - Co191P1 (SPAdes) (version 2) | ecosystem: Host-associated > Arthropoda: Insects > Digestive system >... | reverse complement strand
CGAACCCTGCGCTGGGGAATCAACCGAAGGGAACGGGAAATATACCGCGAGGCCCTTTCCGCGCTGGGGCTGGGGCTGGAGGAGCGGCTGACGGCCAGGGTCGGCACCCTTTCCGGCGGCCAGCGACAGGCGCTTACCCTGCTGATGGCCACCCTGCAAAAGCCGAAACTGCTTCTGCTGGACGAGCATACCGCCGCGCTGGATCCCAAGACCGCGAAAATCGTTTTGGGGCTGACCAACAAACTGGTAAGCGACAACCGCCTGACCACTTTGATGGTAACCCACAACATGCGCGATGCCCTCGCCAACGGCAACCGCATTATGATGATGCACGGCGGGGGTATTATTCTGGACGTGAAAAGCGAGGAAAAAGCCGGGTTGACCATCCCCGACCTTCTTAAGATGTTCGAACAGGCCAGCGGCGAGGAGATCGCCAACGATCGGATGCTTCTGGCGTGACGGGCCGCCAGCTTGGGTTTTTTCGGATGTAATCTGTTTCGGCGATGGCAGGATTTCTCCAAATGTTCTCAGGGGTGTTTTTCCTAGCTTTACTGGGTTGGATCTGTGCTCTGGGGAAGGGCACTAGGCAGATTGTTATGCAATGTGCTATACACAGAGTTAGAGTTCCCTGGCAAAGCTGGGTTGCTATAGAACAGCATTTTTCATGTATTGACACATTACCATGTGAAATGCAAAATAAAGCATAAAAGCCTATAGAAGGGGTATATAATGCGTCCATTACTGTCTAAGGAAGCAGCAGCAAAATATTACAAAAAATGTTTAGAAACTTGCAGTAATAATTTGTCTCCTTCTCAGAAAATAATAGTTTTTCAGCACGATTTAGAACAGGGTATTTTAAGGGAAATAACGAACAAAACTGAACTGAAAGAACAGTTTGATTGGTTGGAAGATAATAAAATAATGCGTGGTAAACCTGGCGAAGAAGAAATAGGTTTTGTACCTGAAGTAATTGTCTCGGATATTAAAAATTTGAAAAAATGGAGAAATGTGAGTACTCATGACCCAAAAATGAAAGTGACTAAAATTAAATATTTAAGTCATTTTGAAACAATGGTTCGAACAATAAAGTTCTTTTCAGGTGTTGAATGGCCTGATGAAATTAAAGATATAATATCAGACAATCAGAACGCTTATGAAGAACTAACTTACGATAAATTAATACAAGCAGGTACTAGGTGTCATAAAAACGGGAAATTTAAAGAAGCCTTGGAATTTTTTGAAAGAGCAGAAGAAAAAATTCAAGGAGATAAGAAAAGAGGGGAAACCCTTTATGGTAAAATGGCTGATACATATTTAAAGAGTGGTGAGTATGGCAGGGCACTTAGTCTTTTTAGAGAAGCATTGAAAAACTGCATTTTAGTAAAAGGCGAGGATAATTTTCAGACTGCAAGATATTATCAAAAAATTGGAATTGTTTTGAGAAAGGATAGACAATACGAAAAAGCAAAAGAAAATTTTGAGAATTCAAAAAAAATCCTCGATGAAATGCGGAAAGAAGATCCTAATGATCCTAATGTGGCAAATCTTTATAATGATTTTGGACTCATGTATCTAAATGAAAAAAAATTTGAAGATGCGCATTTCTATTATGAACTCGCATATTCTATGCGAGAGGAAAATTACGAAAAATATGGAAAAGAAGAGAAAGAAGGATATTATGTCCGTGAATATGCCTATTCGGTACATAACATGGGAACGTATTATAATCAGTTAGTTGTAGACCGTTTCGATATTAGTAATGAAGAAAGAATAAAAAGGTTTAAAGAGGCGGCGGATCTTCACGAGAGGGCATACAATCTCCGTATGGACTTACTTGACGGCAGAAAACCGCTTGATGTAATCAAAGAAAGTGCTTTTAATGCAGATTTATGTCTGGATATAGCCCAGTCATTAACATTATGGGCTACTGATTTATTAGAGTTGGATAAAGCAAAGGTTGCGGAGGAAAAATGCAAGGAGGGATTAGAAATACGTGAAGCTATGCAGGGTACCAGTATTCAAGACAAAGCTTGGTCATATTATACATTAGGCTTAATAAAAAATAGTCTCAAAAAAAATGAAGAAGCCTTAAAATGTTTTTCTGAATCTTATCGAATAAGATTTAAAGCAAGCAACGATAATCACCCCTATGCGGCAAAAGCTTTATACCAAATGGGACTTATGAAATCAAAACTGGATATTGATAAGAAAGAAGTGCTCGGGGATTTAATGAAAGCGGCAAAAATACAAAAGCAATTTTTAAACGAAAATGATCCTGAATTAATTAAGACATTAGAATTAATAGATAAGCTTGAAAATTGATTTAAATGTAAAGAAATACTTCGTTTCAAAATTGAAGTAATTCAAAATAACTAGATGAAATTTCTTCAGTGGACTGGTTTGTAAAGATAATAAAAAAGAACTATTTTATTGAGGTTGAATTTCAAATCGATCAGGCCACAAAATCTGGGCTAATAAACTTGTACGGTTAAAAATTCCAGCCCCAAAAGTGTTAAGTTTCTGGTATTTCCCGCTATCATATAGTATAATGGAGAATCAGCTATGAAAACTGTAATTATTACCATGCCCATGAAGAAGGAAGTCTATTCGTTTCGTTACCCAGTGCAGGGAAATAGTGATATTGAATATGACGGCGAGCTAATGTTCGGTGTAAATGGGGTTCTGGCACGGGTTACCAAACCAAATGAGAAAGTAAAACTGCTGTTTATTGTTGTCCGCGGAGGAGCAGACCAAGGCATAGAAAACACAAAGCTATTCAGGCAGGAACTTGATCGGCTTACTGACGGAAAAAACCTCCATATTACCGAAGAATTGATTGAGCTGGAGCATACCCCAACAAAGGGCGAATTTGAAAAACTCACCAGTTGTCTAATAGATTTAATTGATGAAAAAGCGGAAATTCTCGCTGATATTACGTTTGGGAATAAGCCTTTTCCCTTGATACTTTTATGTGCCATAAATTTTGCGGAACAGTTTAAAGGGGCCGCACTCTTATATCTCATGTATAGCAGCGTTGAGTGGCCAGGGGGAGGACAGCCGCCCCGCAATCCGATGATTTACGACATAACATCAGCTTATTATTTACAAAAAATTATCGGTGCGATGGAGGGCCAAAATCCAGACATTGCCAGAAAAATGCTATGCGATTTTTTTGTTTTGTAACTTAAGTACAGGAGGCGTAATTTGCCGAAAAGCATAGCGGAACTGGAGCAAAATATTAATAATTCTATTTTTTTCAGTATCTCTGGGGAGAATGTTGAGTCATTACGTAATACCGCAAAAACAAAACTTGTGTTTGATTTATTGGAATATGGTAAATTCTACTGGTCTATAGCTAAACATGGAGATGCAGTCCATGATGCAATTCTTTATTGCATGGAAAAGTTTAGCAATGAGAAAGGAATATTCACCGACTTTTTTAAAAATCGGGTTAAATTTGAAATAATAAACAGTATAAAAACAGAAAAAAAAGATAATTACTTCTATGCTGATCCTGTTTTAGGTGTTGATGATGACGGAATAGAATTTACCTTTTTTGATACGAAAGAATTTGCTCAAAACAATGTAGAACAGAAGATAGAAAAAGACATATCCTGTCAAGAAATGGCAGCCTATTTTGAAATTATCGAACGGTCATTTCTGGAATTACAGGATAGAGTTAAGCCTATGCTACGAGCCTATTGGACTCTAAGAAGTTTTGATGCGCTAATCAGTATCAATCTTCCAGATTACCGCCGCTATACATGGATAGATTATGATTTTCTAGAAAAATATCGCTGTGCAGAAAAAACACCAACCCAAAAAGAAGTAGCCGCTTCCTTTAATCGTAGTGAACAGGATGCAAGCAGAGCTATCAATAAATTTATTGAACGTATTTCTCCGCTGATTAAGATGAAAAATGCGAAATAACTGTTAAGTTTTTTGCTCCTGTCGCTATTAATAGGTATAGGAAAAAAACAGACTCTTGTGGGTCTGAAGCCGTTTCTTTTGGAGGTTTCTATGTTGTTTTTGATTCCTGCTGCTATCGCAGCGGCCAAGGCTCTTGGAGCAGTTATCGTTGTTACTACTGGTACCAAAGCTGCCGCAGTTCTCGGGGCTGCGGCACTTACCGGTGGTGCTCTTGTCGGCACTGGAGTTGCCCTGAATAAGGCAGGTCACCGCAAGGGCCAGGCTGAGGGCAAAGCGTCTTAGCCGCTAAAATCCAGATGCAGCCCACCCGCCCGTCTGGATAAGGTGGAAGTTCGGTTTTAACCTTCTTCCTGTTTCGTTGGCTGCTGGGGCGTGCTGTCGCACTGCCTCAGTGGATAATTTAACTGTATGTTTCTGGGGAGGCACGATAACCGTAACTCCCCACAATATCAAGGCTACCCCGGAAGCCGGTCACTCCCAGGGCAGTCGAAGGACCTACCAGATAGCATTCAGATCCGGGCTACGTGCAAGGCGAAACCCTATAACCCAGTTTGCGCTGTCCGGGGTGGCGCTGTTTCGCACCACGCTCCGCACGTTGCCGGCCACATTGTTCCAGCTTCCGCCGCGCCTGACCCGTTCGGTTCCATGGTCCGCCCCTCTGGGGTTATTGTGAACCGTGACAAACGGGTTGGCGTTTATCATGTTTTTGTAAGAATCGAACCAGTCCCAGCACCATTCGCTGACGTTCCCGTTCATGTCAAAGATACCAAGAGCGTTGGGTTGTTTTGATCCCACCGGACGGGTCTGGCTGCCGCTGTTTGTGTTGAACCACGCCACGTCATCCGCATTGTTGCTTCCGGCATAGACGAAGTTGCCGGGCGATCCGTTTCCGCCCCTTGCCGCGAATTCCCATTCGGCTTCGGTTGGCAGGCGGAAGCCGCTACCGGTCCAGTCCACATCGACAAACGCCCTGCTTATGTTGGTTATGCCCATGGTAACCGTAGTCTCGGCACCTAAAATATTGTAGACCCTTCCCAGCCCCCAATTATCGCTAAGTGCATTTGCAAACACCAGTGCGTCGTACCACGACACTCTTTCCACGGGGCGCGAGGGTTGGCCGGCCTGGAACTGGCTGGGGCGGACAGTAATCCCAAAGGAATTACCGCTCATAACTCTTTCAAAATCTTCCTGCGTTACCAGCTTCCTGCTAATGTAAAAACCGTCCAAAGTTACCGGGCGTGTCGGGTATGCGTGATAGGCCGCAGGGCTGCCGCTTACGCCGGATTCGCCCATAATAAAGCTTCCTCTTGGCACCCAAACCATATCAGGGACGGGGGGAACCCACCTGGCATGGAGTGTCATGCTACCGGTTACCTGGGTATCAAAGTCCCATGGCTGGAAAGTCGCCGGATCGTCGGTGCCATTGGTGCTGTAGTCCCAGCGCAGAAAAGACCAGCTTGTCGTGTCGGTGCTTACAAGCGGCGGCATGAACGGCTCCGCAACCGTGCTGTTGTGGGTAACGTTCTGATCCGCCGGCTGGGGATGGGGCGCGTTGCCGGGGCGCATTCTTAGGTTGAACGTGACGATATAGGTCGCGACTTCCCATCTGGCAAACAGGGTCATGGTGGAAGTTACCAGATTGCTGTCGAAGTCCCATTCGTTAGTAAGTCCCGAATTTGTGTACCAGCCAATCAGGGCCATGCCCGGATTGGTGACCAGCGGTCTTGCAACCCTTTCGCCGTGCGTGACAGTCTGCGCACCCGGCTGTGAGGCCGTCCCGCTGTTCACATTGAACGACACATTGTAAATGTTAGGAAACCATCTGGCGTAAAGATAGAAAGGGTCAACACCCGGGGCCTCGTCGGGTTCGGTTAGTCTGTCCGACGTAAAATTCCACTGCTGGGTAAAAGCCAGGTCCGTAAACCAGCCACCGAAAGTATGCCCGGCTCTACTCGGGTTACCGGGGTTCAGAATTCTACCGCCGCCTAAAATATTTATGGTAAAATGGATTTGCGGCATATCATTGCCGCCGTTTACCATGAAAGCCACGGTACGGGTTTGATATACCCATCTGGCATACAGGGTCATGGAATTGGTGACAGTATCGTTTGAGAAATCCCACCGCCTGCCCCATTCGTTGAATGTTCCATCCCCGGTATACCAGCCGCTAAAAGCCCGACCGTCTCCCAACTGCGGAGGATTTGCCGGTTGTACAACGTTACCGCCAAAGGCCACCGATTGGTCGGATATTATGGCGGCGGAAGGGCTTGTGTCAAATCTTATCTCGTAAAAGGTAAGGCTCCACCTGGCCTCCAGTGTCATGTGTCTGTCCACAGTGTCCACATCGAAGTTCCAGCGAACACCTGCGGCCGTATACCAGCCTTGGAAACCCATGCCTGTCTTGGTCATAGGCTCCGGACTTTGAATCCTGTTGCCGTGCACGATAACCTGGCTGTTAGGTGCCGGGGTTCCGCCGTTTGCCTCAAACGTGACATTGTACTGGAGCGTAACCCACCTTGCATACAGTACCAGCGTTTCGGCGACCACGGTATCGGTAACAAAGTTCCACGCCGTTGTAAATATCATGTCGGTAAACCAGCCGGCGAAACCGTGCCCGAGCTTGGTCATGGCAAGCGGCTCCTTGACTCTGGCCCCCATGATCAGGTCCTGGGTTCCCGGTACCGGGGTTCCGCCGTCCGGCATGAACGTTACGGTACTATGCGGCTCGTCCCATTTGGCGTACAGGGTCAGATCCATGTTTACGGTATTTGTTGCAAAATTCCACTCGGTACCCCAGTTGCCGCCCGTGCCGTCCGCCGTAAACCATCCGCCGAAACCATAGAACATGTCGGAACCGGGGGAAAAGCGTTTCCTCATTGACGCAGGTTCCACGGCCCTCATGCCGTCGACTATCCGCTGGGCTTCCGGCCACGGGCTTGTGTTGCTTGCCTCCACGGGTACGCCGGGATCCGCGTTGAACGTTACGGTGTAGACCGACGGGTTCTGCTCCCATCTGGCGTACAGTGTTAAATTCTCGCGCACTGTGTCCGTGGCAAAGTTCCATGCGTTGCCGGTAAAACCAATGTTCGTAAACCAGCCACCGAAGGTAAAGTCCGTCCTTGTCATGGGGGCGGGCCTGATAACCACGCCGTCGTAAATAACGCGCTGTTCCTCCGGGGGCGGCAGGCCGCCGTTTGCCACGAAAGTAATGGTCAAGTGGTTTCGCTCCCATCTGGCGTACAGGGTAAGATTTCCTTCCACCGCGTCCGTGGCAAAGTTCCACGCATTGCCGGTAAAACCCGCGTTGGTAAACCAGCCGCCGAAACTAAAACCCGCTCTTATCATGGGGGCCGGGCTTGTGGCCCTGGAACCGTGAAGGATGCGCTGTTCCGCCGGGGCCGGCAAGCCGCCATTTGCGACAAACGTGACGGTGTACTGGTTCGGTTCCCACCAGGCATACAGGATAAAGGAACCGGTAACAGTGTCGTTTGCAAAATCCCATGCGTTACCGGTAAAATCGGCGTTGGCAAACCAGCCGCCAAAATGATACCCAGTTATTGCCATTGGTTCAGGCCTTGTAACCTTGGAACCCCACACGACAAGCTGGGCGGCCGGGGGGGGGGATCCGACACCTGCGGCAAAGCTGACGATATGGTGATCCGCGTCCCATTTTGCATACAGCGTTATGGCCCCGGTTACCGTATCCGTGGCAAAGTTCCAGGCATTGCCGGAAAAGTCCGCACTTCTGAACCAGCCGCCAAACCCGTGCTGGTCGTTGCTCATGGGCAGGGGCTCCACGAGCCTTCCACCGTAAGCTATCACCTGATCCTGCGGCGGGGGGGATCCGCCGTTCGCGGCAAACGTAACCGTACGAATCTGCGGATCCCACTTTGCATACAGAATCAAATTGTCCGTTACCGGCATGGCGAAATCCCACTCGCTGGTAAAACCGGTGTCGGTAAACCAGCCGCCGAAACCGTTTCCGGCAAGGCTCATCCCGGGGGGGGGCTCTTGGGCCTTGGATCCGGCAAGCAGGGCCTGAGCCGTCGGTATCGGGGATCCGCCGTTTGTTATGAATGTCACTGAAACCGGGATTGGAACCCATTTGGCGTACAGGGTCAGGTCACCGCCCACCGTGGCGGTGGCGAAATTCCATTTGTCGGTAAAGCCGGTATCGGTAAACCATCCGCCAAAACCAAATCCCAGCCGGCTCATCGGCGAGGGTTCCACGACTCTTCCGTCGCGGGCTATCTGCTGGTTTATCGGAACCGGCGATCCGCCGTTTGCGTTGAGCGTAACGGTGTGGAAGGGCGTTTCCCATTTGGCGTACAGGGTCAGGTTTCCGCCCACCGTGCGGTTAAAGTCCCATTTGTCGGTAAAGCCCTCGTCCGTGAACCATCCGCCGAAACCAAATCCGGTAAGGCTCATCGGCAGGGGTTCAACGGCTTTTCCCGGATAGGCAACTTGCTGTTGCATCGGCTGCGGCGATCCGCCGTTTGTGGCGAACGTGACGGTGTAGCGGTCCCGTTCCCATCTGGTGTGCAGGGTTAAATTGCTGTCAATAGTACGGGTGGAAAAATCCCATCTGTCGGTAAGAGCGGCATCGGTAAACCAGCCGTCAAACACGTAGTGGTCTTTTTGAATCGACAGGGGTTCAACGACCCTTCCCCCGCAGGCTACCCTTTGATCTTCCAGAACCCGCACGCCGTTGTCAACGAAGCTGACAATGCAGAATGCACTGGACCATCTGGCGTACAGGATTAGATTGCCGCTTACCGTGTCCGTGGCGAAATTCCATGCCTGGCCGGTAAACGCCGAGTCCGTATACCAGCCGCCGAAACCGAGTCCGCCTGCATGGGTCATAACCGGTGGTTGTTTTATGTTCGCCCCGGAAAAAAGGGTCTGGTCCGGCGGTGCCGGCATTCCTCCGCTTGTCTCGAACGTTACGGTATACGAAACCGGAACCCATCTGGCGAAAAGGGTCAGATCCCTGTCCACCGTGTCCTCGGCGAAATTCCACGCGTCGCCCGTGTAACTCGCATTTCTGAACCAGCCGCCAAACCCGTGATGCTCCCTGCTTACCGTCGGCACCTTTGCGATTCTGCCTTCATGGGCTATCAGCTGATCCCCGACGGCCGGCAGACCGCCGACCACGTTGAAACTTACCACATGATATACAGGGCCCGCCGGGGTCGGCCCCGGTTCCTGCCCTTCGTCTCCCCACCACCTTTCCATGATCGGATTGCGGCAGGCGGTAAAAAAAACGCAGGCAAGCACCAGCAAACCGAAAACGAATTTTGCATTTCCATGTTTCATGTCGGCCCTCCAGAATCGGGACATCGCGGCTTCGACAAGGTTGGGCAAGGCTGGATGCGAAAAACGAAAGTTCCGCGACGACAGTGGTTTCGAGTGATACTAAAAGATAATCAAAAACCCATGGAAGTCAAGCAGAATTGCAGGGCCGCGCACCCCTTGCATATTTCACTACACAAATGTATAGTAGTTTTATGGACCTAGGGGAAAAAATCCGGCTTCTTGCCGGAGCCGCAAAGTACGATGCCTCGTGCGCTTCGTCGGGTAGCGGCGGGGCCTCCGCGAAGGGTACGCTGGGCGGCGGAAAATTCGGCGTTAACCTGCCAGCCGGGGTTTGCCATAGCTGGACCGAGGACGGCCGCTGTGTCAGCCTGCTGAAGCTGCTGTTTTCCAACACCTGCCGTTACGACTGCGCCTACTGCGTAAACCGCGCCTCGGCGGACATCCCACGCGCCGGCTTTACCGTGCGGGAGCTGGTTGACATAACCTGCGAGTTTTACCGGCGCAACTATATAGAAGGACTTTTTCTGTCGTCCGGAATTTTCGCGGATCCTGACATCGTAATGGAAAAGATGATCGAAACGGCGCGTGCACTCCGCGCCGAGGCCGGTTTTGGCGGCTATATCCACATGAAGATAATCCCCGGCACCGGCGGGCGGCTAATCCGAGAGGCCGGGCTGTGGACGGATCGCCTTAGCGTAAACATTGAGCTTCCCACGGACAACAGCCTTAAAACCCTTGCCCCCGACAAGTCCGGTCGGGAAATCCTTGGTGCAATGGACGACTTTTCCAACCTTTCCGGCGAGTTCGAGCAGGCCCGCCGCAGTCCCGGCTTTTTCAGACAGGGCAGAAGCACGGTTCCGGCCTTTGCCCCGGCAGGCCAGAGCACACAGCTTATCGTGGGGGCCAGCGCGGAGGACGACCGCCAGATCGTAAACCTCTCGAGTTCCCTGTACCGCAAGTTCTCCCTTAGGCGGGTGTACTACTCGGCGTTTGTCCACCCCAGCCATACCCCGGAAGAACGTTCGCCGGGACCTTCCGCCCCCGGCGATCCCCGTTTGCCGGATCTTTCCGCCCCGCCGCTGGTACGCGAGCATCGTCTGTATCAGGCGGACTGGCTGATGCGCTTTTACCATTTTGCCGCCGGCGAAATCCTGTGCGAGGACCAGCCCTTCCTTGACCCGCACGTGGATCCCAAAACCTCCTGGGCTCTGAGACATCTGGATTTTTTCCCCGTGGAAATAAACCGCGCCGACTATGAGACCCTGCTCAGGGTTCCCGGCATCGGGGCGAAAAGCGCACGCAGAATAATCGAAACCCGCCGCTCCCGCAAAATCAGCTTCGACGGCCTTCGCCGCCTTGGCGCGGTGCTTAAACGTGCCAAGTATTTCGCCACCTGCGGCGGCTTGTCCATCGAGCGTCCGGACGATCCCGGGCGCATACGCCGCCTGATCGCGGACACCGACGGCGCGGGCCTGCAACTCCCGCTGTTTGAGTTTTGAATTACCGGACGGTAATCTCCACCGCGTCGTACCCGGCCCCGTCCTCCACCACGATAAGGTGCGATCCCCGGCGCAGGGGCAGGGCGAAGACCCCGGCGTGGTTTACGCTTCCCTGCAAAACGCCGTTGGCGTAGACCAGGGCCCCCGGGCCAAAGCCGACGGTCTCCACCCGGATCGCCTGGAACTCCGGGGAGAGGGCCGGGTTGAAGTGAAACACCGAACCGGATACCGGGAGCCGGATGCGCGAATCCCCGGACTGGGCCACCGTGCCGCGCCGGAAACGCTCGGCGAGCCATGACTGGAACTCCGGGGGGAACTCCGGCGCGTTCCCCGGGGAATTCCTGGCCACCCCGGACTCGGCAAGGAAGTCCCCGGAACCCCGGGTGCCCGCCGGGAGGTGCCAGGTGCAGGAACCCAGCGGGGTCCCGGCGACAAGCCACTCCCGCGCGATGCCCGGGCAGGCCGGGGTTGCGGCCATCCCGGAAAGCGAGCAGATCCGGGCTTCGCGAAGGTTCCCGGTGTCGGGTGCCCGGGGAAACCCTGCCAACGCGCCGCCCGGGGTTTCGGGCCGCCGGCCCTCCAGCGCGTAAAGCAGGTCCGACGCTATGCGGGCGGGAATGGAACTGCCGGTTCTCCCGATAACCGTCTCGCCGGAAAAGTTCCCCATCCACACGCCCACGGTATACCGGGGACTGGCCCCCAAAGCCCAGATGTGCTGGAATTGGTTCGCCGTGCCGGTCTTAAATATAGAAGGAAACGTCGTCGCCATGGTCGGTGCCTGCCCGAAGCCCAGAAACCGGCTGGGTCCGTCGGCCAGAATGTCGGTGACAAGCCACGACGCATACTCCGACATGACCGCCAGGGACGCATCAGCAGACGGCGTTTCCGGCGGCAACGTTCCCGCCGAAGACTGCCCCCGCGTCTCGGTAAAGCGCAGCTCCAGCGTGCGGCCGCCCCGGGGGAACACGGCGAAGGCCCTGGTCAGTTCCTCCAGCGTCACCTCGGCGTTGCCCAGCGCAAGGCCGAGGCCGTGGTCCATCGTGCTTTCCGCAATCGAATCGAAGCCGAGCCTTACAAGGTACTCCTCGAAAGCCCCGACCCCCAGCCGCTCAAGTACGTAGACCGACGGGATGTTCAGCGACGAGGCAAGGGCAACGCGGAAACGCACCGGTCCGTGGAAGCGGCGGTTGAAGTTCGTCGGGCTGTACGCCTCGCCTCCGCCGAAAACGGTGGGGATGTCCGGCAGAATGTCGTTGGGCGCGAAACCGTTCTCCAGAGCCTGCGCGAACAGAAAGGGCTTCAGCGTGGAGCCAGGCTGGTTCCGCACCGTCACCCCGTCGATCTGCCCGCTGGCCGCGTCGTCAAACCACGAGGCCGAACCAACGTAGACCAGCACCGCGCCGGACTGGTTGTCTATTACCAGAATCGCCCCGTTGTTTACCCGGTTGGCTTCCAGCAGGGAAAGCTCCGACACGAGCCGCCTTTCGGCGAAAAGCTGCAGGTCCAGATCAAGCGTGGAACGTATCCGCGTTCCTGTTTCCCGGCGCGACAGCCGGGCAACGCGGTCGGTAAAGTGCGGGGCGAAAAAGGGCCGCTTCGCCTCGACAAGCATATCGGGGGAGGCTTCGGCGGCGGCATCCGTCAGGGTTGCCTCGTCCAGCCCAAGGCCGGCGCGTCGGGAAAGGGACAGTGCCGCGCTCACCGCCATTCCGGGTTCCCTTGCAGGATCGAACAGCGCGGGCCGGCGTGGGATTACCGCGAGCAGCGCGGCGCGCGCGTCGTCAAGGTGGGCCGGCTCCCTGCCGAAACGCGCGCGGCCGGCGGCGGGAAGCCCCTCGATATTGCTGCCGAAGGGAATGTTGTTAATCCACAGTTCAAGAATTTCGTCCTTGGAAAGCCGGGCCTCCAGCCGCAGCGCGTCAAAGCCCTCGCGAATCTTTCCCCGCATACCATGCCCGCGCGGGTTTATCATCCGGGCAAGCTGCATGGTAACGGTTGACGCTCCGGACACCGTGCGCCCGGCCCGCAGGTTGCGAACACCGGCCGCCGCGACCGCCGCAGGGTCAATCCCGGGATGCAGGAAAAACCGCCTGTCCTCGGCATGAAGGAACACCCGCAGAACCCCGGGGGGAATTTCCCCCAGCGGCACCCACTCGCGCCTTACGCCGTCATCCGCCGGGAACACCCGCAAAAGCCGCCCGTTGCGATCGTGCACCGCGAAGCCATAGGAGCGTGCCCGGAACGCCTCCAGTTCGGGATAGGGGGTAAGGCGCAGGAACAGGTGTACTGCAAGGAGGCAGAGGGAAACGGCGAGGGCGATTTTCGCAATGCGGAACGCCGGGGTTTTGCGGGTTAGGTTCATCGTGCCTCCTTGTCGAAAGTATACACGAAAAGCCCGCATCAGCGCACCTGGACCACGACTTGCGGTTCCCGGTCCAGGGTGTCCAGAACAACTTCTTCTCTGGTAAAACAAACGCCGCTCTTCTGGGCGGCGTTTGTTTACCTACGTCAGCTCGCCCGTCTGGAGGTAATGTCGTTCATGGTCGAGACAAGCTGCTTGTTTATCGACACCATATGGGAGTACCCGCTCTTAAACGTCGCGGTTTGTTGTTTAAGGTTGCCGAACACTACCGCGATCTCATGGCTCTCGTCCGACAGCTTGCTAAAGGTTTTGATTATATCACCAATAACCTCGGCAAAGATGTTTATCTCCTTGGAAATCTCGCCAATGCATTTGTCCGTTTCGTCGGACTGCTTCGAAGTAACGGCTATACCGTCGATAATGTTTTTAAGCGTCCGGGAAATGTCAACCGAATTTATCCTGGTGCTTTCCGAAAGGCGACGTATCTCGTCGGCCACCACGGCAAAGCCCCTTCCCGCATCCCCCGCATGAGCGGCCTCGATGGCGGCATTCATTGACAGCAAATTAGTGTTTGCGGCAATCGAGCTTATTATCTGAATTGCGGAACTTATGCCTTCCACCAGTTGCGAAATAACCTGGACGGACTGCCGTGTTCCGTGCATGGCACTCTGAACACGCGCGGTATTGTCCAGCAGACGTTTTATGGATTCCTGCTCCTGCCGCGAAATCTCGGAAACATGCTTTAGGGAAGTCAGCATATGCTCGGTCTTTTGGGTTGATTCCTCGACGGCCCTTGTCTGGGAGTCAATGCTCTCGTCGAAGTCGGTTACAAGTTTGGTAATGGTGCCGATAAACTCCGTGTTATGCTTGACCTTCTCAATCAGTTGCCTGTCGAGTTCCTCTATCTTTTTCTCTTCCGCCAGATTCAGCAAAAGCCCGGCCACACGAAGAGGCTTTCCCGTCTCGTCCCGCATGGTATCGCCCGTGGCCCGGAAAAAGCCGTAGTCGCCATTCTTTAATTTAAGGCGATACTTAACGTCGAAAGGGGTTCTCCCCGAATAATCCAGCATGTGCCTTGCAAACGCGTTTACAGCCATCTCCTTGTCTTCCGGATGAAGGCGGTCGCTCCAACTGCTAAGCTTGTTGGGAAAATCAATTTCGTTAGAGAAGCCCAGCATTCTGCGAAAGTCCTCCGACCAGATGAATATATTGTTAGGGTTAACAGGATCGCCGGCAATTACCTCCATGTCCCACAGTGCCGTACGAAGGGCTTTGTTTGCAAGCTGGTATTTCATGATATTGTAATTAACACCATCTTTATAATTCAGAATTGCCATAGAGAGGTTTTCGAAAATTTCCCTGACCTCGGGGGAAAGCCCGGCATCGGGTTTAACTATGGACAGATCCCTTGATTTGCTTTTTTCCAGCAAACGCCTGCTTTCAGTGAGCAACGTTTCAATACTGGAAGACTGGGCCGATTTCTGTTTTTCCTTATTCCAAGTCATGGGTTTTCTCCTTTCCGCTTGCGGATGCAGGCAGTATAGCCTTCGCTGGATATAAGATAAGACTCCGCAACCCCGGAATCAAGCGGAAACCGAAAATAATTTCAGGACGAATTCCCGGTCACAAACTCCAGCCCCTCGCCGGCCCTGTCCGCAGTCACGGTATCCCCGTCGCGAATACCGCCCGCGATAACCAGTTTTGCCAGCGGATTTTCAAGTTCGGCCTGTATCGCCCGCTTTAAGGGCCGGGCCCCGAACATGGGATCGTAACCGCGCAAGGCAACAAAGTCCCTTGCCGCATCGGTAAGCACCAGAGTTATTTTCCGCTCGGCAAGCCTTTCCGCCAGCCGCGCAAGCTGAATGCCCACGATTTTGCCGACCTCGTCCCTGCCAAGACGGTTAAAGATTACCGTTTCGTCTATGCGGTTTAGAAATTCCGGCCTAAATGTCTGCTTGAGCAGTTCGGAAAGGGAGCCGCGCAGGGTTTCCGGATCCCCGGTTTCCAGAATCAGGTCGGAACCAAGGTTGCTGGTCATTATTATGATGACGTTTTTAAAGTCAACCACTC
>Ga0209755_10005079_pt1 | contig 15177 bp, 8 predicted proteins | sample TergutCo191P1_FD_187301 | JGI IMG/M metagenome (GOLD analysis project Ga0209755, IMG submission 187301) | Cornitermes sp. P1 segment gut microbial communities from Petit-Saut dam, French Guiana - Co191P1 (SPAdes) (version 2) | ecosystem: Host-associated > Arthropoda: Insects > Digestive system >... | reverse complement strand
CGTTTATTGGGATGGGCTATTATTCGGCGATTACGCCTGCGGTGATTGTGCGAAACGTGTTGGAAAATCCAGGTTGGTACACGGCTTACACGCCGTATCAAGCGGAAATTTCGCAAGGCCGTTTGGAAGCTTTGCTGAACTATCAAACGATGATCATGGATATGACGGCAATGCCGATTGCCAATGCGAGTTTGCTGGATGAGGCCACAGCCGCGGCCGAGGCGATGATTATGTTTTTCAATTCGCGCACGAAAGAGCAAATCAAAAGCGGTGCAAACCGTTTTTTGGTGTCGCAAGATTTATTTCCACAAACGATAGATGTCTTGAAAACACGGGCGTTTCCGTTGGGTATCGAATTGGAAATTGCAAAGCATTCGGACTTTAATTTGACGGAAAATGTGTTTGGTTTGATGCTACAATATCCGATGCAATGCGGCACGGTTTGCGACTATTCAGCACTCGCCAAACAAGCCAAAGAAAAAAATATTTTTGTTGCGGTTGCTGCGGATTTGATGGCATTAGCGTTGCTCACGCCTCCGGGCGAATGGGGCGTAGATTGTGTGGTTGGCTCAACACAGCGTTTTGGCTTGCCGTTGGGATTTGGTGGTCCTGCCGCAGGATTTTTTGCGTGTAAAGAAGATTTCAAACGCCAGTTTCCAGGGCGAATTATCGGTGTAACCATTGATGCGCAAGGCAATCGTGCGTTGCGTATGGCGCTCGCTACACGCGAACAACACATCAAACGTGAAAAAGCAACGTCAAACATTTGTACAGCATCTGCTTTAATGGCAATCATGTCGGGCTTTTACGCGGTTTATCACGGCCAAGATGGCATCAAAAAAATCGCTCAAAACATTCACACAATGACGGGCGTTTTGGCGACAGAGGCGGAAAAATACGGCTATAAAATTTTGAACAAAACATTTTTTGATACGCTACACATCGAACTTCCAAGCGATGTAAACATTGAAGAATTTAAGAAAATTGCCTTGTCGTTTGAAATAAACTTCAGATATTTTGACGACAAAACTATCGGTGTCAGTTTGAACGAAACCACAGCAAAATCAGACGTTGCAGACATTCTAAGTATCTTTGCGCAAGCTGCAAAAAAAGAGCTTGTAGAACGTCATTGCGAGGGCGAAAGCCCGAAGCAATCTACAGATTGCTTCACTGCGTTCGCAATGACGGAAAAAGGATTAGGAATACCAGAAAATTTGCAACGCCAATCACCATTTTTAACACACGACGTTTTCAATTCGCACCACAGCGAAACAGCAATGATGCGATACATCAAAAAACTCGAAATCAAAGATCTTTCGCTGAATCGTGCGATGATTCCGTTGGGTTCGTGTACGATGAAACTCAACGCTGCTGCGGAAATGATGCCAATCACACTTTCGGGATTTGGCGGTGTGCATCCGTTTGTTCCAAAAGATCAAGCGGAAGGGTATTACGAATTGATTGAAAAATTAGACCAAGATTTGTCGGAAATTACAGGCTTTGCAAAGATGTCGTTTCAGCCGAATTCAGGGGCTTCTGGCGAATATGCGGGTTTGATGGTTATTCAAGCGTACCACCAATCGCGTGGCGAAAACCATCGCAATGTTTGTTTGATTCCTGCGTCTGCACACGGCACCAATCCTGCAACAGCAGCGATGGCAGGGATGAAAATTGTGATTGTAAAATCTACACCAAACGGCGAAATTGATGTTGAAGATTTGAAACAAAAAGCGGAAGAACACAAAGAAAATTTATCCTCCGTCATGATCACGTATCCCTCGACACACGGCGTTTTCGAGGAATCCATCTTAGACATTATCAAGATTATTCACGACAACGGCGGGCAAGTTTATATGGACGGCGCAAACCTCAATGCGATGGTTGGCTTGTCGCACCCGGGATTTATGGGTGTCGATGTGTGCCATTTGAACTTGCACAAAACCTTCGCAATGCCCCACGGTGGTGGCGGTCCAGGCGTTGGTCCGATTGGTGTTGCCGAACATTTAGTGCCGTTTTTGCCAAACCACTGTGTTGTTGAAACCAGCGGAAAACAAGGCATTTCGGCGGTTTCTGCATCGCCATTTGGCTATCCAATGATTTTGCCAATCACGTACGGTTATATCAAAATGCTTGGCGGAGAAGGCTTGACAAAAGCTACGGAACTCGCCATTTTGAACGCAAATTACATGCGTGAAAAACTTAAAAATCACTTCCCGATTTTGTACGTTGGCGAAAAAGGCATGGTTGCACACGAAATGATTATCGATTGCAACGAATTTATGAAAACCGCAAATATCCACGTGTTGGACATTGCCAAACGCTTGATGGATTACGGCTTTCACGCGCCAACCGTGGCATTTCCGGTTCACGGTACATTGATGATTGAGCCGACCGAAAGCGAGCCGTTTTCCGAAATCAACCGTTTGATCGACGCATTTATTGCGATTCGAAAAGAAATTGCCGACATCGAAAACGGCACATTTGACCAAACTGACAATCCTCTAAAGAACGCACCACATACGATGCACGTAGTTTCTGCGAGCGAATGGGCACACCCTTATTCGCGCGAACAAGCGGCGTTTCCACAACCGCACGACGATAAATATTGGCCAACCGTCGGGCGTGTGGATGATGCTTACGGCGACAGAAATTTGCTGTGCAGTTGTGGGTAGTTAAAACTAACCAAACATCATGTCAGAAACACAAGAAAAACAAGACTTTGTACGCTCGATTATCGAGGGAAATTTAACCGCTTTTGAATTGTTTTACCGTGCCGAATACAACAATTTGCGCTATTTTGTATCAACGTTTGTCGCACACAGCACCATCGAACCCGACGATATTGCGCAAGAATCTTTTTTGGCCTTTTGGACCAATCGCGAAACGCTTGATCCATCCAGAAATATCCGCGCGTATCTCTACACAATCGCGCGAAACAAGACCATCAACGCACTTAAATTTCAAACCCGATTCGACCGAAATTCCATGGAACAAAAAGAAACGGATTTTGGGCTAAATGTGTTGCAAAGTGAGGATTTGACCTCCCGCATTGACGCATTGGATATGCAACGCATCATCGACAAAACCTACGATATTTTGGACGGGCGTGTTCGCGAATCCTTTATTCTCAGCCGAAAGCACGGTTTGACCTATCCCGAAATCGCCAAAAAATTAGACGTTTCCGAGAAATCGGTCGAACGATACATGAGCACAGCATTAAAAACATTTCGCAAACGATTGTCCTATTATATTGGCGTGACAATCTTTATTATAGGAAACATATTCGTTTTTTCGTGAGGGTGTAGAGCAAAAAAATTGTATATAGTATAGATGAGAAATATGGATAAAAAAGTATCAGACAAACTGGATCACATATTTTCTGGTTTTCCCGACACAGATGCGTCAGAGCATTCAATGAAGGAATTTCATCGGAGGTATGCGAAACGCAGAAACTTTGTAACGTTCTTCAGTCGTGCCGCGGCCATACTGATCGTTCCGTTATTGGGTCTTTTGACGTTTCAACACTTTTCGTCAAGAAGTCCGCAAACACAGCCATTACCAACGCTCGCGGATGCATCGGCTCACGCACATTCGATCATCGAATATACGGTTGTTCCCGGTGTAAGAGGCCGAGTTGTATTGCCCGACAGTAGCGAGGTTTGGCTCAACAGCGGTTCGTCGTTGCGCGTGCCTGCCGTGTTTGGCGATGCATCACGCGTGGTGGAGCTGGAAGGCGAGGCGTTTTTTGATGTGCGCAACGACCAACGTCCGCTCTATGTGCGAACAAACCGCAACATTACGGTGCGCGTGGCTGGCACACGTTTCAATCTTTCGACCTACGCCAACGATGAACATTTTCGCCTGCATTTGCTTTGCGGAAAGGTGAAACTCATCAACGAAAACAACAACACGACATTCAAAATGTTGTCTAACCAAAAAGTGTCTATCGCTGACGCGGAACAAGCGTTTAACATTGTCGAAAATCCCAACGAACGCGCGAATACCGCTTGGAAAATGGGGTATTTGGTGTTTTGTGCCACACCGCTTTCGGAAGTTATTCGTCGCCTGGAACGTTGGTATGGCGTGAATGTCGTTGTGAATTCACCACGCATTTTGCAGGAACGTTTCACCGCCGAATTTCAATCCGAATCCCTTACACAAGTTCTTGATTTCTTGAAAATAACATCAGGAATTTGTTACCGCATTCTAAACGGAAAGGTTATTTTAGGAGACTAAACGTAGGGGCGGGGTTTACCCGCCCTTTTTTGATATTTTCATTTTTTTTTGAGGGTGTTTGCGGAGTTCTTTGTATATACTCCATAACACTAAAAACGTTTGCGTGAAAAAAAGCGTCATAATCCTCATTTGCCTACTGGGGTTGTTCTTGCCGAGAATGACAGCCCAAAATGTGACTTTGAATTCCAACGATGCACCACAACAAGTTACAGGACGTGTGATTTGCGGCGCGTCTGGGGAAACATTGCCCTTCGTAACCGTTCGTATAAAAGGTACAACAACGGGAACAGTGACCTCTTTGGATGGCGATTTCACGCTGACCGTGCCTTCTGCGGAAACGATGCTACAGATTTCGTTTGTGGGTTATGAAACAGTCAAAATTCGTGCAAGCGAAGTGGGAGACGTGGTCCGAATGGATCTGCAAGCGACAGTGCTTGAAGCTGTTGTGATAACTGGTTTTCAAACGATTTCCCAGGAACGTAGTGCTGGAGCATTCAACATTGTTTCGGGACAAACCGTAGCCGATAGAGCTGCTCAAAGTGGCAGTATAATTGGGAGTTTGGAAGGTATGGCCACGGGATTGAGCATCAACCACGGCGGTGGCGAAGATATGTTTTTGATTCGTGGAACAAATTCGGCACACGCCAACCGTCAACCGCTTTTCGTCGTTGATGGTGTGCCAATGTCTGCCGAAAACGTGGATTTGATGGTGAATGAACACGATATTCAAACCTTTACGATACTCAAAGATGCAACTGCAGCCTCGATTTGGGGTGCACAAGCGGCCAACGGTGTGATTGTGATAACGACGCGACAAGGGCGTGACACCGATCGCCGACTACAAGTGGCTTATCACGGAAATATCAACGTGAGAGGACGGCCGGATTTTGATTATCTTAATCTGATGTCGAGCGAACAATTTATGCGATTTGCCAACCAAATTTTCAGCCCGTCGGTATTTTCGTTTAATGAAGTTATGACGACAAACTTCGGGTTGCCAATTACGTATTTTCCGTTGATATTGCCACACGAGCAACCGTGGTACGATTATCACAACAACCTTATCAGCTCGGCCGAACGCGACAGGCGATTAAATGCGCTGTCGAGGCTCAACAATCGCTCGCAGGTTGAAGAATTTTTGACGCAACCGGAATTTTCAACACGACATTCGTTGTCGGTGACTGGTGGCGGCGCAAATTACACGGTTCACGGTTCTTTTATGTACGAACATCAACAAGGATTGGCGCTAACCAATCGCGACAGATATGCTGCAAATATTCGTCAAAATTTCAATATCGCACGTTGGTTGAGCTTGGATTTAACGACAAATCTTGTTAAAATAAACGACAATAATGCCGTTCTTCCAGGACATACAAGCACCAATAATTTGTTGCCTTACATGATGTTACAAGATGCAAACGGCAACAATTTATCGCACGCCGCTTTACGCTATCACGAAAGTATAATGCTTGATGCGCAAGCACGAAGTCGCACGAATTTGGACTATGTACCGTTGGACGAACTCAACAGAGGATTTAATCAAGGCTCATCGCTCAATGCGAGAATTAACGCGGGTTTGACGATACGTTTGATGGAGGGTTTGAACTTTGAAGGACGCTATCAATTCATGCGAAACAACGGCTTGCACGAGCAATTTTGGGATGCGGCATCGTACAGGTCACGCTTTGAACGTGTGCTATTTGCAACGCAAGATAGCACCGACCCGCCCGTTTTTAACTTGTTGGAATTGGGTGGCGTTTATCGCGCGGTTAATACAGTGCAAAACAGCTGGACTGTCCGAAATCAGCTGAATTTCGACCGCAGTTCTGCCGACAGAGCGCACCAAATTACAGCACTTTTGGGAACAGAAGTTCGCGCAGATCGCCAGTTTGCGATAACGAACATGATCCGAAATTACGACCCGCAATTGATGGCGTATATTCGTTACAACGAGCGAGATTTGGCAGAAGGAATTCCAGGCACAATCTTGGTACAACCAGGCGGAGCAGGCATTTCGAGGATTTTGGAATCTGGAATGTTTTCGGCACACGAAGTTGATACACGTTTTGTGTCGTTTTACTCGAATGTGGCTTATACCTATCACGAAAGATATTCGTTCAACGCCAGTGTTCGTGTGGATCAGTCGAACCTTTTTGGTAGCGACCCAAGTGTGCAATTTAGACCCATTTGGGCAACCGGCGTGGCGTGGAATGTCGGACACGAGGATTTTATGCGAAATTTTCCAACGGTCAGCCGTTTGAATTTGCGCTTGAGTTACGGTCTTGGAGGAAATTCACCAAGTCCGGGAATGGGAGGATCGTTCAATCTTATTCAGCAAAATTTTAATGCGGCTTTGGGTGCATTGGCAACGAGTGTTATCAGTCCTGCAAACGATCAGTTGGTTTGGGAACGCACACGAACGCTGAATTTTGGCGTGGATGTAGGCGTTTTCGCTGGTCGAATCAATGCAAGTTTAGACATTTACGATAGACTAACGACCGACCTATTGGGTTGGGTGCCATTAGACCCAACAACTGGCTGGAACGCAGCACCAGGAAACCTCGGATCGCTTAGAAATAGAGGGTTTGAACTAACCTTGAACACACGAAACATCACCACGCGGGATTTCCGTTGGACAACCATGCTAACCACGACATTTAACCGAAACAAAGTGTTAGAAGTGCATTCGCAACACGATGTTACAGCACTGAACAGATTGAACCAGCGGTTTTTACCAGGCTATGCCGCGCAAGGCGTGTTTGCGTTTCGATGGGCAGGTTTGGACGAGTTCGGGAATCCGCAAGTGTTTGATCATGCAGGAAATAAAGTCACCCTCGCGACAGAGTTTAGCGATGCACGAAACTTGGATGCATCCGTGTTTATGGGCTCATCGCAACCGATTTGGTTTGGCGGTTTGGCAAACAGTTTTAGTTACAAAAACTTTGAGTTGAGTTTCTTGTTTGTCTACAATCTCGGACACGTGATGCGACGCACGGACACAGACTTTTTCACGGGACGCTTGAACAGAAATATCGAACAAGGTTTTGAAAATAGATGGCAATTTCCGGGCGATGAGCGTTACACAAACGTGCCTGGATATATCGCCAATCCGAATATTAGCGCACAAAACAGACATATTCCGTTTTACACGCATGCCGACATCAACGTTGTCAGCGCATCGTACATCACCTTGCGGGACTTGTCACTTTCTTATGCCCTTCCTAAAAACATAACCGATAAACTATCCTTGCAATCGGTAAGGGTAAGACTACAGGCAGGAAACTTGTTTTTCTGGGCGGCAAACGACGACGGTATTGATCCGGAAGCCTATCATTTCAGATCGGCAACTCGTTTGACACGCTTCGGAGCAACGTTTTCTGCCGGATTGACGGTGAATTTTAACTAAACAACGGCAAGTTATGAAAAAGATAAAAAACATAGCATTTGGCGGATTTTTAATCGTCTTATCTGCACTTTTTTCGGGAGGTTGTACGGATTTTTTGAACGACCCGCCAAGAGGTGTCGATATTCCAAATACGATTTCACATTACAGCACATTGTTGGCGCATCCGCACACCATCAATTTAGTGTTCCCAAGAATTTCGCCAACAGGCGGCACAATAATGAGTCCTTCGTCACACTATTGGCTGTTTATGACAGACGAACTTATTGCCACACCCGAATCGTTCAATAATATGACTGTCGCTCAACGCAATGCGTTTCAATGGCGCGCCGATATTTTTACGCCAGACGATCATCCTTTTGAATGGGGCGGGTCGTATCGCCAAATTTTTGTCTATAATTTGGTGGTGAATGAAGTGATGGATGCTATTGATGGCACCATTGCCGAACGCCGACAAATTCAAGCGGAAGCGAGGGTTGCACGAGCGTGGAATTACATGATGCTTGCACAATTTTTTGGCAAACCGTTTAATCCAGCAACGGCATCCACTGATCTTGCGATTCCGTTGGTATTAGAGGCTTCCACAGGACAAAGCAATTTTACACGTGCGACCGTTCAGCAGATTTGGGATTTTATTTTGACCGAACTGGAAGAGGCAGTGCCGTATTTGAACGATATGACAACCAGCCGATTTCGAATGGCACGTTTTGCAGGCTACAACATTATGGGTCGTGCATATATGCTGGTGCATAATCACGAAAGAGCGCTGCATGCCTTTACTGAAGCGGAAATGCTGAGAAATCGCACAACAGTTCCGATTGAATTATTTAACTACCGTGAGATGATGCCGATTTGGACGGAAGACGCAAGATGGCACAACGGCGAAGTGTATCCAGGGATGTTGCATGTGACCAACACAGAAAATGTTTTGACGAGACAGATCGGCGTAAACCCTTTAACCGCTGGAATTGGAGGCTCTGCACCACCAAGAGCACTGATTAAACCGGAATTTATGGGAATGTTTTTGGAGGGCGACCTTCGCAGGCATATTTACAACCGCAGAGCGTTTGAATTTTATCGCCGAGAGGCACGCATATCGCACAACGAAGGTGTTGATTTACCTATGTTTTACATCAATTTTGCGGAAGTTTTGGCACGTATAGGCAATGTGGAACGCGCAAGAGAAGTCATTACACACTTCCGCAAACACCGCTTTGAAGAAGGGTTTGAGACCATTCCAATAGAAGTTGTTAGTCAAGCCGATTTGATACGCTTTATTGTGCAAGAACGCCTGCTCGAGTATATGGCAACGGGACATCGTTGGTTTGATATGCGCCGCTTGTGGAATGACCCGCTATTTCAGCATCTCAAAACAAATTACACACGTTTTGATGGAACAACCACGTGGACACTGACAGAAGATAGACTTGTGTACAGAATACCGCCATCGGTGATGGTATTTAATCCGAATATGCCGAATAATCCGTAAAAAACAAAAAAAACAAAACAATGAAAAACATCCTAACCTACGCAACATTCGCCGTTTTGGCCGTTGCAACAACCTTCGTTTCGTGCGACAGAGATGAAGACGTACGTGTTACAGGCGTTACGCTGAACAAAGAGCACGCCAATTTGCCAGTACCCTACAGCGACACGCTCATCGCGACCATCACACCATCAAATGCAACAAACCAAACCTTGACCTGGACGTCGAGCAACGATGCGTTTGCGACGGTTGATGCGAATGGCGTTGTAACAGCCATCTCGCCTGGAGCGGTTATCATTACAGTAACAACGGAATGTGGCGGTTTTTCAGCACAATGCGCGTTTGAAATTCAACCGGAATATTTTCCAGTGACGGAACTGCGATTGAGTGCACACGCGTGGGAAACGCATCTTTTAAACGACACCGTAAGTGTGTATGCAACCGTTTCGCCTGAAAATGCATCGTTTCCAGAGTTTGTTTGGACATCGAGCAACGAGGAAGTTGCTACAGTTGTCGATGGTTTGATTACGACAGTAGGCGAGGGGACAGCACGGATTCGCGCTACGGCTGTACGCTATCCCGAAATTTATGACGAGTGCATTGTGACCGTACAACTTATTCCGCTTACGGCCATCAATGTGAACCGCGAGGACAATATCACGTTGCATTTTTGGGGCGAAGAAGTGGGTGGTTTTTTGCGTTTGATTACAACGCCAATGCCGTCAAATGCGAGCAACCGAACGCTAACGTGGACGACGAGCAATCCAAATGTTGTGGAATTGGTGTCGTTTCAAAACAATACGATGACAGCGATCGTGCGTGCACGTGGTGTAGGTACGGCAACGCTTATCGCTACAGCGAACGACGGTTCGGGTGTTACGCTTAAACGAACAATTACTGTATCAGCAGATCCGAACATTGTACCGGATTTTTGCTTGGATAATAATATGACGACGGTTACTTCCGCAAGGTTTTTAACCGATCAAACGTGGATTGTAGGAGATTTCGAATGGTCTGATGTAGTTGTATCGGATCAATGCGCTTCTGCAGATTCGGAGTGGAGTGCTACTGAGCACGGCGGTGCTTTAGCCACAGGTTTCATGACTCATTGCCGTAAAAGTGTTGAGGGTTTTGGCGATGGTTTTACCTGGTGTGCTGTGATGCGTTTCCGCGATATCCTTTGTCCAGACGGCTGGCGTGTGCCAACCGCTCAGGACTTGATTACTTTGGATATCGCACTTGGAGGCGAAGGGCTCAACGTGAACAGTGGTTCCACTCCATCTGTAGATGAACGTTTGACGGAACGCTATGTTCCAGATTGGGGCGCAAGTCCTATCGGTAGTTGGAATCCGCTTGCACTCATGGGTATGGGGCCAGGCGAATTTCAGAACACGGGTGTAACTGGATTTTACTGGACGCTCTCTGAAGTAAACGATGCATCTGGTCGTGCGTTGAACTTGGCATTGCCAAATCCGAACAATCCAGCGGCGATGCGTGTTATCAATCCTATAGCCACACACGGCAAGGGCAATCCAGCAGCACTGCGCTGTGTGAGAAATTTGTAATTGTTTGAATTCTGAAAAGAGATGAAAAGGTTCTTGTTTTCCGCAATAATTCTGTTGCTTACACTTCAATCGTGCAACAACGATACTGACGTTATCGGCATAACGATAAGCGACGCCAATGCGATACTTTGCATCAATGCAACGCATCAACTGGAAGTCAATGTGTGGCCACAAGATGCGACCAATAGAGATGTTATTTGGGAAAGTAGCAATCCGTCGGTGGCAACCGTTGATGCAAACGGTTTGGTTACAACGGGCACAACAGATGGCAGAGCCAACATCACAGCACGAACGCAAAGCGGAAATTTTGTCGCAACGTTTACGGCAATTGTGACGACCAGCACGTTGGGTGTGGAATTGAACGTTGCGGAACGAACAACGCTTTTTGTCGGAAATAGTCTGCCTTTGGTCGCTTTGATACTGCCAACGTGCCCAACCACAAACACAAATGTCACTTGGGAAAGTAGTGATCCAGCGGTTGCAACGGTTGATTCTATGGGTCGAGTGTTGACGTCAAGGAGTGGCGAAGCGGTGATTACCGTAACGACGGAGGAAGGTGGATTTACAGCAATGGCAACGATTGTCGTGCCTCGACATTGCAATTTGGAAACGCCGGGTTGGGGTGAAAGTCTTGGTACAGTGGGTTTCGCGACCGATCAAACGTGGAGTTTTTCCAACGGAACACTCGCGCAAACGTGGTCGGATGCGGTCGTGACATCGGTTTGTAGTGAGCGCATAGAGTTTGATGGTGGCGAGCCTCAAGAGCCTTGGAACGCCGACTGTCGCTCGCTTCCAGGCTTTAAGGGCGATGTGTTTTCGTGGTGTGCGGTGTATCGTTTTCAAGACGAACTTTGTCCGCACCCTTGGCGAGTGCCTACTCGATACGACTTTGCGAATTTAGATATTTTGTTGGGCGGAACGGGTCGTTCAACAAACAGTAGCGCTCATCGTGACAGATATTTGAACGATTGGGGTGGCGAACTTTTTATACGCGATATGATTGGGTTTTACTGGTCGCTAAGCGAGGAGAGTGGCAATGCGTTTCGTTCGTTTGTTTTGGCTATCAACAGCGATGCGATTGCAAATTCACCACCGTATCTCACGGTAGAGCCCGAAACACCAACGAATAAAAGCGGGAATATGTTCACTCATGGAAATGTTCTGCGCTGTGTAAAATAACCATTAAAAAACTAAAATCATGAAGCCCTCGCTTTTATCGCTTGTGTTTGCACTCTTTGCAAACACACTCACCGCTCAAAATGCAGAAGCCGAATATCAGCAACTGCATGCCACATTAACTGCCATCACCAACCCTGACTTTGGGTTGCAAGCGGCAGGTTCGTTTGCCACGTTTCGGGAATTTCAAGCCCATGTTAGCGAGCGATTTCAGCCCCTTTGGGATTTGTTGTCTAAGACAAATGCCGAGTTTAGAGCAGCAAACACCACATCGTTAAGAATGGACGAAAGTGCGATTTTGTTCCGATTTGCTTGGGTCAGACGCCATTTAGGACAACGCATGGATACGGATGCGGATTTTGTGAATTTTGTACATGCATTTGATTTGAACGACGAAGCGAATTTGCCCATCGCTGGACAAATTTTGCGTTGGCATCTCGGCATTACCGACAATCCAACCAACGAAAACTCGACGGTTTGGCAAATGCAATTTATCCAACGAAGCATCACCAATCAGGTGGTAATTAATCGCTTGGCGTTTGATTTGATGCGACGAGAAATGTCGTCGGGTGGCGGTGCGGATTTGCCAAGAATCTATGCACTTTACAACGAACTTGCTACCGATGCCAGCGAACAAGAGGATTTGAAAACGCTGTATAATCAGTTGGTTTTGCTTGCGAAAGGTGCACCTGCCGTTGATTTTGAAATGCAAGATATGGATGGAAATACCGTGCGATTCTTGGATGTGATAGGGCAAGGAAAAGTTGTATACATCAATTTTTGGGCAACGTGGTGCGGACCGTGCAGAGTCGAAAAACCGCATTTTAGCCGCTTGGCGGAAAGGCATAAAGGCAACCCAAACATTGAGTTTATCAGCATTTCACTCGACAATAATTTGCGGCGATGGCACACTTTTTTGGAAGCCGAAGACATGCCTGGGCGACAATTTATAATTCCCGCGGCGTTTGAATCAGAGTTTTCCAGAATCTACAACGTTAAAGGAATCCCACGCTTTATGGCCTTCGACAAAAACGGAAACATTATTTCCATCAATGCACCTCGTCCGTCGAGCCCAAATATTGAAGCGTTTTTGGAAGTTGTTTTGTGATGTTCATTTTTTTTCGTATCTTTGTAAAAAAAAATACGAAACTATGGGCGCATCAGGACCAGGCTCAGCATTTAAGGCCTACGACATTCGCGGTGTTTACAACCGAGACTTTAACAAGGACACCGTTTACAAAATCGGCTACTTTTTGCCGGAATTATTGAACGCTACCAAGATTTTGGTGGGACGTGACGTGCGTGAATCGTCGCCGGAAATTTTTACCGCACTTTGTCAGGGCATCAACGATGCCGGTGCGGATGTGTACGATGTGGGTTTGTCCACTACGCCGATGGTGTATTGGGCAACTGCGAAATTCGATTTCGATGCGTCTGTAATGATTACGGCGTCGCACAATCCGAAGGAATACAACGGTTTGAAAGTGTCGAAAAAAGATGCTTTACCGGTGGGTTTTGATACGGGTTTGGGACAGTTGGAACGCTGGACTGAGGAGCGTGTAGTTGTGCCGAAAACGGAAAAAGGAAAGGTGATTTCGTATCCGGTTTCTGAGCAATATCTGGAGTTTCAGAGAACGTGGTTGCAACCGTTCGACAATTTGAATATTGCGATGGATTGCTCAAACGGGATGTGTAATTTGTTTGTGAAACCGCTTTACGGCAACAAGGTTCATTATATTTTTGATGAGTTGGATGGTACGTTTCCAAACCACGAGCCAAATCCGTTAGAGCCCGAAAACATTGTGGATTTGCAAAAGTTGGTAGCCAGAACGAATGCGGATATTGGTGTGATTTTTGATGGTGATGCGGATCGTGTGATGTTCGTTGATGAGAACGGAAAATTCATTTCGCCCGACTTGATGATTGGCATTTTGGGGCATTATTTCTTGGAGGAAAAAGGTCAGAAAGGCAAGGTTTTGATAGACATTCGCAGTTCGAAAGCCATCGCCGAATATCTTGCACCGATGGGTGGCGAAGTTGAGATGTGGCGCGTGGGACGAGCGTTTGCAGCGATTAAATTGCGTGAAATGGACGGCGTTTTTGGTGGCGAATTGGCAGGACATTACTACTTCCGTGATTTCTATTATTCCGATTCGGCGTTGCTTGCTTGCTCGCTGTTGTTGGGCATCTTTAGCAAATTCAAAGCACAAGGTATTTCGGTTTCGCAAGCGATTTCGAAATTGGCAACCTATTCCAATTCTGGCGAAATAAACTTCACACTCAACCAAAAAACTGAGGCAATGAACGCCGTGCGTGATCATTTCCAAAACGCTGAAAAGTGCTTGGAATACTACGATTTTGACGGTTATCGTTTGGAATTTGAGGATTGGTGGTTTAATATTCGTCCGTCAAACACCGAGCCTTATTTACGCTATTTAGCCGAGGCTAAATCACCGAAAAAACTTGCTGAGGTTGTTGCAAAGACACGGGAAATTATTGGGACGTTTCAGTAAAATTATTTTTTCGTCACGCGAATTTTTTTGATGCGGCGCTGATCAACAGAATCCACACGAAACGTAAATGGTGGAATCTTGATTTCGGCCAAACGCTGTGGAATTTCGCCGGTTTGTTCTAAAATTAAACCTGCTAAACTCTCGGATTCGCTTTTCATATTGTCGAAAAAATCGTTGTCGATTTGCACAACTTTGCAAAAATCATTCAACGAAATTTTACCTTCAAACATCCAACTGTCGGCGTTGATTTGGTGGTACATTTTTTCCTCGTCTTCGTCGTCAAATTCGTCGCTGATTTCGCCAACGATTTCTTCCAAAATGTCCTCCAATGTAATGATTCCCGATGTTCCGCCATATTCATCAACCACAATCGCAAAATGTTTTTTCTCTTTCTGAAATTCAGTCAAAAGCGTGTCGATTTTTTTATTCTCGGGAACGAAAAAAGCCTGTCGTACCAACGCATTCCAGTCGAACGTATCGGTTTCTGCCAAATACGGCAAAAGATCTTTGATGTGCAAAATTCCAACCACCGTATCCAGCGTTTCGCTATACACCGGGATCCGCGAATATTCTGTTTCTCGAATCACTTTCATCACTTCGGAAAACGTGGATTGTTGCTCCACAGCCGTTACATCCACACGGGATTTCATAATCTCACAAACTTCGATTTCGCCAAATTTTACAATGCTTTTGAGAAAATTTTTCTCGTTGCTTTCCGTCGTTTCTTTCACCGCAATATCAATCACATCCTCCAATTCCTCAATCGACATGTTGCGGTTTTGCTTCGCCAAACGCTTG
>Ga0209755_10005078_pt1 | contig 15178 bp, 8 predicted proteins | sample TergutCo191P1_FD_187301 | JGI IMG/M metagenome (GOLD analysis project Ga0209755, IMG submission 187301) | Cornitermes sp. P1 segment gut microbial communities from Petit-Saut dam, French Guiana - Co191P1 (SPAdes) (version 2) | ecosystem: Host-associated > Arthropoda: Insects > Digestive system >... | reverse complement strand
CAAAATTCCAAGGTGTCAAAGAACAAAGGGCGAAACCATTCTCCTCGTTTTGTTAACTGGCAGCATATCAGAATTTTAGAGTAAGATTTTATACTAAATTCATCAAACCCACCAAAAAAAAAAAAAATTTGGCATGCCTATGAAAAATTACTGAATAATATGAAATAAAGCCATACACCAGCTTGCAAATTTCAAAATTGAAAAAAATCACCAATAAAAAACTCCAAATTCCTCCTAAATTAGATAATTTCCCAGTGGTGTGGAAGTTTTTTCTACTGTACTGCCATAAGCTTGCATAAATATCACACTATTTTTAACATTAAAAATACACATCTAAGCTGTTTTAGACATCATGTGCCGAATATATATATATTTGAAATCAACAATTGCAATAAATTCATAATATAATCTGGGTACATTGAATGTTCTGTCACTTAAGCAAAGAAAACAATTCTGGATGTGGTTCTCTTTGATTACACAGTAGAACACTATTCTATCTAGACCTCTGAGATCTTATGCCCACACAAGCAAGTACATTGTCAAAGGGATATTCCTCTCCATCTTATCCAAGTTTCATGTTTCATCGACAACAATGGTTATATTCACAGCAAATATTAAAGTTCAGACGAACATGAGCTTTTGTTTACTGACAACAGCAGTGTATCAAGATGATATACATTTGCAAGAAACATGAAGGTATACATGGGTGAATGTGAACAGGATTATAGTAAATTAAATTAAACCTTATGTTCTGCACTACTTGAAACTTGTCAATAAACCAAATAAATACCAATGGTCCAAACAAGACCTCATGCAGAAAATTTTGTTAGTTTGTGAGAAGGTGATGTCTGTTTGCACAGATGTATTGAATTCAATCTGCACAGCATTAAAATATGTGCAATCTTGCCATTACAGGTACAGAGTGATGACAAGTTGCTGGAATGAAGACCCAAGTGAGCGTCCATCTTTTAAGGAACTCACAGTGACATTTGAACAGATGCTGGAAGATGGTGCAGAGTACTTGGATCTGAACCCACGTATTGTTCACAACAGAACATATTTCACCAGCCCAAGGGACATACTGGGTAAATACATAAGTTATCCCAGAAGCACAAGCTGAGTTAGATATTTAATCATTTACTTTTCAATATAAAGTATTGTACGAAAAGGTCCTCTAATAATTACAGAGTTCCAGTGTTATAGGTGTTCAAGTGTGTAAAGGGTCATAAACATGAGATTTGCTTGTGACTGTACATTATTCTTATTGTGCTTAAATTGTAGCATACTTGACATTCAGAAGAAAGCATGTGGGAAGAAAACAGAGTGGCTGATCCCATCTGTCTGTTTCTCTTCAACCTCAATATGGCACTTAATACCTGGATTGCAGTACATTTAATGTGCAGACACAATACTTTGTACATTCTTACTCTGTGACCACTGCCAACATTAATTTCTCTGTGTTCTGGTTTAAAATGGTAACATGTACATAATATTTTCTTGTATTTTCCACACTCAAGATCAGTACACATAGTCCAAAAACATATGTACCATAACCATACTTTGTGGATGGCAAGCAAGGCTGTTCATGCCTTACACAAACAACGAGTATGGTGATATACACCGTAACAGATATACAGCTGGTTGAATACTGAAGGTGACTAAACACAGAAGTAAACTTTTCTGGCAGTTTACAGGCATCTGAAGAAAAGTGACACATTTTGATCCACATTTTATTGCATTGTCCCTACAGACAAGACAAAAATACTGTTGCTCTTATAAAGGAGTGTCTACACTAGAATGCTAGAAGGATTTCTTCATAGTTTAGTGCTCCTCCTACATCAATTTGGTTGACATTAGACCAGAAGGCATGTATTCACATAACATTCAACCTATTCAACATTCAAAAACGTGGGACATCGATGTAAGGTTACAATTTTGCATATAAGATATATGCCCACCCTCAGTTGTACCCCTAAATTCTGTTCACTCACAAAACACAAAACTTGTAGTGCAGTGAATAATGCACATAACAAACATTTCTGATCTTATTAAAAAAAAAGTCTTCATAGATTGATTGTATAAAATTTCCAAAAATTTCACCATAAGCAATTGGTGCCACTTTGCACTCAACAAATTGATTGGACGTTACATTTCCACACACAATCTCACGGAGTGAGTGTACCTGAACAGTTTGCAAAATAAACTGGCTGTATTTCTTGAGAACATTCCTTTGGTAACACAACTCCATATGTAGGCCTACCTACAATATGAGGAAGCTCTGCATATTCCAGGAAACAGGTAACAGAGTTTCTATGTAACATTTATCCTCATTGTTGGCTTCATAGAGGCAACTTGCTTGGCCATTAATATCATCCTGTCTTAAATCTCTTCATTTCTACCTTAAGCCTCACATAAAGTCTTTGGCTTATAAAGAGAATACAAACAACAAAGATTCATTGCTTCAGAAGGTACTGGATACAGAACACATTCCGAACATTCCTGTGAGGGCCATCACTCACTGCCACTATGTACTACACAGTGCATTACTGTTGATGGAGCACAGTTTTAACATGTCTAGATGAAGACTGGAGTAATGAAACTAAAATGTAATCACTTAGCATGTTTACATTTAAACATTTATGACAGTTGATTCAACATGTCACTCAGTTTATGTGCTTCTCCCTGAGACACTCTAATTCCATGCGCAACATTATTTCTGATGGGTGATATTTTAAGTGTCGCTCAGCATAAAGTGACAATTACATTTACCATTCACTGTCACGATAATGAAAATCTACTTCATGAGTGTTCCCATTTCAGAAAATAATTCCATCACCTCACTACTGAAGCAGATGCCAAGGAACTTCATAATATAAAATGTGAAGTATCTTCCACACACACACAAATATTTTAGGATTAGTATGTCAAAACAAACAGGTGGACTTAGCTAATCAATAATAAAAGCATATCCCTAACAATAGAGTGTGTACATTGTTAGCAGTGTATATCTCCCATTAAAGATTTCTTTATGGAGCAGTGGATTTGAAAATTAAACTGAGGAAAATCTTATACTTAGAAAACTGAATACTGATATTAGTGACTTTAAATCCCTGAAACTGAATATTAAAGGATAAAAAAACGTTAAATTGAAGATCATTAAATGGAGGTTCCACTGCAATTGTTACTCTAATATCTGTCTTCTCAGTCGTTAGAACAGCAAGTTCATAAGAACACAGGCACCTTGCATTAAGCTACAGTTGACATCCCTACACTTTACAGTAAATGAAAGATACTATGGTAGCAAGCATCTTATCCAAAAGTGATTTGAAGATCCTGTATTTCATGCAGTTACAGAACATTGACACAATAACAAATCTGCAGAGATTCTATGGATTGTCCAAAGATACACAATAAAATGAAATCTTTTGGCATGGGGATTTGACACTTACAGTATAATAATAGTCACTCATCCAGCTTATAGATTGTTATAGTAGGAAGGAGCATATTAAGGAAGAACAATATTTCTCTGTTTGTACAGATAATGAGAGTGAAGATATGGGGTATGGTAACTTCAGTGCCCTGCAGAATGGTTCGATAGGCTGCATGGCACAGCCTCGACATCAGCTATTTCATGAAGATACTCATAATGATCTGCATGGAAGTGAAAGATTCAAGCAACTTGAGTCACAGCTCCAAAGAAAGACCCCAGAAGATGAGCAGCATCTACTAGAAAATTATGGAAAGGAAAATGCACTACTAATTGCAAAAACATCAAAATCGCTGGAAAATCAGAAACACTTATACCAAAATGAAATGCCTAAATACAATGAATCACCAAGACCAAGCAATGCATACCTGACACCCATCCGACAACAAACCCTTCCAAATGAACATACAGATGGAACGAGAGTATCACCAGTTGCATCATCAGTGCGTCCACAGTCTTACCTGAACATGGATGGAAATGTGAGCCTGAAGGACTCAGAACAATCTGACAGCCAGAAAGAACAGGATATGTTGTTTTTTCTAGCTGACAAAACATCACATCCAAGTGATAATACTTCCAAAGTGACATACTTTTAGATTCTAAGAACACTAACATCCACTTTTACGTTAAAACAAACGTATCTTTTATGTGAAATATGACCGACACGTGCATATAAAGATAATTAAATTTACTGTATTATAAACAGCCTAGCTTCCTACATGTTTTGGCACCTATTGTGGCCATCTTCAGGGAGGTGTTCTTTGAAGGATGTGTTTACATATTGTGTCACCATATACCCAGCATATCAACATTCAACTCAGAAAAAATATTATCAATATTTTATGCTTTAACATAGATTTTAAACTTTATTTAAAATACAACATGAAATATTTACAAATTAAATTACTTTTACATCATATGTAATACATCCTTCAAAGAACATCTCCATAAAAATGGCCACTATAGGTGGCCAAAACATGAACAAGGCTATGCTGTTTACAATACAATAAATTTACATATGTGTGTCTGCACTATTTAGTCATATTTTTCATAATGAATCATCAGTGCATGGTCATGAATCATTTAAAACTTCTCTATGTTGAACAGTTTTATACAAGGTTTTATTGCGAACAATACAAAGTCTTTTACATACTTAGAAGAATTTGATTTCAAAGAAACACAGTAACAGGTCATTACATACAGAAATTATGCAGCATAATCCTTACTTAAGTATGTTAATTTGGGAGGAAAGTTTGGAAAACAAGCTTTTCAAATATCATTGGATGCACAAAAAAAGCTCCAATCATGAGACGGGATTTGTGGCGAAGTGACCATTTCTTTTTTTATTATCCAAAATGAACACTGGCAGACGCACGTGATACTGTTATACCGTGGATCATTGAACTCTCGTGGTCCTATACTTTTACTACTCACTAACTAATCCTTAGCAAACGGGGCAAATTTAAAATTATGACACTTCTAAAATGGCTACGTTTATGCAACATGCTTGCTGAACACTTTGAAGATAAACTTCCAAGTGTGTTCCTGAATTATTGTGCCATTAAGATGCATACTCTATACACAAGTCAACAGTACCATTTTTAAAGAAAGCACAATTTAACTTCATTAGTTGTGACCTTTTAGCAGTTAACATGTTTTGCATAATTATACAAATATACTGCAAGATAGAGGTTTACCCCACTTGCAGAGAATTTAAGCACCATTATGCTTCCAGAATTAAGAATGAAACATGAAACTTTGGCTAGTGACAGCACATGTATATGAGAAGTGTGGATGTAACTGCTGAATCAGTTCTCTTAACAGTACTTAGTACAACACTAAAAATATAATATGTACACGCATGAGGACAGTAAACAACTGTCCATATATGAAGTTCAGAACTCTGAAGCAACATAACAGATGAAATATACGGCAAATTTTTAGGTTTTATAATTGAGGAAAATATAAGAAATTTATATTTTAAAACTGATAACTAGGTCAGTGATTATTTGCTACAAAACTAATTGCCATTCTTCTTTATGAACAGTGGAAGTGTTCACTGCTAAAGCTCCATTTAAGAGAAAGCACTGAAGAGGTAATAACATATCCTGCATGCAGTAAAAAGCTAAAAATTATCAAATTATTTAATTTACTAAATAGATCACTTCACATGGACCCCACATTCACGTTGAAACTTTTGAATTAAAATATTGTAATTGTTGTTTCTGTCCTGAAACTTAAATATTGGTGCAAAAATGTCAAAGCCTGGTAGTAACTCGCCAACAAAAGATTAATGTTTAATCTCAGAATGTCTGAAAATAACTACAGTTACAATTTTTTTCATTAGTGTGTTGTGTGCTACAGTCCCGTGTACATGCTGAAGAAAAATTTGGTGCTGTTTCAACACTTTCTTCACTACCAAGAACAGTGCATCCATTCATAACCTGCTATCATAGGTTATGTAGCCTAAAGCTAAAATAAAAGTCATTTTGTGCATTTAATTTTTGAAGAGACTAAAGTGTAGTATTCCCTAAACTAGTCAACATCCCTCCAAAGTGAGAAATAATGAAACTACTCCAAGACTGAATTCTAGTCTTGCATGAAAGGTTGCTAAGTGGACAGCTTTGTTTTCTGCAGCTGCATAATCAGTCATAATAAATTAAATAATTAATTGCCAGGGGTTGTGAATATACAAGTTTGTGTGTGCATGAGTGTTAGGTGTGCATGTGTGTATGTATGTAAGCATGCATGCATGCATGAGTGCGTATTTTTGCATAAGTACTTGGAGTTATAACAAATATGCTGTGAAACAAGTGTACACATTCCTATTCCATGGTTAACTTCATCAATAATTTGGTACTAAAATATGTGAAATATTTCAAAAAGTGAGGCTCTTTTCAGGGACATTGGAATAAAGGGAAAAGAGGGAAACAGAAAACACAGTATCCTGCTCCCCTCCTAGATTTGAAATATTACCCATGTCTCCACCAACTGCACCTTTTAGTAACAATTTCCAAAATACATTGTAATTTATCATTTTGCACTGAGCACTTATATTTGTTTTAATTAATAATAAATGGGAATCATTTATTGTGAAGAAAAGTTCATTTTTGCATCTGTTAGCCTAACATAACGAACAACACACAACTAATAATTTATACATGATAGCTTAGTCCACATGTGCATCAATTTTCCAAAATCTACAAACCATCTCCAAATTCTAGATGCCAGAAAGGTGACTGGATTTCTATACTGGCTACCCACAATTCTGGAATGACTTGTTAACTTCACTCTTGCCTGGCACTTTGTGCTCTGTGCACATACAACTACACACATTTTTGTATGCAGAGAAAATAAACTTCAGTAATTATATTGAAAATTTTACACACCACACTAAAACAGTTAGCCACCAGGCAACCAGGCAGCCAGGGTTTGTTTGGATAGTTAAGTATTGTATTAGGATCTGGATGGGCAGATTTTAATTCCTACCCAAAGCACTTATATGTTCTCATTACTGTACCAATAAAAATACTGGTACCCACATTGTCCTTCACCATGTCTGAGGGTTATTAGAGTGCCAAAGCTAACATTGCATGGAGCTTCACCTCCATGATCCTTAAATGAGCATTGTGAGAGTTGCAGTTTCATGACGACCTATTTAACATCAACTTCAGGGGTTGAGCTTACTCAATCCTTGGCAGCCTGTTCTCTAGCATTCTTGCTAAACGCAATAACCACTCTGGTAAGTGGTCAAGTTCTCTACTATATCAACAGTTCTCCTTTACGGAATGTATTATTTGTGCCATCTTTGTGTCTACTGAACTAAATTCTGTGATTGTTCTTAGCCCCATACAGCAAAGTTGTGGTCACATGTAGCACCTACCGTAATGTTAAAAGTTCTACAATTGATCATAAAGTGCCTATTTACAATTATAAGGACAGTGATAATTTCTTTAAGAAACATTTGGTACTGGAGACGCAATGTTTTCAGTAAGATATGAACTGACATTTATAACACAGTGTTTATTACACAAAATTGTCCTTCAAGGCATTAAGGACTGCATTCCTCCAGTCTGAACCTTTCTAAATCGATCTTTACTAAAAGTAAAATTCTGTGATCTTAGCAGTGGCATGGCCATAACATTTCTCTAACTTCACAGCCAATGTACATGTCAACATAAACAATGTGCATGTTCACATTCTCAGGTCGTTGGTTTCAATCAAACACTAAGAAATACAAGGAAACACTCTCCTTAGTTAATAGAGCAATGTGGAAACAGACACAACAGCCTAATATCTATATGAGAATAATTCAATGCTGCTTTAAACGTCGCAGTCCATTCTTTTCATGATATCAGTAATTCTTCTTGTGCTGTATGAAGCCTAGTGTTACATAAAATTAAATAATGAGTGCAGTACCTGATTATATGTGAATAGAATCCACCCCTGCTCCCCCTCCAAATTATGGACTTTTTAACATTCAATAATCATTGAAGACCTTAGCCCTCAGCCCTGACAATCAGAGCACTAAATCTTGGGTGACACAGAACCGTTGTGTATTTCTTGGTTGTGTTTGGTTAGATAATTAACACCCTACATAGCACTGTATCCTGATTTGGTGCATTTGCAGATTACATAATTATCAGTCATTGTTACTGTTACATATCAAATTATTTCTAATTATTTTACTTTGGAGCCTCCTTTCTGAAATTTCACCAGATTTTCAACTAATTTCCATACCCTACATGTCATTAACAGCATTTTCAGGCTGGCAGATATTAGTATGCTCATAGGTCAGCATCATGTTTGTTGAAAAGACTGTATGAATGTACCTATTAATGTTGCATGCCAAAAATAATAATGTATTGTTGGATAAATAGAACAATTCAGTTATGAAACTGTAATCTTATTCTTAATCAGTCATTTCTCAATATGTTATTATAGATTTCTTTTATAAGTATCATTTATTTTTAATGTTAAATACAAGACAGTAGAGCAAATGTAGTAATTAGTAGTATGATAGTTTGCATGCTTATCATTTACTTTGATGTTCATATTTACTGACACACACCCTCACACAGAGTACAATGGACCATTACGAAAGCAGAAGTCTTAAACAAATTTCACTTCCGTGGAACATACTCTACAGACAACATATGTAAAACATTCTTAAAAATAAAATCATCTATGGGTAAAAATTACTTCACTGTTTTTATAGTTCCATGCATTCTTAACCTTTCCATCAAATGCAGGTGAATGGTCAACTCTTAATCCTGTCCACTTTGTGCCCTGGCGAAAGATCCCCCATTACTCACTTAACAGAAGCCTGGGTGGGCCCCAGAGTCATAACGGATGTTTTGTAGAACAGAAGAATCTCTTGTACCTGCCTAGAATCGATGCCTGGTTCTTTAGTCACCCAGCCTGTAGCCTAGTCACTACGCCAAATATCCTGTCCCTGCTTCATTCAGTATAAACACAAAGAGGAAATTTAAGACCGTTTAAATGCTAAAGGGCAGGTACTGTGAAATTCTGTTAAGGCTGTCATTAAATTTAAATCACTTTCATTCAAAAAGGCAGTTCTAAAAGCATACGTTTAATTCCTTGGTGTTCAATGTCCAAATTCAAGCTCTCCTCTACTGACAAATTTCATACATTTGTCTTAAGAGTTGGACTGGATAATATATGACCCTCTCTGTGAGAATATTCAAATTCCACATCCTAAAAGCATTGATGCACCAAACACTATCGTTGCATGGACAGCATCCTCCTGTCCTGGGTTCAAATCCCAGCCCACAAAACAGCTATTCTGACAGATATTTTTTCATCATTTTTCTCTGTATCTTCTAGCAAATATTATGACAATACCTCAGGGGAGGCCCTAACCACATCACTTCACCTTTCCAATTTGTTACTAACGACTTGGTATTCAATGCCATCAATGTCACCTAAGCTGTACTACCAACAGCATCATTAAATACACAGTGAATAAACAGATAAAATGTTCTTTAACAGTAGAATCACTTCAATTTATCAACCAACGAATGCATATATGTATGCATTCACATAAAACACTTTTAATACATTTTAAAACACTTGAACATGTTGAATTGTGAATACTGTAACATAACTTTGGCAAAGAACAAAGCTCCATGATGATAATCTGACAATATCGAAACATGTCAGAATGTTTTAAAATGTTTTAAAAGTGCTTTATCTGAAATTATATGTGCATTCGTTTGTTGATAAATTGAAGTGATTCTACAAAAAATGCATGGTGCTACAATAAGATTTATAGTTCTTTAACAGTATTTCAGTTCCATGTAAGTGCTGACAATCTTTTAATTTCTCTGAAGAGACACAGTTGATTTTCTCATCTTCCTACTATAGCTGCATATTATACACCAGTTGCTAATGTTGAGTTTTCATACCTTTTGTATAAATATTGAAAATGTGCTTAGCTTTTGAATACTGAAATTTTATTTACTTTCTATATTATTATATCATTCCCAAACTGAAATGAAAAACACGCATTTCACAGAGATGTCCATATAATTAGTTATATAACCCACATGAGTTGCATTTTCTGTGCAAAACCCTTCCTTTGCCACTGTTTTTACTACAATAATTCACCATATGAGGTATGTACTTTCATTTTTGTACACTGAGTAATAATACAGCAACTTCTTGTAAGGGAACTACAGAATCAGAATCTTTTCAACTAGACAACAAATACAAAGTAAATTACACCTGCCCAGTACTAAGGAGTCAAATTAATTTTTCTTTGTAGTAGCTGCTTCCTACAATATATTAGAATTTCAAGGACATCAAATTGAAGTTCTGTAAGAAAAAGGGCAAAGATGTACATGGCTGTATTTATACACTTCAATATTAATGAAATACTTTATCCAATAAAAAATACCTTGAAGAATGACTAATTAACATTCACGTCACTAATTTATTCATATGTCAATCACAGTGGCCATGTTATCGAAGGTGTTGACCTGCGTCCACTCGATTTCTGGGATCACAGGTTTGAATCCTGATGTAGGCATGGATGTTCATCTCTTGTTTGTTGTGTGTTGTGTAGGCAGTGGCCCCTGCAACAAGCTGATCACTCATTCAAAGGAGTGCTACTAGGTGTGTGTGTCTAATTGTGTGTGATCTAGAAACCTCAACAATGAGGCAGCCTAGGGCTGAGTTGGACTGTTGCATTGCAGAAAAAGAATTCTTTTTAAGCAGGAAACTCTTCAAATATAGTCAGCTTGTCAATGTTAGTATTTTATGACTGATGGATCTCCAATTGCCATAAATTAACAGCTTCAACTTATATATGAAGCTTGTAGCTGAAAAAAAATGTAGCTTACTTATAAATAAAAAAATATATATCCAGATGCACATTAAATGAATTAATATTGTACATGACTATCTGAATACTTTTTATACTTTGAGATGAAATATTTACACTCATTAAGCACCACGCTTTAATCCTCACCATTGCATAACCTGCCTCATACATTTTTTTAAATTTCAATTCAAATTTCTGAAGAGAGAAGAAATCTATAAAACAGCTAGTCATCCAGTCTGTGGACTGATATTGGAATATGCCAGAACAGTTTTCCTATGGCCCCCTACACTTTCACGACAAAACAAGTTACAAATTTTGTAGTGCATAGAAAAAGCTACAAGGGAGTATATCATTTCTTGCCATTCTAATCATTGAACTTTGCATGAAAGAATTTCCAAGCCTAAAACACAAACTTCAGTTTGAATTGATTCTGCTTGAAGCTGAGAATCATGAATAAAAACTGCATTCTAGTCACCTTTAAATCCAAAAACAAATCAAGTTACAGGTAGTGAAAAAGTGCAACTAAACCTCCATATCATCATGATGAGGTGAAGATGGTGAGAGGCAGTACTTATACATTCTGTGTCCTTTCTCACTCGGTACATCATCGTTACTCTTAACCAAATACACATTATCAGCTTGATGAAGATGTGTGGATGAGATGTGTGACTTGATGACAATCAAAAAATGAATACAAAATTTCTCTGAAACCTGAAGGGAAGACACATCTGGAATACTTGAATACTTAGGTGTAGATGTGAGGATAATATTCAAATGTATCTTAGAGAAGTAGGGTCTGAGGCTGTGAAATGTGGAATGCAGCCATGTGGCTCACAATGGGGTTCACCTAGTGCAGGGAATTTTTGCATCAACTGAATGACGACCACCTACTCAAAAATAACTCTACTTCACACAGTTAGTTATGGCTCCAAATTATATTTCCTTCAAAAATAAACATATACAATCAAAAAATAAAGATACACATCATGTACAATACAACAGTAAAGTGATTAGTATTTTGATCTAAAATCTCACAAATATCAGTCAACAAAGGAGGAAAAGCACCACCACAAAGAACCCAAAAAAATAAAATATTACAGTTCACAAAGTATTCTTCTTATTCCCCACGATTCTTAACACTCCATATTAAAGCAAATACAAGACAAAGGTAAAACAATCCCTTTTCAGGCCTATTACAGGCCCAGGGGGTTCCAGAAGGTTGATGCTCCCACATTTCTAGACCCAGCAAATGAAGGTGGTAAGGTTATAAGCCCTACATACCGGCCACATGTACCCCCCAGGCAATGTTCCTGGTACTCATTTCTGTTAGAGGCTGAGTTGACCCCATGGCCATCATGCGGGCAGTAGAATTACGTCAATGAAAAAATTCCATTGACAACAGGGATCGAACTTGCGACCTTCCGGATAGTAGCAGAGTGCCTCAACCAACTGCGCCACCACGTTCCCCAACTAAAGCAAATTATTTTTACAATTGCACATAAGTACACTGGTACAGCCATAATTTGACAGTATCTCAAAATACATCAAATAACATAAATCCTTCATTGTTTATTGTACAGTATACATATAAAAATATTTTTACAGCAATAATGTTTAAAGCAACATGATTTGTTTTGAAATGCAGCAAAATTGCTGCAGATTTATATGTAAAAAGTGTACATGGTTCAGTGTTGTTAACATGTATCAGGTAATATTATTTTAAATAATTTCTGTATTTGTACCAGTAATCTTGATCATAAAATAAATTATATATTGAAAAATTATAAATTCACTTTAAATACAAAAACATTATTACAAACATATACCACTACATCAACCAGATCTGCACTTATATATATTTAAAATGTCATAGAGAGAATATATCTTAGTGGAACACATGCAACATCTTCAATATTAATGTGAATTAATCTGTAGGATTCTGTAGGAATAAGTTGTTAATGTGTACAGTAACTCTAAACACATAAAGAATCAGATGTAAATCTGCACTTGACTGCTTGGAATCTAGTCAGAATTGTTCATTTTCAAACAGCTGTAACATATAACCCTTTACACTAACAACAAAATTACATTCCAATACCTTAATCATGTTAATATTTAAGTCTAAGGTTAGACATACTGATGGTAATTTCAGTCTACAGTACAGGTTTATAAGTATAAACAGTCCCAAAATAGCAACAATATTACCTTAATTCTTACATGCAGATACAAAGTTCAGTTACTATACATGCAAACTCTACTACAGGTCAGACCAGAAGTTTACTATATATATATATATGTGCAAATCATACATTAAGAAACATGAGGTAACTCATAATTTGTTTGTACATGCTCGTAGTTTGTGCAGTATGAAGTACAACTACATGTCATGTTTTCTAGAGTATAAGATATATTTTTGTGCAAGGAAAGTTGTGTAAAATCTGTGTGAATCTTTTAGTCTGAAGGTATGGTACGATATATTCCCCAAAATTTTCTCTCTGTAAAATCTGCATATGTATTACAGTCCAGATAATTTTGTATGTAAGCCATAGCTAATCTATAACCTGACAAACTCAGCTACTGTGGGCAAGCCACAAGAGTCAACATGGGTTGGGAGCCTTCGCTTGCCTCCACATCTACAACAGACAGACAGACAAGTGACGAAGTGTGGTCCTATGGCTAAGAAAAAGGTTCACAGGAAATTAGATGAAGCCCATATTGTTCAATATACACATCAAGCTTCAAGGGCGAAACTTTGAGGTAGCTGATTATTCAGGTCCTTTCCTGATGAGGCTGGAAAGGCAAGTTTGAATGTTACCTATGGCTTCAGTAACTTTAAGTATTCCACAGCACCAGATAAACAGGAATTTCATGACCAACATGTGTTGAGGTTGCATGTATTAAAGACAAAACTAACGTCATAAATGCTAATGATTAATCAAAGAAACAAAAATAAAAATCCATACTTGGTAAAATAACATACACACTTTTTTTTTCTGATTTTATAATGATAACATTCTTCATAATTTTACCTTCTAACAATGCTCTCTTGCTCCAACTCTTCTCACAGGTAATAACCCTGGTAATGAAACAAAAAATACAGACTTCCCACTCACATGAAAAATAACGTGGCAAGTACTGTACAGCATTAATATCAACACCAACTGTGAGCCATATGCCATTTAGAATGAGCCTGGTTATGGTTATGTGTCGTATGCTGTGCAGCATGAGTCCCACGCTGCACAGCATACAATGCACAGCCATAACTAGGCTCATTCTAAATGGCGTATGGCTCACACACAAAAACACGACATGCTGCCACAGCACCAAGTTAACATAACGAAATAATTCACTAAATGTTTTAAATCATAACTTTAGCAAGGAACAATACATGTTCCCTGAGGATGATCGTGTGATCGAAACATGAAGGAGCGTTTTAAATGTTTTAATGTAAATTTTTTATTTCTTAAATAATACAGATATATATGTGTGTGTGTGTGTGTGTGTGTGCATGTGTTGGTGTGTGTCATGTAATTTCCCACTTCAACTGTTTGCACACCCACTTTTTCTCCTCATCATGCACATTTGTCCTGCCTTCTTTGAACAACTGACACATTTCCTCACATTCCCTTCATTCACTGCACCTTTAACACACAGATTTACAACCTGCCTGTGAATTTCTGCCAGATGAGCATTTTTAGCATTCAAAATGATATCACCAACTGCTCTTCAGAGGTACTGGAATTTCCATTTTCATGCCTAACCTTTAACGACTACAGCAATCAAGGGAAAAAAAAATTTAGACGCCATACTACACCAAAAGACACGTTCCCCTTGATGGCTGATCTTTGCAGGATAAGTGCACTCACCTGCATAACCAATATTCGCAACTGGTTCTTACTTTCTGAACATACCTCGTATACACAGGCACACCCCATCTTATGTGAGAGTTCCACTCTGCTGACCTTTACGTACCTTTAATTTCACATGGTGGAATTCAGCCCACTATCCACCAAATGCATTTATTTATTTATTTTTATAATGCACACATGTGTTTGCACACGTGCCTGTGTGTGTGTGTGTGTGTGTGTGTACTGTTCATCTTGTACCTGACCACTGAAGATACTAGGCAAACTGTAACTGTGTTAAAATCTTAAAAATAACAGCAGATTCTTTAAACAAGTCAATTAAAATAATGTCAATAAGTTTATGCACAAGTAATTGTAATGCCAAATGTGCCAAGGGCTTGTGAAACCTGGGGGATGTCTTTACCGCCCTGCCACTTCCACGTCACTGTACTTTCATTCCTATAAGGAAAATATGTGTGCATTTCAAAAGTCTCATAATTC
>Ga0209755_10005077_pt1 | contig 15180 bp, 12 predicted proteins | sample TergutCo191P1_FD_187301 | JGI IMG/M metagenome (GOLD analysis project Ga0209755, IMG submission 187301) | Cornitermes sp. P1 segment gut microbial communities from Petit-Saut dam, French Guiana - Co191P1 (SPAdes) (version 2) | ecosystem: Host-associated > Arthropoda: Insects > Digestive system... | reverse complement strand
ACTATGCTTCCCAATTCCCCCCATGTGAAAGCTGCGGTTTTGGGCAAAAACGGTGTATTGGAGGGCGCAAAAAGCGGTTCTGTGTTGATCGATATGTCTTCCATCGCGCCCGGCGCCGCACAGGAAATTGCCTCAGAATGTGAGAAGGCAGGAGTGAAAATGCTTGATGCCCCGGTGTCCGGCGGCGAGCCAAAGGCAATTGATGGGACTCTCTCGGTCATGGTGGGCGGCGACAAGGCCGTGTTTGAAAGCGTCAGGGACGACATTTTATTAAAAATGGGCGCTTCAGCTGTTTATTGCGGCGCGATCGGCGCAGGCAATACAACAAAGCTTGCCAATCAGATTATTGTGGCATGTAACATTGCCGCTTTGGCCGAAGCGCTGACACTGGCCAAAAAAGCGGGTGTGGATCCCGAGCGGGTATTTGAAGCAATAAAAGGCGGTTTGGCCGGTTCAACCGTGATGAACGCGAAAGCGCCCATGATGCTTGCCGGCGACTTCAAGCCCGGCTTCCGCATAGATCTTCACATCAAGGATTTGGCGAACGCGCTGGAAACCGGTCATAGCGTTGCTTCTCCGTTGCCTCTCGCCGCTTCGGTAATGGAGATGTTTCAGGCGTTGCGCGTCGACGGCGCGGGCCAGGACGATCACAGCGCCCTCGCGAAGTATTACGAAAAAATTTCCGGTGAAAAAATTGCCAAAAAAACCCTTTAGGGTTTTAAATTGCATTTCAAGGAGGAGAGGAGAATGAAGAAGTTTTTCTGTGTATTGGCTATTCTGCTGATTTCCACAGTATTGTGGGCAGGCGGCAATAAAGAAGCCAGTTCAAATGAACCTGTACGCTTTTTGATGAGCGGTATGATGTCGGGTCCGAGCGCGGAATCTGGACGCCAGGTCAGAATGGCCGCGGAAACCGGAACATGGTATATCAATGAGGTCTTGGGCGGTTTTAAATCCCTTGGCGGCAGAAAAGTGGAAATGATTATTGTTGATTCCACATCAGATGCTGCCCAGGCTGCGGCGCCTTTTGAGCAAGCACTCAGCAGAAACAAATTTTCGGTTGTTATCGGCAATCCCAATTCAAGTATCGCACTTGTTAATCAGCCGATTGCTGAAGCGCACCAAATCCCGCAGATTACATCGGCAGCGGCAAATATCCGTCTGTCCCAGGGCGGATTTAAGTACACATTCCAGCTTAGCGCGACACCGGCAATGGCGGTTGTCCCCACGCAGATGGCTTTCCTTGAATGGTACGCCGGTCTTCTAGGTAAGGCCAAAGCAGATCTTAGACTCGGAGTTATCTTCGCTGATGACGCATGGGGGACCGATCAAGCTAACGCTACAAGGACGCAGGCTACGGATGGCGGTTACAATGTTGTCTTCAATCAGTCGTATAACGTTCCCACTTTTACAGACGCGACACCCCTTGTTACCGCGCTCAGGAACGCGGGGGTAGATGTTTTGATGCCGAGTTCTTATCCGTCTGACTTAAGCCTTATTTTTACAGCCATGGGCTCTTTGAACTACAAGCCCCTGATTGTAGGCGGCGGCGCCGCTATGACATGGCCTTCATTGTACGCGGATTTGGGCAGAGCCACAGACGGAATTACGTCTGCTGACGGCTGGGTTTGGAATCAAAAAGGCGCGAGAGAGCACAGAGGCTGGCAGCAGATGAATGAATGGTACGAGAGGAGATTCAATGAATTCCTTCCCGGCCAGGGCGGCCCCACTCTTATGAGTATAATGCTCGCCTACGCTGCGATTGAGAAAGCAGGTTCGGATGATCCTACAAAAATTCGCGATGCGCTTTACACACTTAATTCAAACAACTGTGAATGGTTTACAATTCCGAATGGATTTGGTCAATTCGATTCTGTAACCGGGCAGAATACAAGAGCCGGCGCTGTTATGATGCAATGGCAAAATGGCCGTCCTCATGCAGTGTTCCCGCCGGAGCTTGCCGCTGTGCCTATTTTAAACCCTGCAACAATGCAGCCGTTTAGATGAAAAGAGGCTGATGTTTTAGTACGTAATTAATTTTCTGAAAAACCGAAAAGCCTGACCGCTCCGCAGTGGTCAGGCATTTTTCGGCTTTGTAATAAAGGGTGATTTATGCTGATTCAGGTCATTGTAAACGGGATTTTGATGGGCGGGGTATTCGCCCTTGTCGCGGTTGGGCTGACAATGATTCACGGTGTAATGAAAGTCGTGAACTTCGCTCAGGGAGATTTTCTGGTTGTCGGAATGTTTCTCACCTATGTGCTCTATGCCATTATGCCGGAAAAATCCCTGCCCTATTGGCTTATATTTCCGGTCGCGTCCGGAATGTACATTTTGGGATGCATTATCTTCCAAACAACGATAAAAAGAGTTTTAGGGCAGGGGGACAGTAATTATATCCTCCTTACAATCGGCCTTTCTTTTATGATTCAAAATTTATTGCAGCTTATTTTTGGAGCAAATTTTCGATCTCTTCCCGTATCAGACCAGCTGCGCATGGGTTCATGGGAGTTTCTGGGCATATTGTTTCCTGTCTCAAGAACTATCGCGTTTTTCGCGGTCATTATATTTGTTTTCTTTGTGAATTGGTTTTTGACAAAAACAGACCTGGGCCGCGCCATGCGCGCGACTGCTGATAACAAGGCAGTTGCCGAATCATTGGGCATACGCGGCGGTATGGTTTATACAATGGCCTTTGGTATCGGAACAATGTTTGCGGGCCTTTCCGGTCTGCTCCTTTCTCCTGTTCAGCTTATTTTCCCTGCGGCCGGACTGCCGTTTGGCCTTGTTGCCATGTCTGCTATGGTTTTGGGCGGGTTGGGTAATATAAAAGGCGCGTTCATCGGCGGTCTTATCATCGGGCTGGTTGAATCCTTTACAGCGTCGTATATCAATATTGCCATGGCGCCTATCATGGTGAATTTTGTACTGATTCTGGTTCTTATTTTTAAACCCTACGGCATTCTGGGCAAAAGAAGGAGGACATCTTGATGAACTCACAGCAGCACACTGACGCAAACAGCAGCTTTCAAGTGCTCGTTGAAAACATAAAAAAAAATAAGGTATCAGTATTTCTTACCCTTGGTTTTCTTTTACTGGTTATACTCTTTCCCTTTGCCGTGGAGATGATTGCAGGCCGCTCGATGAGCCGGTATTTTATCCGCATTGGGATGGATATTCTTTTTTTTACCGCAATGGGTAATGCCTGGAATATCATAGGCGGCTATGGAAGGCAAACCTCCTGGGCATCGGCAACATTCTTTGCCATAGGAGCTTATACTTCAATCCTGCTTTATGTCGGACCGCCCGGAGGAGTAAGCCTTCAGATCACTCCTTTTATCAGTATGTGGGCGGGGGTTGCGCTTTCTGTAATTGTTGCCGTGATAATCGGACTGCCTTGCTTCAGACTGCGGGGCGTCTATTTTGCCATAGCAACGATAGCCTGCACAACAATTTTCCGTCAGTTGATAATATATTTTCAACGTTTCACAGGCGGAAATCTTGGTATCCCTTTCCCGTTTCAGCCGCATAACAAGGTTTCACATCTTATTTTCACAGACTTTTTGTTTCGTCCGTATTACTATATCGCCCTTTTGTGGATGATTATAACAACAGGCATTGTTTTTTTCATTGAAAGAAACCGGCTCGGGTATTCTCTCAGGGCAATCTGCGAGGATCAGGATGCCGCTGAATCTTTGGGCATAATATCTTCGCGTGTTAAGTTACATGCTTTTATGCTGTCCGCCGCGATGCTGTCCATAACAGGCACACTTTATGTCTTTATGCTGCGCATGGTAGAAACGCTCACATACGCTTCTCATAACCTGAGCATAAGAATCGCGCTGGTAGCCATTTTGGGAGGCATGGGTACAAAATTTGGTCCTTTGCTTGGAGCGCTTGTTACAATACCTCTCCTTGAAATATCCAACGCATATCTGGCCCGTATCGGACACGGAGGTGCCCACTGGTTTTTGTATGGCCTCCTGATTGTGGTCATCGTACTGTTCAGACCAAACGGTCTCATCTCTTTATTTGACAGCGCGAAAACGTATTTTGCCAAGAAAAAAATGAGTGAAGCAAGGAAGGAATCAAGTGGCGCCTGACAGAAAAAAGATTATGGAAATTAAAAATATGGATAAATCTTTTGGCGGCGTTCATGCTGTGAATTCCTTTAGCTTTGATATATACGAAGGGGAAATTTTGGGATTGATAGGTCCGAACGGATGCGGCAAATCCACTGCTGTGAATTTGATTACAAACGTTTATAAAATTGACTCCGGCGAATTAATATATCATGGGGAGGGCGGCGAAAAACACATTTTATTGAACCAATCTACACCGCTCAGGGCAAAAATGGGAATCACGCGCACTTTTCAAACGCCGAAACCATTTTCGGATATGACTGTTTTTGATAACATATACACAGTAGCAATGCTTTACAATAAATCCCATAAAGAGGCCAGAAGGCAAACGGAAGAAATTATTGAGTTTCTTGGCTTTACCAAAATGGCAAATGAAAAAGCCACAAAACTGCCCATCGAAAAACGCAAATGGATGGATATGGCCAGGGCATTGGCGACAAAACCAAGGGTTTTAATGCTGGATGAATGTCTGGCCGGGTTGACGCCCAGCGAAATCGATGAAAGCCTGGAAGTTGTACGCAAAATCAACAGGCAGGGCATTACCATTTTGTTTATCGAACATGTTATGTCTGCTGTTGTTAATCTGTGCCAGCGGGTTGTTGTTATGCTCGAGGGGCGGCACTTAACAGAAGGCGAACCCCATGATGTTATGAAAGAGCCTGAAGTTATACACGCATATCTTGGGGAGGATTATGCCTTATGAGAATGCTTGAGCTAAGCCGTGTATGCGCGGGATATGGGGATTTACGGGTTTTATTTGATATTGATATGCACATTGATCAGGGTGAAGTTGTAGCCGTGGTTGGTTCAAACGGAGCCGGAAAAACCACAGTACTGCGAACCATCTCGGGCGAATTAAAAATAAAATCCGGCAGTATAAAATGGTTTGACAAGGATTTGGCTGCCATGCCAGCTTATACCCGCGCGGGAATGGGAATAGCTCATATTCCGCAGGGGCGCGGCATTCTGGGTTCATTGTCTGTAACCGACAATTTAATTTTGGGCTCATACACCAAACGCACCAAGCCCAAACGCGAAGAATTGATGAAAAAAGTTTTTGATACATTTCCGATTCTTTGGGAAAGGCGTAATATGCCGTCAGAAACATTATCGGGCGGCCAGCAGCAGATGCTTGCCATAGGCCGCGCCATGATGATGGAGCCTGAACTTTTGATTCTTGATGAGCCGTCTCTAGGACTTGCGCCCATTGTTGTTGATGAAGTGTTTCGTTTTTTAAACCGCCTGAAAGAACAGGGAAAGTCCATATTTATTATCGAGCAAAATCTTGTTAAGGCATTGCAGATTGCCGACCGCGGTTATGTATTGGAAACGGGACGTGTCATCCTGGCCGATAAAAGCGAAGTTCTGGTTAATAATCCTGAAGTGCGAAAGGCGTATTTAGGTGTAGCATAATAAGGTTGTTTTACAAAGTATCGCGTAAAAATTTCCGGTGAAAAAAGTGATAAAAGGCCCTTTAGGGTTTTTAATAAATTACGTTTCCAGGAGGATAGGAAAATGAAAAGAATTATCGTTATGCTTTTGCTGGTATGTTTAACTCTGCCGGCTTTTGCAAGAGGCGCACAGGAGGAGCAAAGCCAGGTCACCACCCTGCGTTTCTCGTGGTGGGGCACAGACGCCCGTCATGAAGCTACGTTAGCCGCCATTGCCGCGTTTGAAAGGGCATATCCAAACATCAAAATTGAACCTGAATACGGTGCGCAGGCCGGTTATAACGAGAAGAAAACAACAGAGTTCGCGTCAAGAACCGCGCCGGATGTCATGCAAATTGAAACAGGAGCCGGCCCTGAATACCACAGGCTGGGCGTTCTGCAGAACCTTTCACAGCTTAGATCAATCAGCTTTGAAAAATTTGACGCCGGTTTTCTGCAAAGGAACGGTCAATTCGGTTCAGGCAGCCAATGGACAATCCCGACCGGCGTAGCGGGATCCGCGGTTATTGTAAACAAAACATTGGCGGACAGGTTCGGTATTGATTTCTCAAGGCAGTATGACTGGGAGCAGCTTATCACATGGGGCCAGCAGGTAAGAGCCGCCGATCCGACATGTTACCTGCTGTCTGTCAATACCAATGACGGAATGGATTTCTTTGTCCGCGCTTATGCCCGTCAGCTCAACGGCGCTCCGATAATTGACGGCGCAAACAGACGCCTTAATATGACCGAAGCGCAGTTTACGCAATGCTTTGAGTTGATAGACCGTATTTACAAATCCGGAACCGCCGCGCCTGCCGCTTATAAAGCGCCTTTCGGCGATCAGGATCAAAATGATCCCAACTGGATTGCCGGTAAGTACGTCGCGTCAGTTGGTTTCACCTCCAGAGCGGCCCCGCTGCAAGCCGGTAATCGTAATGTTCAGTATATGGCGGGACGTTTGCCGTTGCTGGCAAACCGTAGCAGCGATGGCTGGTTTAATGACTGCCCTCAATACATGGGCATTTACGCGGGAACCAGATATCCGGAGCAGGCCGCCACGTTCCTGAATTTCTTCTTTAATTCGGAAGAAGCCGCCCGCTTGCTCGGAACAGTCAGGACAGTGCCGCCTACAAAAATGGCGCAGGATATTGTGACGGCCAATGGGGCGCTTGACAGAGTTACAGCAGACGCAACAGCAATAAGCCTTTCCTACAACGGCCAGAGTGACGGTGGATTGACCACATCAGGAGAGGCCCAGGCAATTCTAAGAAACGCTTTTGAGCAGGTTTCATACGGAAGCGTAACTCCGGCTGTAGCCGCCAGAAATGTGGTTACACAGCTCAATGATTTTCTTTCACGGCAATAGTTTATAATTTTTTCTGACAGTAATCGGTTTGTGAAGGAGTGCCGGCCGGCGCTCCTTCGCAAACCGGCGTTTGAAAAGCCGGGAGGAAGTTGTTATGAAAGGCAGAAGCCTGGATAGACGGAACAATGCAGCGTACCTGTATTTATTGCCATGGTTAATCGGAATACTGGGATTACAGTTGTATCCGTTTATTGTTTCATTTTATTATGCTCTTTGCGATTATAATCCGTTAACATCACCGAGATTTGCCGGTTTTAGCAACTTTAACAGGCTGTTTACAAGAGACCCCGAGTTCTGGATATCACTAAAAGTAACATTGCTCTATGTCATTTACACAGTGCCGCTCAAACTGATTATGTCTCTTTTTATTGCCGTACTGCTTAACAGATCCAGAAAAGGAATAGGCGCGTTACGCACCGCGTACTATCTTCCCTCTTTATTCGGAGGAAGCGTAGCGGTTGCCGTTCTTTGGCGGATTATGTTTATGGATTACGGAATGGTTAACGCCTTTCTAAATTTTATAGGCATTTCAACCATTTCATTTTTGGGCGATCCCAAAACCGCCCTCCCTACACTGAGCCTGCTGGAAGTATGGCAGTTTGGCTCCTCTATGGTCATGTTTCTGGCCGCGCTAAAGCAGGTGCCCGCTACTCTGTATGAAGCCGCGCTCATTGACGGAGCCGGCAGTGCAAAAAGATTTTTCAGTATTACAATGCCTTATATCTCACCAATTCTTTTCTTCTGCATAATAATGCAGACGTTAAACGCTATACAGAATTTTACCTCTGTCTTTGTAATAACAAGAGGCGGGCCGATGAAATCTACATATATGCTTGGTTTGAAACTCTATAATGACGGATTTCATTACATGAGAATGGGATACGCAAGCGCGACATCATGGATAATATTTACCATAATCGCGTTTTTTACCTTGCTGTTGTTTACCAGTCAAAAATACTGGGTTTTCTACAGCGATGATAACTAAAAGGAGGAAGATAGCGATGATTGTAACAAAAAAACATTTTAAAGAAATACTTTCATACACCGTTTTAATCCTTCTTGCGTTCTTTCTGTGTTATCCTCTGGTGTGGATGTTTTTCGCAAGTTTTAAAACAAACGCCGAAATATATACCGGAATCAATTTACTGCCCCAGGAATTTAATTTTGACGCGTTTCGTGACGGATGGAAGGGCGTTGCCAACAATACCTTCACAAGGTTCTTTACCAATTCCTTTCTGCTGGTTATACCGACCGCGTTATTTACGATAATATCAAGCACGCTTGTAGCGTACGGTTTCGCCCGTTTTGAATTCAAAGGGAAGAAAATTTTATTTGTTGTCCTGCTCTCAACGTTAATGCTTCCCAATTCCATTTTGATAATTCCCCGTTATACGATATTCCGTACATTAAATGTTCTTGACAGCTACAATCCGTTTTACCTGATGTCTATTTTTGCCTGTTATCCGTTTTTTACCTATATGCTGGTGCAGTTTATACGCGGAATCCCCAAGGAATTGGATGAATCCGCTATCATTGACGGCTGCGGTTCTTTCAGGACACTGATAAGCATTTTATTGCCGCTTCTGAAGCCCGCTTTATTCTCCGCGGGATTGTTCCAGTTTTTATGGACATACAACGACTATTTCAATTCGCTTATATATATAAACAGCGTAAGAAAATTCCCGGTATCTCTTGCATTGCGGCTTACGATTGATGCCGACGCGGTAATAATCTGGAAAAATGTAATGGCCATGTCCTCACTTGCTGTTCTGCCTGTTGTAATCTTGTTCTTCTTCTGCCAGAAATATTTTGTTGAAGGTATCGCCACAACAGGTTTGAAAGGATAGTCGAATGATACATCCGAGTGATGACGGACAATACTATGAATTGACAGACCCGGTCAGTCTGCCGAAAGCTTCCGGCTTTTTGTGGAACGAGACGATGATGATTCAGGCTACTTGCCGGGGTTACGCGACTGCGCGCTTCATGCAGCCGGAACCGACAAAGTATTCATACGGCCCGAATATGGAAGCGAAACATTTTATGCTTCCGGAACCGTCTTATTATGCGCACCACCCCGGACGCTTTGTTTATGTGAAAGATGAATCAGCCGCAGGTAATTTACTCTTTTCCGCTCCTTATGAGCCGGTTCGCCGAAAGGCAGACCGCTTCGCGTTTCAGGTTTGGAAGCACAAGCTGGTGTGGATTGTGGAATGCGGCGGCATTGAGATTACGATGAGCCTGTTTCTTCCAAAGCATGATCCGCTGGAACTCTGGCGGATAAGGGTGAAAAACATTTCTGCGGAGAAACGCCGTTTAAGCATTTACCCGTATTTCACTGTCGGCTATATGTCGTGGATGAATCAGAGCGGCGCTTACAATGAGAAACTGCAGGCGATAGTATGCTCCTCCGTAACTCCGTATCAAAAGGCGGAAGATTACCCGAAGATCAAAGATTTTAAGGATAAGACTTTCCTTTGGGCGCGTCAGTCCCCATTTGCGTGGGAGACCAGCCTTGAACGCTTTGAGGGCGAGGGGGGACTTTCTTCCCCTTCGGCTATCGCTTCCGAGCGCTTGTCAAACGGAGACTGCCAATATGAGATATTGGCCGCTGTCATGCAGTTCCGCCTTGAGATGGGCAGAGGCGATGAAGGGGAATACCAGTTTATTTTCGGTCCGGCAAAAGATGAAAAGGAAATTCAATCGCTAGTCAGCCGCTACGGAGATGATTTTGGCGCGGCCGAAAGCGAATACCAGTCTTATATCGGGCAGGGGAACGGCGTATTGCGGATTTCCACTCCCGATACGGCTCTGGATAACTTTGTAAACAACTGGCTGCCAAGGCAGGTATATTACCACGGCATAACAAACCGGATGAGTACCGATCCGCAGACACGCAATTATATTCAGGACGGCATGGGCATGAGCTATGTCATGCCGCAAATAGCGCGTAACATGCTTTTGTTTGCGCTGGGCCAGCAGCGGGAAAACGGCGAAATGCCGGACGGGATTTTGCTGTCTCCGGAGGCCGAACTGAAATATATAAACCGCATACCTCATAGCGACCATTGCGTCTGGCTGCCCATAGCTCTCTCCGCGTATCTTGAAGAAAGCGGCGATTACGCTTTACTCAATGAGGAAGTCCCTTTTGATGGCGGCGGAAAAACCGCAAGTCTGTCGCGGCATATAGATCTGGCGATGGATTGGCTTGTAAACGATCGGGATGAAAGGGGCCTGAACTATATACGGCAGGGCGACTGGTGCGATCCGATGAACATGGTCGGTTATAAGGGCAAGGGCGTTTCCGGCTGGCTTACAATGGCCAGCTCTTACGCGCTGCGCTTGTGGGCGGCAATTTGCGCTGACAGCGGAAGACCTGACACGGCTAAACAATACCTCGCGAAAGCGGATGAAATGAACGCCGCCATAAACAACCTGCTATGGGACGGCGAGTGGTATGGCCGCGGAATAACCGACGACGGCGCTCTCTTTGGTGTCAGCGCCGATAAGGAAGGAAAAATATTCCTAAACGCGCAAAGCTGGGCAATTCTATGCGGCGCGGTCGCTGACGATAAAATGCGGAAAATGCTGGCGGCCGTTGAGATGTACCTTGAATCTCCTTACGGCGTTGAGATAATGACGCCGCCTTACAGCGCTATGAGGGAAGACATCGGACGCCTTACCCAAAAACAGCCCGGCGCGGTGGAGAATGGCTCGGTTTACAACCACGCCGCGATGTTTTACATATACTCGCTATATACTGCCGGTGCGCACGACGGCGCTTTCCGGCTCTTGCGAAAAATGCTGCCGGGTGAAAGCGATGAGGACATTATCCGGCGGGGACAATTGCCGGTCTTCATCCCGAATTACTACCGGGGAGGCTTCAGGCAATTCCCCCAATACGCGGGACGTTCCAGCCACCTGTTCAACACCGGCGCCGTGTCATGGTATTACCGCAGCCTAATCGACGGTTTGTTCGGTCTTCGCGGTACAAAGGCCGGCTTGTCGATTAATCCTGGCTTTCCCTCTAACTGGAAGGAAGCTTCTGTAAGCCGCCGTTTCCGGGGTGCTGAGATTCATGTTGAGTACCGCCGCGACGCCGAAGTACGGGAAATCACCGTGTCGCATGACGGGAAGCCCCTAGCCGGATCTGTGTTGACCGGTATTGCAACAGGGAAGAACTATCGCCTAACAGTTAAATTGCCGTTATCAGGAGGATAATATGCTTGTGAAAAATCCGGTTATACGGGGCTTCAATCCCGATCCCTCTCTGCTGCGTGTTGAGGGCGATTATTATATAGCGACTTCGACATTCGAATGGTTTCCCGGCGTATGTATTCATCATTCAAAGGATCTCGTTAACTGGGAGATAATGAGCTACGCTCTCACCGATGAAAAATACTTTGATATGACGGGAATTGATATGGCCTGCGGAATTTGGGCGCCGAATCTCACCTATTGTGACGGACTTTTCTATCTGGCTTATACCATCGTTTATACGGCAAGGGAGCGATACAAGGACACTTATAACTACCTTGTCACCGCCAAAGATGTCAAAGGCCCGTGGTCAAAACCGGTTTTTCTGAACTGTTCGGGATTTGATCCTTCAATATTTCATGAAGGGGATAAAAAATACCTGCTCAATATGCTGATAGATCACAGGGCTGATTATAATCGCTTTATGGGCATTGATATCCAGGAGTACGACGCAAAAGCGGAGAAGCTTGTCGGAAGTCCTGTCTACATAACGCCCGGCACATCAAAACGTCTGACCGAAGGGCCGAATCTTATTAAAAGAGGCGGGTATTATTACCTCACCCTTGCGGAAGGCGGCACCCAATATAACCACTGTACAACGGTATTACGAAGCCGGAGTTTGTTTGGCCCTTATGAGGAAAATCCGAACAATCCCGTCTTGACAGCTGTGGGGCATGATGACTGTTTATTGCAGCGTGCGGGCCATTCCCAGATCATCGAAGACAGGGACGGGAATTGGTATATGTCGCATCTTTGTTCCAGGCCTATTACTCAATGCAGCATCATGGGCAGGGAGAGCAGTATTCAGAATATCGAATGGACCGATGACGGCTGGTATCGAATTTCTTCCGGTCAAAACGGCTCCGGCGGTAAAGCTTCCAACAAACCGGAAATTATGTTTTCTGTGCCTGTCGAAGTAACGCAAAAGCTCGATTTATCGGAACGCGCTGATTTCAGCGGCGGTAAAATTCCCCTTTCCTATATGTCCCTGCGGCAATCGTTTAAGACCTGCGGGATTGAAGTCGTCAATCAAAAACTGCGTATTTCCGGCGGCGCGTCCGTTATGAGCAAGTTCCGTCAGGCGCTAATCGCGCGCCGTCAGCAGAGCCTGACTTGCGATTTTTGCGCTTCCATGCAGTTTCACCCACGCCACCTGAACCATATCGCAGGTCTTCTTGTGTACTACAATTGCGACAACAATTATTATTTAAAAATGAGCCGTGATGATAAAGGCGAGTTTTTGTGCGTGAGTTCAACTGTTAACAAGGTGCTAAACGATTCACCTCCGGTTTATCTGTCTTCGCCCTCCGCTATTGATGTGATTTATCTTAAAGCGGAGATAAGGACAGAAAACCTTAATTTCTTTTATTCAACAGATGGCGAAAAATATATCCCCATCGGTACGACCCTGGATATGAAAAACATTTCTGATGAGCGTATCGAAGGAAACGGCTTCACCGGCTCCATGCTGGGCGTCAACTGTAGTGATTGTCAGGGCGACGGTGTCTTCGCCGATTTCCTGTACCTTGACTACAAGGAACTTGAGTTTTAAGCCTCACCGGTCGGCGGGCTGAACCGTTCGACTCCCCCTAAAGCATCAGCAAGGTGGAGTTTTGCCAGGGGCAAAACTGTAATATCGGCTTGGAGTTTGCGTAGCAAACTCCGAAAATAAAAGGGCCGTTTCCGGCCCTTTTATTCCATCTCCTAGGGGAGTCGCCTTCCAGAGGCTCACATCCTGTTCGCCTCTTACAGGCCGCCTACGCACTTCCCGGTACATCCATGTACCGGTATGGTAGCTCGCAAGGCTTACGCCTTGAGATTTTTTCAGAAGTGCTCCGTTTCGACTCCCTTAAAACATAATCACATAAAAAAAGGACTGCAAGCAGCCCTTTTTTTATGTGACATCTCCTAGGGGAGTCGAACCCCTGTTGTCGGGATGAAAACCCGATGTCCTAACCACTAGACGAAGGAGACATAGATGAAATCTTTTACCTGGGCATTTTCAAAAACCGGGGTTTTAAAAAATGCCTTGAGTTTTTGAAATATAGTAAATTTTTGGGGGGCTTGTCAAGTCATGGGCTTGAGCGCTGGCCGGGAAGCACTCCCGGCCAACCATAAATTACCGAAATACCGCTACGGATGGAAGTTTATTCGTAATTTCTGAGATCATTCAGCAGGGCTCTGGCCCGATTTTGAACCACAGGAACGTAAGGCCCGTCGGCTATTTTAATTAAGATTTCCAGAACGTTACGGTCTCTTATGCCTCTGTTTGCTTCGGCGATTTTTTCAAAGGCTTCTATGGCGGAGAGGGCCATAAAATTATCAGGATTCAGATTATGGAAACGATTCAATGTTATAACTATGTTTCTGCTGACTTCACCATTGTCGTCATTGGCCATTACCCCAAGAGATCTTATCGCCTCGGTTATGACCATCGGTTCGTTATCGGCATTTACCATTCTTATGAGAGTAGTCTTTGCTTCCGGGGTTCCGAGTTTGCCAAGATACGTAGCGGCCTGTCTTCTGACATCAGGGTAATTGTTGATAACCCGGCCGTTTTCCCTTGTCACGTTTACAACTCCTTCCAAAGAGAGGTATTCCAGGGCTGCACGGATGTCATCACTTTTGTTACCGCGGTCTATGGCGTCGTTAATGTACTCAAGGGCAACAAATTTCATGTCCCGGCTTTCTGTCCGGCTCTGCTCACGGATGATCATGAGTTCCACCGACTCTTGCAGGTATGACTGCTCTACTGACAACTCCTGGCCTGCGTATGCGGTTCTGGAACTGCTCTGTCCGAAAACAAAAGCCGGTATCGCGGCGCATATAACCGCAAAAATTAAAACTCTCTTAGTGATATACATAAAAACTCCTTCCCTTATCATTAGCACCGATATGTACCATCAGTGGACTGCGACTCTATTACTATTACTGTTAATTGATAATCTTCCATTTGGAATTAATATGCTCAAGATCATACAGGATAAGCCGGTTCCCCCTGGTGTCCATCGTATAGGCTCTCACATTGGTTTCGGAAATATAAGCAATATCATCGACCCTGTCATTTGCCCTTGATGGTACAACCACATTCTCAAAATAATCTCTGGGACTTCTCAGAACCCTCTTTGCAACGCTCCTTGGATCCCTGCCTGTTGATGAAGCTATGATCTGATCCCGGCGATAAAGATCTTCGGTTTTTTCTTCAAGAAAACTCTTGGAGTTTATTACTTCGAGATAATTTTCCGAAAGATACCCAAGCCATGCGGTGTAGTTCCTGGCTCTGATGATGCTGTTTAGCTCCCTTACAAGACCCTGAATATCGGCCTTGGTGATCTTATATATCTCCTCACTGATGCTTCCGGGATCAAAAACAACCTCTTCCGCAACCGTTGGAAGATGAGCAGGTTCCCTTGGAAGCGGCTCCTCCGTTGGAAGTATTTTTTCCTCGGTGGGATCAGGTGGAGGGCCTTCTTTGGCAGGCTCCTTCGGCGCAGGCTGCTCAGTATGATCTTCCGGTATTACCGGCTCAGGCCCTGCGACACAAGAAAAAACCAAGATAGTCAATGAAAGCAACACCCCCCCGGTTCTTTTCATAGCTGTATTCTATATTAATAAAAGTTCTTTCGTCAAATCCCAATTTCAGGATGATAAACGACTAGACAAATTGGATATTTTTCGGTACATTTTCTCCATGTTTAGGGCAGTCTTTCCCGGTTCTTTTGATCCTCCGACTCTGGGGCATCTCAATATAATTGAGAGAGCTTCAGCGATTTTTGATGAACTCATTGTTATAGTGGCGGTAAACAGGCAGAAAAGCAATCTTTTCACAGCCGAGGAGCGGCTTGAAATGGTAGAAGAGATGGTAAAAGCCGGCAGGAATATCAAGTGCCTGGTCTGGGATTCTCTTATCGTAGACTTCATGAAAAAGGAAAATATTCGGGTTCTTGTCCGGGGTGTTCGTGGAATGGATGATTTTTCCCAC
>Ga0209755_10005076_pt1 | contig 15180 bp, 16 predicted proteins | sample TergutCo191P1_FD_187301 | JGI IMG/M metagenome (GOLD analysis project Ga0209755, IMG submission 187301) | Cornitermes sp. P1 segment gut microbial communities from Petit-Saut dam, French Guiana - Co191P1 (SPAdes) (version 2) | ecosystem: Host-associated > Arthropoda: Insects > Digestive system... | reverse complement strand
ATTCCCTAAATTTATTAGGTTTTAGCTTAGATATATCGTAACGGCGATGCCCTGACGCTGTTTTTTCGGGTTTAAGTCTCCCATCTTTATCCCATCTTCTCAACGTCGAGATTGATACACCCCCCCTGCCATTGTAAATATAACATATTCGTTATCATATGTCAATAACATTTGATTGATTTTTTATTTTTTTTGCTGTCCCGATTGGTTTTTAAAAGACATGTAAGCAACTGTTTTCCTGGCTAAAAAAGGTGTAAAAAAAATCAGCCGGTTTCCTTTACGCCCAAGAAGTATGCGTATTGAAACAGAAAACAGCAAATTTATGCAGTTCGGGCCAATGCGGCCATGCAGTTAAACTTTACTCCCCCGGGATGTCCGCCAGGCATTCGAAACCCGTTTGAAAAAGGCTTTGAAAGGCATTGGGAAACAAGATGCGGCGTAAAGAAAAGCGGCAGTTTCGTTTACGATTTTTGCCGCTCTTCCCTTTTTTCCGCCGGAATTTCCTTTACCATGTTTTGCTTTACATTTTGCTCAACCGTCCGTCAAAAGGGCTATGTACTTGTATATGGTGGGCCTCGACACCTCGCAGAGCCTGGCGTATTCGGCTTTGTTTATGGTTCCGTCTTTGTACATGCCGAAGTATTGGCGGCATTTTTTCGGCAAATCGTTTACATCCAGAAGGGGGCGGCCCAACCTCGTCCCCTTGCTCCTGGCGTTCTCTATGCCGCTTTTTATGCGCTCCACCGTCATATTTCTTTCCATCTCGGAAAACACGCCCATTATTTTGACCATCCCTTCTGTCATCGCGTCCATTCCGCCCGTGCAATCCACAACGAATGCGCCTATGACCAGCTTTATTTCGTTTTTGACGGCAAAATCCATGATCTCGCACAGTTGCTTCGTGCTTCTGGTTATCCGGCTTATTTCGGTCACAACAAGGGCATCGCCCGTCTTTATGTGCCGCATCAGCTTGCCAAGCTCCGGGCGGTCGTGTTTCGTGCCGCTTTCGTACTCCATGTATATCTCTTCTGCGCCCATTTCCTTCAGATCGCGCATCTGACGGGTTATGTCTTGTTTCCTCTCGTTTGTGCTGCACCTCGCGTATCCGTATGTCATGTTGTCCGGCCGCCCCCGATTCGCCTGATTATCCTTTCCACAGCCCGTTTCAGGCTTCCGCCTTCTTCCCATGGGGGCCGCAACCAAGGCGCGTACCATTCGGGTTTCTTGGCAGCGATTTCGAAAACCGCCTTGGCAAGCTTGACCCCCTTTTTTTCAAAGCGGTGTTTTACGCTCAAGTCAGTAAGCCTGTCGATTTCCCGCGAAGCCGCGCCGACCGTCCAAAGCTTTCTGCACCCTTCCCCGCATATGTATTCCAGCGTACACGGACTGACCTCGATGACACATTTTTCCTCGAAAGTCCTGACAAAGCCCCTCCCATCGAGCAGATATCTTTTGAAAAACTCGTACAGTTTTGCGCTGTGTTCGTTTTTCATCATCATCATGTACCACACATTTTCGTACAAAGGGAAGTCCCGGCCCAATTCCATGAAGTATTCCCTCAAACCCCAATTCAGATGGATAACCACTCTGCCTTCCAGCTCGTGCAGCTCGGCTCTGTCGATCCATCTGACCACAGATATTCTGGCATGGCCACAATCAAGCCGCGCGGAGCGTTTACGCAGCCTCTTTATGGCATCTTTCACTTCCCGGAATATTTTGCCGTCGTCCTCCATTATGCCATAAACTCCGCGATATTCCGGCATACAGAAATCAAGTTCCATGTTGCCCTTATCTGCTTTGCGTATTATAAACAGCGCCAGCCTCCGCTCCTTCAAAGTCAAATTGCGCCCAGCTTCATATATGAATTTATGATTCAACGCTTTTCCCATGTTGTCTTGGCACCCCCTATCTGCTGTCTTCGCCTTCATGGCTCTTCTTGGTTACATTTTTACGTCCCCGTGAAACGGGGACGTTTATTTTAGAATTTAAAGATACTCGTTATCCCAGCAGTCCTCGCTGCCCCGCCAGTCCTTATGTACACCGGCTAAGTCGAGGTAAGTCTGTCTGCGGGTTTCCCGCTCTTCGCTGCCCTTTGGGTGGGCTTTGTATGCGCTGAATGCTTCCCGCCTTTCCATCGCTTCGTGTTTCTCGTCCAGTTCCTTCCTGAGCTGCCCCGCCACTTTTTGCATCAGCCTGGCGAAATCGGCATCAACTTCATCGAACAGTGGATCCTCTGGCAGTCTCGAGTCCCTGACCCATCCTGTGAAGAGATGCAGCTTTTCAAACAATTCTACGGGTATTTGTACGTTTTTCCCCATCGTCTATTGTATCCTCCTCTTGAATTTCGGTTGCCAGGATTGATGCCGCTGTGCAAGTCAGCACAGTTTCTTCGGATGGTTTGGCACCCAAGCCTATGCGGTACATCTCATTGAGTTTGTTCTCCGCTCCGTCGTCTGCCCAAACAATTTTGCTTTTGAACGTATTTCCTTTGGGCGACAGGGTGAACGACGCTTTCAGTTTCTCTACTCCTCCGCGCTTCAGCGATGGGTTGTATCTCCATTCGCCCCGGCCCGCGTAATTTGGGTTTATTTGGTATACGCTTTTCGCAATTCTCCTTATCGCGCCGCATTTCACCAGTCTGCAAAGACCGTTATTTAACGTACTTGAACCGGGTTTCCATCCAAGCGAGTTATTTATGTCATTCGAATATGGCTTCCCTGTATTCACCAATTGGGCCCCTTCCAGTTTGTCCGCATTGCAATATGTCATGCGAACTACCAGTTGCAAAAATAATTCCCTGTCCGGTATTGGTATCTCGTTTACTGCCGACCACACCTCTGTGTAAATTTTTATGTAGTCCGGCTCTGCGTTGCGCGTAATTTTCGTTGTTTTTTTGGTCTCCTTCTGGGTAACGATATTTCCAGTTGAATCCAAAATAGTTTCCGTGTTGGTTGATTCCTTGTAGCTTGTTTCAGTCCTTTTTTTTGCCATGATTGCAAACCCCCTTATCAATACTACAGTTACATTATATAAAGATAGTATAATATTTAAAATAAAGTATGTCAATTATTTGATGCAAGATATTTGTATTTTTGCGATTTAATGTACAAGTACTTCAAAAATCAAATCTTAGATACTTTTAAAAAAGTATTTGTAGCTAGAAAATTTTTTCTTGGAAAAATTAACTACTCTGTGGAGGTATTTAACTTACTTCCACAAAGTAAGTTGCATATCCCAGTGAAGTAAGTTCCGTTTTAAGAAAAACCGTGATTCTGCCGCCCTTTGGGGTTATCCTCTTCTATTATTTTCTATATCTTTTAGGCCTTTTTTTGTCACTTTTTGTTACTTTGGCCTCTCGCGTTTTTTGTTACTTTGACCTGGTGCCGTTTTGCAATGCAGTTGCTACGCCGGGGCCTTTTTTCGCGGGGCTTTCCCCTGATGACCGGAAACGGCACTTTTATAATAAACGGGGCCGAGCGCGTTATTGTAAGCCAGCTTATGAGAAGCCCCGGCATATACTATTCCATAGACCACGACAAGGTGGGCAAAATCTTGGTTTCGTCCACCACTATCCCCAACAGGGGGGCCTGGCTTGAATACGAGACCGACTCCAACGACATATTCTACGCAAGGGTGGACCGCACCCGCAAAGTGCCGGTAACGGTGCTGATCCGTTCCCTTGGCGTGGGGAGCGACGACGAAATAATAGAGATGTTTGGCGACGAGCCAAAGATTATGGCCACCATAGAAAAAGACATATCAAAAACCCACGAAGAGGGCCTGCTGGAAATGTACAAGCGCATACGCCCGGGCGAGCCTCCCACCGTGGAGTCCGCCGACGCGCTTTTGCGCAGCATGTTCTTTGATCCCAAAAGATACGACCTGGCAAAGGTCGGGCGCTACAAGTTCAACAAAAAGCTGGCCCTCAGGAGCCGCGTGGCCGGCTTTGTTTTGGCTGCCGATGTTGCCGACCCTTCCACGGGGGAGGTTCTTGCAACTGCGGGCACCACCCTTGCGCAGGAGCTGGCCGACACAATACAGGACGCGGGATGCCCTTCTGTCTTGGTGCGGCACGAAAACAGGAGCATAAAGGTGCTGGCCAACATGATGGTGGACCCGGGGGCGTTTCTCGAGGCCCGTGGCCTTTCGCCCGGGCAGTTCGGCATAAAGGGGAGGGTGTATTACCCGGTGCTGGCCTCCATGCTGGAAAACGCCTCCGATTCCGGGGAACTGGAAAGGGCCATAAGAAACAACATGGGCAAGCTCGTCCCCAAGCACATAACGTTCGAGGACATAATGGCGTCCATAAACTACGCCATGCAGGTGGAATTCGGGATAGGCGCGAAGGACGACATAGACCATCTGGGCAACCGCCGCATACGCGCAGTGGGCGAGCTTTTGCAGAATCATTTCCGCATAGGGCTCACCCGCATGGAGCGCGTGGTAAAGGAAAGGATGACAGTCCAGGATATGGAGATTGTCACGCCGCAGGCCTTGATAAACATAAGGCCCGTCACTGCCGCCTTGAAGGAGTTTTTTGGAAGTTCCCAGTTGTCGCAGTTCATGGGGCAGACCAATCCCCTGGACGAGCTTTCCCACAAACGGAAACTAAGCGCCCTGGGGCCGGGGGGGCTTTCCCGCGACAGGGCCGGGGTGGAGGTGCGGGATGTCCACAGCTCCCATTACGGGAGGATGTGCCCCATAGAGACCCCGGAAGGCCCCAACATAGGCCTGATAAACTCCCTGGCCACTTATGCCCGGATCAACGAGTACGGCTTCATAGAGGCCCCCTACAGGCTGCTGGACAAAACGGGGGACATACCAAGGGTGACGGACGAGTTCGTGTATATAGCGGGGGACGAGGAAGAAAACTACACAATAGCCCAGGCCAACGAGCCGCTGGACCCGGAGGGGGCCTTCATAAGCGGGAAGATTTCGGGGCGTTTCGGCGAGGACATACTGATAGTGGATGCCAAGCACATCGACTTGATGGATGTAAGCCCGAAGCAGATAGTGTCGGTGGCCACCGCCCTTATCCCGTTCCTGGAGAACGACGACGTGACAAGGGCCCTGATGGGTTCCAACATGCAGCGGCAGGCCGTCCCCCTTCTCACCACCTCCTCCCCCGTGGTGGGCACCGGGATGGAACACAAGGCCGCGCACGATTCCGGGGTGGTGGTCCTGGCGAAGCGGGAAGGGACAGTGGAGCAGGTCTCGGCGGACAGGATAGCTGTGCGGCATCCCAGCGGGGAAAGGGATGTGTACCGCCTGGCCAAGTTCATGCGCTCGAACCAGGGCACCTGCATCAACCAGCGCCCCATAGTCCACAAGGGCCAGGCGGTGAGGGAACTGGAGGTCATAGCCGACGGGCCCTCCACCGAGAACGGGGAGCTGGCCCTGGGGAAAAATCCCCTGATAGGGTTCATGCCCTGGGAGGGGTACAACTTCGAGGATGCCATACTGCTCAGCGAGACCCTGGTGCAGGATGATGTGTACACTTCGGTGCATATAGAGGAGTACGAGGCCGAAAGCCGCGACACCAAGCTTGGGCCGGAGGACATAACCAGGGATATCCCCAATGTGGGCGAGGATGCCCTGATGGACCTGGACGAAGGGGGGATAATACGGATAGGGGCGGAGGTGGGCCCCAACGACATACTGGTGGGCAAGGTCACTCCCAAGGGCGAGACGGAGCTTACGGCGGAAGAGCGGCTTTTGCGGGCCATATTCGGGGAAAAGGCGCGGGAGGTGCGCGACACGTCCCTGCGGGTCCCCCATGGCGAAAGCGGCATAATAGTGGATGTCAAAGTATTTTCCCGGGATAGGGGCGACGACCTCCCGCCCGGGGTCAACCAGCTTGTGCGCGTATATATCGCCCAGAAGCGCAAGATTTCGGTAGGTGACAAGATGGCGGGGCGGCATGGCAACAAAGGGGTGATTTCCCGGGTGCTTCCCGTGGAGGACATGCCCTTCCTGCCCAACGGCAGGCCCCTGGACATAGTGCTGAACCCCCTGGGGGTCCCATCCCGGATGAACATAGGGCAGGTGCTGGAGGTGCATCTGGGCCTGGCCGCGAAGGTGCTTGGCTGGAAGGTGGCCACCCCGGTTTTTGACGGGGCGGACGAAACCGACATAATGGACACCCTCGAGCTTGCCAACGACTACGCCAACACGGATTGGGACAGTTTCTCGGAAAAATGGCGGGGGACAATAGAGCCGGACATCTACGATGCCCTTTACAAGAACCGGGAACAGCGCGGGGAATGGAAAGGGGTGCCCATAACAAGGGATGGCAAGATACCCCTGAGGGACGGGCGCACGGGGGAATATTTTGACAGCCCCGTCACTGTGGGCTACATGCATTATCTTAAGCTGCACCATCTTGTGGACGACAAAATACACGCCCGTTCCACCGGGCCGTACTCCCTCGTCACCCAGCAGCCCCTGGGGGGCAAGGCGCAGTTTGGCGGGCAGCGCTTCGGCGAGATGGAGGTGTGGGCCCTGGAGGCCTACGGGGCCTCCTACACCTTGCAGGAAATCCTCACGGTGAAGTCCGACGACATAGTGGGCCGGGTAAAGACCTACGAAGCCATTGTGAAGGGCGAGAACATACCGGAGCCGGGGGTGCCGGAGTCCTTCAAGGTGCTGCTCAAAGAGTTGCAGGCCCTGTCCCTGGATGTAAAGGTGCTGAACGCGGACGAGACCGAGGTGGAGATGAGGGAATCCATGGAAGAGGAGGGGGAGCTTCCCGTAAACATCGAAGGCAAGGAAGAGGAAGAAGGGCGCGGCTACGTAAGCAAGATAAAGCCGGGCGGGGGGTTCGCCCCGCCGGAAGAAGAATAGAGGGGGAATATCCATGCAAAACGGCAACGGGCAGGCAATTGCATTCGATTCCATAAAGATAGGGCTGGCATCGCCGGAAAAGATCCGGGAATGGTCCAGGGGCGAGGTCAAAAAGCCGGAAACAATAAACTACAGGACGTTGAAGCCGGAAAGGGACGGGCTGTTCTGCGAGAGGATATTCGGCCCCGACAAGGACTGGGAATGCCGCTGCGGGAAATACAAGCGGATACGCAACAAAGGGGTGGTCTGCGACCGCTGCGGCGTGGAAGTCACAAAGAACAAGGTGCGGCGCGAGCGCATGGGGCATATAGAGCTTGCCGCCCCTGTGTCGCACATATGGTATTCCAGGGGCATTCCAAGCTGGATGGGGGTTATACTCGGGATGTCCCCCCGTTCCCTGGAAAAAGTGCTTTATTTCGCCTCCTACGTGGTGCTGGACCCGGGAAGCACCGGGATGGACCGCAAACTGCTGATGACGGAGAAGGAGTACAGGGAGGCCCTGGACAAACACGGGGACAGCTTTGCTGTCGGGATGGGCGCGGAGGCCGTGAAGCAGCTTCTTCTCGAAATAGACCTGGAGGGCGAGTCCGAAGAGCTAAAGAACCTGCTAAAAACAGCCACGGGCCAAAAGCGGCTGCGCTATATAAAAAAGCTGGAGGTGGTGGAATCCTTCCGCCTGTCCGGGAACAGGCCCGAATGGATGATTATGGACGCGATCCCCGTGATACCGCCGGATTTGCGCCCCATGGTCCGGCTTGGCGGCGGGCGCTTCGCCACAAGCGACCTCAACGACCTGTACAGAAGGGTGATAAACCGCAACAACAAGCTGAAGCGTCTGCTGGACCTGGGCGCCCCCGACATAATAGTGCGCAACGGGAAGCATATGCTGCAAAAGGCCGTGGATGCCCTTATAGACAACGGCCGCCGGGGCAGGCCCGTCACGGGGCCGGGGAACAGGCCGCTCAAATCCCTGTCGGACCTGCTGAAGGGAGAACAGGGCCACTTCCGGCAGAACCTGCTCGGGAAAAGGGTGGACTACAGCGGGCGCTCCGTAATAGTGGTGGGCCCCACCCTCAAAATATACCAGTGCGGGCTTCCCAGGGAGATGGCCATAGAGCTTTTCAAGCCCTTTGTGATGAAAAAGCTTGTGCAGGACGAACACGCCCTGAACATAAAATCCGCCAAGCGGATGGTGGAGCGCCTGAAACCCGCCGTATGGGACGCGCTGGAAGAAGTGATAAAAGAGCATCCCGTCATGCTGAACCGCGCCCCCACCCTGCACAGGCTGGGCATACAGGCCTTCGAGCCGGTGCTGGTGGAAGGGCGGGCCCTCAAGCTCCACCCCCTGGTGTGCGCCGCCTACAACGCCGATTTCGACGGCGACCAGATGGCCGTCCATGTCCCCCTCTCCGTGGAGGCCCAGGCGGAATGCCGCTTCCTGCTGCTGGCCCCCAACAACCTGCTAAAGCCCTCCGACGGCGCGCCCATCACAGTCCCCACAAAGGACATGGTGCTTGGGATATACTACCTCACCCTGGAAAAGGACGGGGAGCCGGGCGAAGGCGCCGCCTACGCAAGCGAGGAGGAGGCGGAGCTTGCCTACGAAAACGGGTATCTGGGCCTGCACGCAAAAATAAGGATACGCCGCGGCATAAAGGGCGAAAACGGGGAAACCCTTTCAAAGCTGGTGGACACCACCCTGGGCCGCGCCCTGCTGAATCAGGCCGTGCCGCAGGACATAGGCTTTGTGGACAGGGAAGCCGACAAATTCGCCTACGAGATAAACGAGCTTGTGGACAACAAAATGCTTGGGCGCATAGTCAACCGCTGCATAAACAAATACGGCTCCACGGACACCTCCAAGGTCCTCGACAGGATAAAAAGCCTGGGATTCCGCTTCGCCACCCGCGGCTCCCTGACGGTCTCCGTGTCCGACATGGAGATCCCCTCCACCAAGCCGGATATTCTGGCGAAAGCGGAAAGAACGGTGGAAGAAGTGCAAAAAATGTACCGCCGCGGCCTCATGACAGACGAAGAGCGCCACGGCAAGGTAATAGAAGCCTGGAACGAAGCCAACAGGCAGATAACCCTGGACCTTATGGAAGGCCTCGGGCGCTACAACAACATATTCATGATGATAAACAGCGGGGCCAGGGGCTCCCGCGACCAGATGAAGCAGCTCGCCGGGATGCGCGGCCTCACGGTCAACCCCTCCGGCAAGGTCCTGGAAGTCCCCATAAAATCCAACTACAGGGAAGGCCTCACGGTGCTGGAGTACTTCATATCCGGCCACAGCGCCAGGAAAGGCCTTACGGACACGGCGCTGCGCACAGCGGATTCCGGCTACCTCACCCGCCGCCTTGTGGACGTTTCCCAGGACATAATAATACGGGAATGGGACTGCAAAAAAGAAGGCAGGGAAACCCCCGGGATGCAGGTGTCGGCCTTCATGGACGGCGAGGAGATGATAGAATCGCTTGCGGACCGCATACGCGGGCGCTGGTCCATAGAGGAGATAAAGAACCCGGAAACAGGCGAAACCATTGTGCAGGCCGACACCCTTATAGACCCGGACCAGGCCGAAGCCGTGGAAAAAGCCGGCATAGAAAAAGTGCATATACGCACCATACTGACCTGCCGTTCCCGCATCGGCCTCTGCTCCAAATGCTACGGCGCGAACATGGCCTCGGGCAGGGAAGTGCGCATGGGCGAGTCCGTCGGGATAATAGCCGCCCAGTCCATAGGGGAGCCAGGCACCCAGCTTACCATGCGCACCTTCCACCTGGGGGGCGTGGCCCTCGCCGAGGCTGCCTATTCTGCCGCGTTTTGTGCCATGGTTTCGCAGCTTACCGGTTTTGCCGGGTTCCCTATGGCTGTCCGCAAAGTTTTTGGCTTGTGCAAAGGAAAAGGCAGAAAGAAAAAAAGAGAGTTAAAAGGGGCTCATTTTGAAAAACACAAAACGAGCCACACCAAATTCTCTTTTCCCCCGGCCCCCATCAAGGGTTCGCTCCGCTACGCTCCGCCGGCTTCGCCGCCCTTGACGGGCCTTTAACATGTATTTGCGCTTATATGTATTGGTTGTTCGGATTGCGTGTCGGCCCCCGGGCCTGTCGTTTCCGGCAAAAAAAAAGCCCCGGATGTTTTTGAGTGGGCTTCTCGCGTCGTTAAATCAAATTTTAGGTCAATCCGTCCCCATTATGGCATCTAACACTGCATTTATTTTCGGGGCGCTTATGGGCCATTTTAAGACCGCTGCGCGGCGGATTAACTCTTGGAAATTTTCTTGGCTGGTCTGTCGGCCGCCTGTCAAAACCTCTGCCCAGTAAATGCGGTCGAACTGCGCCCCTGCCCCTTCCATCGCGTCCAATGCGGGTATATTCGCGGGCGGCCGCGTTTCCGTTTCCGGGCGGGCGTTTGCCCCTGAAATCAAGGCGAGGAACTCCGGCCAGTTTATGCCCCATGCCCCGCTGCGCAGATTCTCCGGGCAATTTTTGCCACTCCATTTGTGGTGCTGGACTATGCTTTCCGGGCCGAGGCCGTGGCGCTCCATCAAAATTCTGCACAGGGCGGCGGCATTTTCGCAGGCCCGCCGGAAACCCTCCCTGCTGTTCACGCATATTTCCACGCCTATGCTGGTTTCGTTGCCTTCGGCCGTCCCGGTGTGCCAACATGCCTGGCCGTCCCCGAACGATTGCCATATTTCCTTGCCGTCAACGGTGTAGTGCCACGAAGCGGCCTTCCCGCCCCCTCCGGCGGCTTGGTATCGGGCATGGGCTTCCGCTGTCGCGCCGGGGTCCCGGTTCCCGGTTTCGTGCATGGTTATTTGTGAAATCCTCCTGAGCGGCCTGCCTGGATGGTTGGGTTTGCCGTCCGGCACCTGCATTTTTTTTATATCTTTTATGGTCAAAATTCCCCCCTTGCCTTTTGTCTCATTTCTCTGTCTCATTTTTGTATCATATTTCGTTTTTGTCTCATTTTCTTGTCTCATTTTTTTGTATCATTTCCTTGTCTCATATATTTTTTATCATCCATTTTAATTCCCGTATTTTTCCGGAATATACGATGTCTCATTTGGCATGATTTGCGTTATTTTTATATGAGACAATATTGCTTTTTGCATGAGACGAAGGCCCATTTTAAAGTGAGATTTTAACGAGATTTTACAAAAATTCAAATAAGACAAATCCTATTTGCCGCCCCCTTTTTCGTTCAAAACATCGAGGGCCTTTTTTATGGGAATCGGCAGCGGCATCCCCATCAATCCGGCATTTTCGGCTATGCTTATCGTTTCGTTGGCGGTATAGGCTATTATCACGGCTGTGCGCACAAAATCCGTGCCAAGGGTGGTGTCCAGTCTGTGGCCTATTATCACGAAAAACAACTGGACGCACTTCCTGGCCAGGCCTTTGAAGCCCTTCCTGCTGGACAGGGCCCCGTTTTCCGCGCCTTTGGATTTCTTGAATATCCCCGCCGCCATAAGGCCCGTCGCGAAGTCCATCGCCATGAAAACGACAAGGGTCTGGAGGGCAGCGTCCCACCCGCCCAGCGCGTTTGCCGCCATGCTTCCGGCCATGCCTATGAAGGCCAGTATAGCGGTTTTCATCTTCGGCCCCTTTTTACGTTCCCGCTAGAAGTAAACTTTGGCAGATTTTTCCACAAGCTGGGCCCTGCGGGGGCTTATCGCCCATCCGGCCCCGTTTCCCAAAACGTCCGCGGCAATTATGGACTCCATGGCGGCCTTGACGGTCGCGGAAGAAACCGATGTGTCTGGGTGGCGCACCCTGATCGTGCGTATGCGGCCCAAGGTCGTGTTGAAAACTAACTCTATGTGCAAATCCATGCTTTGGATGCCTCCTTTCTCTTTTTGGCTTTCGGCTGTTTTTTTGACATCCCCGTTACACGGGGATGTTCGTGGTTATCAGGCAATGCCGGTTAGATTACTTGCCTCGTCGTGCTTGCTATTATTTTTTCCGGGATTTCGGCCTGCAAATATGCGAAGGCTTCCGCCAAGTTCAACATGTCCCGGTCGGCGGCGGTGGTTTTCAGTTTGCCGAATGTGAAGGCGCTGCCGCTTTCATAGCGCATTATCAGGCGCTTGTTCGCTATCATGGTTGATTCTCCCCTTTCTTTTCCACTTTTCCGCGCGGGCCTGGCTAGGCCACTTCGTATTCGCGCATTTCTGTCGAAACAAGTTCCGCGTGCTGCATCGAATCCGGTTCACCGGCTGCGGTCTGCACAATCTTGGTCTCCATTATCGCCGTCATCGCGTCTTGCAAATCGGAAATCTGCTTGGCGCTGTCCGCCCTGGGTATGCTCACCGTTATTTCGCTCCCTTTGTTGGTGCCGAAGGTAAGCTTGAACTCGTGCTTGGTCTCCATTTTTTTCCCCCTTTCGTTTGGTGTCCGTCCTGCGCCCCTAAGCTGGCGCAAGTTCGTTTTCTGCCGTGAAGAATGCCTGGTCTATGGTCGCGGTCTGCAACTGGGATATGCTGTCGCACAAGGCCTCTATCTGCGCGTCGGTCGCCGCCGGGCTCACCCCGCTTATGCTTTGCGCCGCCAGGTTGGATGGGTAGGTTATTTTCACCCGCCCCGCGTATGGCGCGGTTTTTGCGTTATCGCTCAAATTCAGCATGTTTTTGCCCCCTTTCGGTCGGATTGTCTGTTGGTGGTTGTTTTTATTTTCCCATGAGCCGCGCGCCTTTTCAACGCAAAAAAAACCGGGGTTTTTTCCCCCTGTAATTTGCCCCGGCCCGGGTTTAAAATCATGGAAAGGGGGCGGAGCGGTTATGGACAAATCCAAGCTGGCTGACGCGGCGGAGCGGTTTCCGGAATATGTGCGCGAACCGTTCAGGGATATGATGGTTTGCGGGAACGGGGCGGAAGCGGTTTTTGTTTTGGCGGATTTGTGCGGCGGCTCAAATATCTACGTGCCGAATCTGCGGAACCTCTTCGGCGGCTGCCTGCTGATGGGGGCCGCGGCCGGGGAATATGGCGGCAACGCCAAGGAAATTGCGGATTTGTGCGGCTACAGCGTGGGCTATGTAAGAAAGGCCCTGCGCAAAAGAGGCGCTGTTAACGAATATCTTTAGATCCTAAAATAAAAAAATCGGGACAGCAAAAAAAAATAAAAAAATCAGTCGAAAGTTTTTACACAGTAAGGGCGAAAAGGCCCCCGCAGGTTGGAGGCCTTTTTTCTAAACTACAGCGGTTCCGCTTGGTCAGGCACAATGGCGAGGGTGTACCCCAACGGTTTCAGTACCTTGAAAAGGGTGTCTATTTGCGGTGTCGCTTGCATACGTTCAAGGCGGGCTATAGCGGGCTGTTTCAGGCCGGACATTTCGGCAAGCCGCCTTTGTGATATGCCTTTTTGCTCCCGCGCTTCTATAAGCTTGCCAACAAGGGATATTTTAAGCTGTATCTCGTCCTTTTCGGCCTGCGTCAAATTGGATGTTTCCCATAAATCGTTAAAAGTCGTGAATGTATCGCCGTTTATGTTCATGCCCATTTTACCTACCATGCCTCTCTAAAAAGTCTTTCAAATTGCACTCCGCTTGCTTGATTTCGTGCGGCGGGGTTTTTTGCGTTTTTTTAAAAAAATGGTGGAGCAGCACAAAGATGTCATCTTTCCAGTATGCGAAAAAGATGCGGTCGCGGATGGGCCTAAGTTCCCATAATTCCGTCCCGGTTATGTGGTCGATAGCGGGCTTTCCCACCGCAACGCCGTAAGCTTGCAATTGCCCGATATACTGCATTATTTTTTTATACCGTATTCTTGCGTCTTTGCTGGTTTCCATTTTGCCGTTGAGGTCTTTAATAAAATCGGCTATATCGTCTTTGCCGTCACGGTCTTTGTAAGTTATCACGCTATACATTGGTCGCCGTTATCTCATACCTACTCAAATCTATCCATAAATGATTAAATCTATGTAGATTGACGCTGAGTTCCTGCTTCGCAGACGAGATTGTTTCCAAGAAGTCTCCACAGGCTGACACCGAGTAACTCCCGGCGATTTTGTAGGTATGTTTAAGATACCTCTCTGTTTTTATACTCTATTGCGTAATTCTTTAGGTTTATTGCAGCATTTACGTCTCTATCATGGCAAATGCCACAACTGGGGCAAATCCATTCTCTGACAGATAAAGTCATGCTTTCCTTTTTGTGTCCACACGCTGAACAAAGTTTACTTGAAGGAAAAAATCTATCTGCAATCCCAATAAAGCTTCCTGTAATGTTAGCTTTATATTCAAGCTGACGACGAAATTCAAAGAAACTCATATCCAAAACAGCACGGGCAAGCTTATGATTCCTAACCATGCCAGACACATTTAAATCCTCAATGCCTATCGTTCCATAATTTTGTGTGAGCGTTGTAGTTAGCTTGTGGGTTTCATCATTACGGATATTTGATGTTCTTGCATGAAGTTTAGATAACTGTTTTTGTGTCCTGATAAAGTTCTTAGATTTCTTCTCGTCTTTCTTTGCCCCTTGTTTCCTTGATAGAGATTTATTGAGACGACGTAAACGTGATAAGAGTGCTTTATGTGGCTTTGTACCCTCTTGTTTTGTTCCATCAGACAGAGTCGCTAAATCCTTTACACCTAAATCTACACCTATAGCTTGGCTTTTGCTATCGTGTATGGGTTTTGGTTCCGGCATTTCAACTTGTATGGAAACAAACCATTTATCGGCTTTTCTGCTTATTGTTGCACCCATAATTTTACCGTCGAAACGGAGTTTTTCTGTCGTTCTCGCATATCCTAAGTTTGGTATGCGGATTGTTTTATCTATTATGGTGAATTGGTCATTGGAAAGCGAAAAGCTATCTCCTCGGCCTTTTTTCTTAAATTTGGGGAATCCAGCGCGTTTTTCAAAAAAATTTTTGAAAGCCAGCCTAAGCCCATCTTTAATTGCTAGTTGAGGGGCGCATTTTGTAACTTCCAGCATCCAAGGAAACCGTTCCCGCTTAATTGAGTTTAACTCTTTTCGCAACTGGCCTTCATTAAATTTTTTATTGTTGTCTTCTTCGTACTGCTCCTTTGCCTTCGCTAATGCCCAGTTGTATGCAAATCTGGCTATACCACAGGCTTTTGCAAAATATGTCTGTTGTGCATTGTTTGGGTCAAGTTGTATCTTGTGGGCAAGAATCATATTGCCTCAGCCTCCTCCACAGCTTTCTTGACATTATCAAGCAGTTTTTGGTTCTTACGGCTTCGTGAACCATATAGCCGTGCTGAAAAAACTGTAATTATTTCAAGAACATCTTTTGCTAAATCTTCCTCAAACGCAGTATCTTCTCCCTGATTTAGTATAACAAACTTCAACTTGCTTCGCTTCGCA
>Ga0209755_10005075_pt1 | contig 15181 bp, 6 predicted proteins | sample TergutCo191P1_FD_187301 | JGI IMG/M metagenome (GOLD analysis project Ga0209755, IMG submission 187301) | Cornitermes sp. P1 segment gut microbial communities from Petit-Saut dam, French Guiana - Co191P1 (SPAdes) (version 2) | ecosystem: Host-associated > Arthropoda: Insects > Digestive system >... | reverse complement strand
ATCTGATATATATATATATATATATATATAAAACAAATCCCTGCTGTTCCCATCTTCAGGATATGCCAGAATGTCTAAGTGCTCATAAAAGTCCCTTTACCTCTTATTTTGTATTCCTAATGGCACACTAAACTGCTGAGCAAATCATGTAAGTGACCAAATTAATAACATTACTCTGGGGAAGGGATCAAGAATCAGAGCAGAACTTTGACCTACCCATACAATGGATCCAATGTTCATACATTTGTTAGGTGAAATGAATGAAGGATAAAATGGATGGGGCATGCTACATACATGGGGGCATATAAAAATGAAAACATGTTAGTTGGAAAACTTCAAAAGAAAACACCAGTTGGGAGATCTGGGCATATATGTGGGAAGAAAGACCAAAAAAAATAAATAAATAAAAACCAAGTGATACAGTACAGAATTCACAGTGGACTTTGTGATTACAGTAATGTACCTTAAGTTCCATAGCAAATGGAAATTCCTTATTAACTGAACAACTATCAAGATCTGAGGTTTCCAAGCAATGATATTGAGGATATTGATCTTCTGTGCAGCAGGTAATTTAACAAATCCTGTTGTTCTGAGAAATGCAGTATCTTCATCTTCAAGGGTTAGTAAATCCTAACCTCTGAAGATGAGAATGCTAAGTTCCTTCCAAATGTCAGTATATGTTAACCATTTAAAGACAAAGCGCAGACCGCTTTATTTAAAGACCCAGTTCGTACTGCGCAGTAAGCACTTTTCATCTCAGTTATAAAAACCAATCAGTGTATGTTGTATGGGGCAGATGCCGCTGTTTGTTCTCAGATAAATAGAAAATGCATAAATGCAGTGTTGACAGAGCATACAATTGTTGAATGTTAAACCTGTTCATGCATCACGTAACCAGTAGGCTTTAAAAGGTTAAATTACCCACTACATAGCATAACATCCCAGAATATCTGAAACCTGAATAATAATCACCGGCATACGGAGGAGTCTGTACCGCAAAGTTAATTCTAGAAGAAATGTGATATTATATTCATTACTCATGAGGAGAAAGAAAAATTTGCTGGGAATGAATTGGAGATTAAGCATAAAATTGGAAATACTTCATAATTGGCTTTATGCACCTCAAATGTTCAACTGGTACAAAACTACATTATGTATAGCTGTATGGAATTAATTCTCATATACCTGTCACATAACAAAAAATGACAGTGCTGATTTTACCTGATTTGTTCCATTTGAAACAGTTCTGAATAAATATGTGTGACTGGTTACAATTGTGGTGTATACATATTTAATAAAATAAGCTACAATATTTTACTAATTACGCATTTCACAATAACATTTACAACAATCATAGCATTACATAACAGTGCTACCCTTCTTGTAGTAATAAACACTGCCCATGCTTACATATGGTACTCTCAGCACAAGTAACAAACAACTACTGACATGCAAAATTTTTAAAAAGACCAACAAATGAATTTGAGTGTATGAATTTAAATTTATTATACAGTAACCAACAACATGTTTTGGCCACTTATGTAGCCATCTTCAGGGTGGAAAAACTTGAATATGGCCACAATTAAAATGTGTTGGTATTAATCCACACATGAAAGATTCAAATAATTTTGGCTATATTCACAGTTAAAAGAGTATGTTACAGAGAGGTATAAAATATTAGAAGATGAAAGTTAGTTGTACATGGATTATAGGGTGGTGGATGATATACACAAAAAATACATGTAGTGAATTATGGTCCACGTTCAAGAGTGATGATATAAGCAGTACAGTGAACAACCCTGTTTATGTCATCGCTCACAAATATGGATCACAATTCACTGCAGGTATTTTCTGTGTATACCATCCACAGCACTATAATCCATGTATAACTACCTATCATCTTCTAATATTTTATACCTAGTGAATTTAACGGAAATTATATGAATTTTTTATCTGTGGACTGAATCCAACACATATAATTGTGGCCATGTTCTTGTTCTTACCACCCTGAAGATGTCCACATAAGTGGCCAAAACATGTCAGTGGTCACTGTATAATAAAATTACATTCATACACTCAAGTGCATTTGTTGGTCTGTTCACAAACACTGTGTACCTGATCAATGCACGGAACATGGAACGTATAATGCCAATATGTTAATTAATTATAGCTGAGTATTATAGGGATGTCTTACTTAATTTCAAAATATTCTCCATTGATCCTTCAAGTGTGTTTCTAAACTACTTCCCAAATGTTACTGTTTGGAGATGGTGAAATTACATAGTTATTTTATCAGCTGCTGAGATTATGCAGCATCAAATAAGATGTGGTGTATATTACCCCACATCTTATTTGATGTTGCATAATCTCAGCAGCTGATAAGGATCTGAAAGAAACTGGTCATCATTTATTTGAGGCAAGAAGTATTTCTTTCAAGTGCCCCCAGAATAACAATAAACAGCTACCATTAAGCACGCTTATGCATTATGGACCAGCCAAGTCATACATCCCATGCCAATGTTGCTTGGCCTGTGCAATACACATTCAAACACTTCTGCCAAAATGCCACACATGATATATGCATTTGGATGAGTGTTAGTATAAGGTACCCAAAAAAAATTAAGGAAAAAATTCTGATGTCTGAGGTCATTACAGTTACATACAGAAGAAGTACTCATAAAAATTAAATAAACTAAAACAGTCACAGTCATTTTGAGGGGTTGAAAGACAAGTGTTCATGGAAGAGAAAATTGAAGGAAATGGTGCTGGGCTTGAACATTACCTTTGAAACAACTCACAGAGGAAATCAGTTATTTAAAAACTGTCAGCATAAATCACAATGTATGCCTGAAACTGAATCCACTTAAGATAACAATAACGCATTAATTGAAACCACATGATCCGTGATCCTGTCAGCAGAGAAAGCTGTCGTAATCAGATTCATTAGTCTGTTCACAATCATGAAATAAACCCTGGGATAATTTTTTTGTGTTGATAGGAATTGCTTTCACTTACAATGTGAAGTACCACCAATGAAACCACAGATACTGTAGTTCACACATCCAATGCATGGTCTTAAAATTGGTATATGGAATGATATAAATATAAACAGAAAAAGTGGACTCAATACAAAAATGCGCATGCACCATATTGTTATCTGAGGCCTGCCTGGCTCTACAAATATTTTTCCACATTATCTCATAAACGGCATGATTTTCAAAATAAATTTCGAGATATGATCGAAACATCTAGTGGTCTTCATGTAAAGTAACCGTTATGCTTGTCTGATTTTAATAAAACTTGAATTTTCTCAACACTTTTTCAAAAAATACTCAAATATCAAATTTCATAAAAATCTATCCAGTGGGAGCTGAGTTATTCCATGTGGACAGATGGATGGACAGACATGACAAAGGTAACAGTCGTTTTTTGCAATTTAGTGAACACATCTAAAAATGGCATATGAGGTTAGTGGTTGAGAGGTCCACATTTCTTGTCAAAAAAAACTTCTGACCAAACACAATTACTCTATCAAACCGACACTGTTTCCCTGTCATGAAGCAATAACTGTATTGACACAAAACAACTTCACTTATTGTTCTTTAGTGGCACAAACTATAATTAATTTATTCATAAAGTGAAACACTATTTTTTGTGATTGCCAGATTCCTTCAGATGCTATTATATTATTATCATAAATATGTAAATCACCAATATTGTTTCACACAATTTCTATCTGGAAAACACCTGTGTTGAGACAAAATCACTAATGGTGTAAGGGCTATGTCAACAAATATTTATCATTCACTTCAGGCATGATACCCATCTACTAATCTGCATTGTACACTTCCATGTCTTACAAACCACTTCAAAAACATATCATCACATTCACATACATTTTTGGTATGCAGAGGGTTGGAAAACTGTCCTAGAACAGTAACAAATGTGCAACTGCAGGAAGCATCTAAGTAAGTTTATTATTACCTTCATACATAACCTCCAAATCTTTGAAAGCAGCCAAAATCAAATCTTTATCATATCATTTACATGCACTATATTCAGACACCATCAGACCATGAATTTGTAGTGTCTGTATATACTATGTGTTAGTGCATTAGGAGTGAACAAGGACATTTAAATTCAACTTACTACATTGTACTACTTTAGTCACAACAAAGAATTCATGAGGTTATCCTATTTTCATGACTGTTCCAATTGTTTCAAAAATCACGAGCAAGATGTTCACTGTCCATTTTCTTTACTTAGAATCCCGTAGTGCCTTTCTCCTTTACTCAATAGGAACATTAATACCTGGTTTAATCGGTCTTCATTGGTCATGTAAACAATCATGTAAATAATTTGAATTTAACTGGCTACAGAATGTAACAATGCAGCTAACAATAGCCTGCAACAAACAAATATAAATAAATCACAGATTTTTTTAAAGTGGTACAGGTCAGTTCTGTTGTTTTTAAATAAAATAAATTTCACTTGATTTCATTCGTGTTCCTTTACAAATGTGAGAGTTATTTCACACACCATACTCTAAGTCCATCACTGCTTAAAATTTGAAAATTCATTCACATGTTTGCAGAACATTTACATTTTACATTATTTCATTTACAAACTGTCACTATGGAACAAAGTATAACAAATGAAACAGACAAATCCTAATCTCAACATTCAGAAATCTTCACTTTCTATCTGCTTGCCTGTGTTCCTTGTACTTTTGTTACTTTTTATTGTTAAGAATCATAACCAGGTTAATCTCATAAAACCCAAAGACCATAATCAACCTGACAGCATAACATGCTCTGCCCAACCCTGTTTTAAAGAAAGGTAGAATGAATTTATTGTTATTAATATATTCAGTAATTTAGAATATGTCAAAATAGGTAGCACTGTTTTGCACACATTTCTATAACAACTACATTCATTTGCCTTACAAAGTGATGATACACTGAAGACCATATATTTCTACAGCAGCTACTGCATTTACACATGAAAACTATTTTTTATGTAAAGTATGTTTCATGGTATGAAACATTTGGTTAAATCACTTATAACTTACAGTAGACAGTGTGTTATTGTTGTCAATCAGAATGTGTTTAATTGATAATAACAACAAACACGTAACTATTAAAATTTTAATACTTGTATGTTTGCTGGTATTATCTACTAAATTGTTCTTTAATGCACAGACAAGAATACCATAAAGAACATTTGTGTTTAAAATTAATGTATACAGTAACAAGATGAGGCTATGTGAAGGCAAACTCGTTTTCTGTTAAAGTAGTTTTGATCTGTATAGCAGCCCAGACATCCTGTCATGTCATCCAAAAGTGTAATCCCATTCAGTTCTGAATAATATTTGATGTCTTATTTCAGTCAGCTATGCACTTGCTTACTAACTTAGAATTTCTTCAGTTTTAGTGCCAAGGGTAAGAATGAATGGAGCTATATCTTCATTCTCCCACATGACTTCATGGTGTGTACAGGAACAACTTCACCTTTACCTTTACCTTACAATGCCTATCAAGACTGCGACAGTACATTCTAATTATCAACTTGCCTGGATCCTGGTCCCATTGCTTTGCCTCCAACATTTTCAACAGCAACTCTCCATTTCCCCCCCTATATACTGGTCTTGGACATTTGACCTCTGAATAGTCTATTGCTATATTTAGTGGTTCAATATTTTCAAATCACTCACTCTTATGGACTAAACTTGTAAGCACTTTCTGCGAGGTTTATGGTGATCACAACAGTTACTACATAAAACTGGAATTTAAATTATGTTTAACAGTATTTAACACTTGTAATCGGAGTGTCATGAAAACTTTGTTAGCATACCAGCAAATATAATGATTCCCTCCCCTCCATAAAAGACTAGCCAGCCTACATGATTGATAATATACTCTGTATTATGTATGGTTGTTATAAGGGAGATTCACCACTACCTGCCCAATTGCTGAAGATCTCTTTGGCTCAGTCACACACAGCCATCATAGGTACTGAGACATGTATCCCACTGAGTCACCAAGCACAGGATGGCAGTCTCATAGAATTTTGTGCTCGGCTGATAAAAACCAAACATGCAAAACTTGCTTCACTGCACTGTCTGACTGAAATCAGAATCCTTTCAGTGCCTTCTTCAAATGTCTGAACAAGTGGAATATCACAGAGAAAGAGATAACCTGGTTCATACACAGTGTTCCAACAGATTCCACATAATCATATATTGCTACACATTTTATAATTCCTTCACTTCATATTTATAAGGTAATAAACTGCCTAACACACATGAATTGCTCACCAGAACTGCTTCCATAACAAATTTTAATTGTTAAAGAATCATCATTAGGTAGAGGTACAAACTGTTACAGCAGCAGATGTAATAAAGACCAGTTTAGTGTGTAACAAATAGTTGATTTCTTTGTAGATATTAAATAATGCAACCTTGATAGTGCTGGTTACATGAAGGCACACGATACACTGGATGGAGCAATATATTCACTGTGCCATGGATGAATTTATACTCATCTCTAGAAGTATTCTCAGACAGGATTTTACTGAATTTCAGTCTCCAGCAACGACCATTATGCAAGTTCTTTTGAAGCACCCTCATATGTTCATAAAATAATTTTAGTTAATCCAATCATAAGTGATCAGGTCACCCTTTGAAAGGCAAACTTGGTATAAGTAACATACATAAGTTTAGTTCCTACCTCACAAAAACACAAACCACACCATTACAAAACTCATTCAACTAATGGAGATTCAAGGAAACCACCAACTATTATTCTAAAATCCAATCACAACTCCCTGGGCAAAAAATTGGGCTCTTCAATTTTAAAACACGTGGCATATACAAGTATCACTGCCCACTGAAAGGGTAACTTCATGTGCACATTTCCTTGGGCAGTAATGGTGAGGGAAGAACTTTTTCATAGCTGTCAATGTAGATTCTCAGTTATTTACATGCAGAACAATTAAATTCAGAATTATGATATTCACAAGCATTGCCCTGTATGTTACATGTAAAAAGTACAGAAATTAATTTCTGTTAGTAACACTACAACATGATATTCTTACCAGTCTCCTTATGTGGTTGTGTTACAGACTACAGCTGAAATATACGAACAAAACATGTATTAATTTAATGACTTCAATTGTCATTCACACTGACTCTCAGCAGATCACATTTTTTGTGTATAATTTATAATACAATGCCATCAAGAGCAGCAATTCCAAAGCAATGGAACACAATGATCAAAATTATATTTTCTTTAATAATAACTGTAGTAAAATCATACTTATGTTACTTTTTAATAACTAGAAGCCTTTAATCTTCTGAGCCCAAAAAATTATGGGCATTTGCAATACAACACACTTGCAATGCCTACATCATTACTAGTGTGACTTAGGTATGCACATGCAGGGCCAGTTTAAGACATAAATGGATTCCATGCAAATATGAATCTAAGGGTCCTAACTCCAAATTGACAGTGCAGATACAGCAATATAGGAATTTACATTCAAAATATGTTTGACCAAAATCTGAAACACAATTGGCCTTTTATGGGGCCCTTGAACACTGGGCATCCGTGCAGTTGCATAAATTATGATAGGCTTATGCTGGACCTGCATGTATGCACACACATACACACATGCATAGAAATGCACACATAAAAACACAAACACACACATGCACATGGGTACACACACACTCAACTGCACAACTTATTTTCTGAATACATTCAAACTTGCTTCTATCTATAGAATTTAGACACTGTTGCATCTACCCAAGAGAATACATTATCCAATTTTGGCCATCACAGTCATAGTGTAAATGGTAGCCACAAGTATTCCCGAAACATTCTCATAAAATGTGGCACGACTATGTTCTAATTACATTTCCATTTGTCTTCCCTTGATTTCTATATTTAAGGAAAACAAAAACAAAAAAAAGTTAACACAAGTCACTAATTACTTATGGGTAGAAGAGCTAATCTAATAAAGCACTGTAAGGTAATAAATTAATGGCATATCACGAATACTGATTTAATATTGACATACCTTTTAAGATCACAAATGTAAGTTTAAGCTTTTCTGTCTACTTGTGAGACACAAGAATTTCATTCAACACAACCCACCCCCTTCCCAGTAGTAAAAAATTAATATTTTTGCAGGTTAATTTTGAGCACACAGACCCATAAAAACTTTTCTTTGTTTTATTTAATATACATCAATGTTGAAAAATATTTTAAATACAAGTTGCAGATCCTAGGGAGGCATATATTTCAAGTCATGTAGCAATCTTTAGTATGACAAGTCATTTTTTGAGAACAAATATAAAGTATAAATTGAACTTCATGCAAAGCAGGGATTATAGGTACTGGACTGACACTGAGAAAAGATAAATTCACCTGCCAACCTTGAGCAAAGACTTCCAATACTGGACTTAACTCAAAATTGTTTATTAGTTTTAGATAATAAAATGGTGATAGACACAGTCTTCACATTTTGTGTTTATTTTATGCCCCTTTGTGGAAAAGCAAAATGAAAAGATTTGTTAGGTATGTAATTACATTTTCTGAACTTCATCAGATGAAATCAATAGCACAAACAACAGAATGGCAGATACCTACATAACAAAATATGAGTCCAAAATGTTTTACAATTTATTCCTGTTTTCATATTCTTGGTGTCCACAAGTTTATGTTAATCAATATTTAATGCAGACAAACAAGACAAACTGGCTGTAAAAGTGCTGTCAGTTTCTTTTGTCCCAAATAATTCATGTGTCAATTTTAAACATTTGTTTCTTTGTACCTTCATTAAAATTTTTAACATATTCTAATGTTTACAAAAGTGTTCTGTAAGCTTCAGAATTTCATCTCACGTTGTAAGAGGAAGAATGAATTTCCTAAAAGCCTCTATTACTGTTATGTAAATCTTACCTTCACACAGCTACATAATGTTCTGGCTACCAAATTATGATGGTATAACCATTACATGTGGTTTGGTGGAAATCCATTACCAAAAATTTGGTTGGGTTAAGTTAGGTTAGGTTAGGTTACTTCTAAGTGCAGTTTTAAAGTTCATTGTTTTTCTTGTTGGCAGTCATAAATAATGACTGCTGTATATTCAATCCCGCCATCAATAAGTTGTATCCAGCATTCATCTGACACAGTCAAAGAGTATAGGCTGAAAAAAGGTATGTCAGTTAATTATTATGTAAAAAGTCAACACAACTAAGTGCATTTCATTAATGCAACATGTTGTGTTGGCTGTTTACTTACATAATAACTATATGATAGCACAGGGGGATGTCTAACCTCAAAATAGACATTTCAGTGTTTCTTAACCCTACCTGTCAAGGCTACTGAAAACACGAACATACAGTAAAATTACTCTACATAATTCTGTAACTGTATGACAGTATCAAAACTATATGAATGGCAGACTCAGAAAGTACTGAAAGAGTTGAAGTGGTATCTCTTCAACTGATGGCTACTGATAATTACCACATAGCAGGCAATACAAAGCTTCACAATTTCATTACCGTTTAAGCTACAAATTATCACTACATTAATCATACAATTACTATGAATACTACAGATCACCATAATGATCAGTCATGTTATAATACAATATGGCAATGAGTTAATACATGATCTTTCATAAAAAATATTACCACTTGGAACTTGGGACTGTTATTTGAGGTATGCATGATATAAAAGAGTGCATGCAATGATATTATGAATGCACTGGAGGTTAGGTAGGAGGTTATGTTTGTTTCCATTGCACTACATTGTTGGCTGCAATGTTTTTATCCATGCTTGGCACAATGGGAATACTGCTATTCAATTAACATTGCAGGAAGAGTGCAAAGCAGTGGCATGGATGAACTTCTGTCAGGTACCAGGTCTGATAGCATTTTTTACTGTTCAAGAGACTGGTTGGTTGCTGTGCACATTTTCCAGGCCCCCAGATCTCCAACCTTATACCATGGCAATCTGCTCTGGGTGCACAGGTAAGGACAAGGTATATATAACCAAACCCATATGACTTCACAGCCTGAAGGAGAGAATCATTACTGACATTCACACTATTCTGTCAGCTGAAGTGCCAGTCTGCAGTGACTGTAACTTTTCTGACATATGGAGATGTGTGTATGCAGTGCTACAGAATGCTAGGGAACACATAGAAACATAACTTTTCACACAACATGGTCACACATACAACCTGTCAATGTTCTGTTCATTGAGAATGAACACTCAATGGAGACATCACTAAAAGATATTTCTGGTATGTGAATTATCATTTAAATGGTAACAATTTTTGAGAGACCACGTACATAATACAAAGGTGCATATGTATCTTGCTACTACAGGACAAGTAACATATTTGTTCTTTGGTTAAAAATAACTAAAAGGCTTGTTATGTGATCACTGGAGTTCATTCTTTGGTAGACCTGACACATGATACAAAACAATGTTAATGGCACTTAGTTTACTGCTACTAGCCTATTTGCTGAAGGTTGCTCATTACCCTGAGTTGCAGGATTGTGTGGATCTCTTCTCATTTTGAAAATGGTTCATTTCACATAGAAATCAGCTTGATTAAAATATGTAATGGAATAAAATTCACAAACTCTACCCTCAATAACTGTAAAATCACACAACAAAGATATGAATTTCTAGTTTCTGATAGGAATAAAGAGTAATATGTACTTCTTCCAAGCTGTACATTAACTACTTCCCTTACTACCATAATGTGACATGACTGACAAATTTTGTTGCAACTGTATTATCCCCAATTTTTTTAATGAACCTGATTTTTATTCCAAGGAGGCAGTTCCTTTGTCAATTGCTAGATGGCAGCACAACTTTCAAAGCTGGAAGCAATCTCTGCAGCAGTTTATTGCACAAGATTATTCGACAGTCACCTTGCTCTCATATCTAAACAGATTCAGTGGTGTGTGACAGCACCACCATGACTGGCACAGAGCTGAAAGTATTGGCCAGGTTCTTTTGTGACATCTTCTGCATGTTAGTGATATACAGTGTTGAAGGCCTTAGTTATGAAGGCTCTTTACTTCAACCCAAACCAACACACCACCTGGAAAAGCATCATTGTTGAAGTTATGCAGAGTTAGGACAAAATGAGATGGTGAAATCTCAAATTACACCCATTCTATGATTCCTTTGTTCATCCTGTTACATCAGATAACTCTGCAACATATCCAGATGTAATGAAGTGCTGACTGGTCTATCAAAGAAATATGGGCCAATTAAGTGACTCACAGATACACATGCCTACAACATAATGTGTGGCAAACTGTTTTCCATCTTCAGAGTGTAGTGGGAATTCTCAATGGGCCAAAAAAAATTTTGGTTTTAAATTGAACAAATGACTTAAATGAGAACACACTAGTAAGCTAAAATAACCTTGCTAGACAATAAGATCTTAAATTTTAAAAAAATTGGCTGATGGTCCAAAATGAGGGAATGAAAGTTATGAATACGTATCAGCCTGAATGAGACATCATTATCAATAAGTCTTCTACAACCATACAAGAGAATAGCACACTTGTAGTAGTATATTCCAGTGCAATAAACTGGAAGTGGGATATACTTATATGAGACAAAAAGTGATATGCATTACCAAGCATACCTAATGCAGAGAAAGGGACAATCTTTGACAAAGAATACAATCTTCTAGCATCATCAGAAGTCACCACAACACTCATGATATCACTGTAAGACAAAGGGTACTGTCCAACTACCAACGGTGTTCAGGCACCAAAAATGATTCATTTGTGCACATCCCGCAATAGACATGTATGGAATTGTTAACAAAACTATGAAAGAGATCTTCCCAGCTAATACAACTTAAATACAAGTACTGAAAAATGTCAATGTGGTGCCTGTCAGTGGAAAAAGGTTTGTACTGTAGTGGAAGGAAACAACAATCCAGAACTGATCAGTGCCACAATGCTGAAGTAATCACTGTAAACAATGATATAATGAAACTGAATGCACATTGGTACAGCATAACACGAGAAATGAACAATACAGACCGGCATTTTGCAAAATACGCAGACCCAACAGGAAGAAAAAAGAAATACTATATGACCTTCGCCATCTCATGGAACCACAACTAAAGATTCTATTTTGTTTATTATTGCGGGCAGGCTGATCCAAATTTTGTATCTGTAAAGAGAGGATAGATGGGACACTTTCCATGTCTTCACAGACTGGCAGAGAGACATTTTACATGTTGATGCCTCCTATCAAGAAGGTGAACCACACTCACCAGCAAGCTACATGCAGTGGAGTAATTGATGCAATGACAGAGTACATGAATAGAGAGCAGATACTGCAAGCTAGATTGCATGTTCATTTGCATGTTACACCATACTATCCTGTCATCACTGCCCTTCTAAAATGAATTATTTACTCGCCCATTGCAAAAGTGAGCCCACCTCCATATATGGAACTAACTGTCATCTTTGTTGTATATTCACACAAATTATTATGTGTCTATTATCATTACTGTAGGCATCTCTGTCAAACTGGCCTACCTGGTTCTCACAAATAAATGGCTAAGAAGCAACCCTGAATTTTGGTTATGCTGGCTTTCACCATAGGGAGTCATTTAACAGAGCTGACTGGTTCACTGAGTAGGCTGCTTCTTGTTAATGTCCTCCAGCTTGTAATGCATCATCATAAATTGATTGGAGCCTGAATTGGATTGCTGTGTGTTTGAAGTACGACCTCGACGTCGCTGGGGAAGGATGCCTCGCCTGGCCATGTAGAACCGGATAGTTGAGATCGGTATGTTGAATATGTCAGACACATTCTGGAAAGTCATACCCTTCTGGACACATTCTGCTGCTTTTGTTAATTCTGCTTCTGACCTGCGGATTCTGGTGGGAGCAGCACTGCCATCTTTCCATGATGGTATGGGTACTTTTCCCTTATCAGAAGGTGACAGTACACACATGACATTCTGCAGAGCCATTGCAGCATTCATATCTGAAACACACATACACATTTTATACATTCCACAGATCAAAAATGTAATGAGAGTGACAATACAATGTGGAGTAAGTCATGACAATACAAAATATTATAAGGACTTCATATACAGTATTCATCTGTTACACCAAATCCATTATGCATATTGATAATAAGACTGTGAATCACTCTTAACATTAGAAATTCAACAACATAATACAAGGATTATGTATTTGCTTAATGCTGCTATAAATTGAATCTTTTCATTTATCAGACTTGTAAGTCTATATGGTAAACTGCTGAAAAATTTTGAAGCCAGCATACATCATCCTTTTCTGAAAACAAGGAATGTATGGCAAATCCAGCTTCATGTGGAGTTTACTATATTCACTTGATCTACATTTAGAGCCAACTTATTGGCAGTTAACCATTAACCATATGAGACAGAATTATGTTTGACACTGAAGAGAAATCATCAACATTTTGACCATTGATGACACTAGTGCCATCAGTGAATATTATGGGTTCTGATAAGGTATTATTTTGGGAGGAAGGTCGTTCATGTATATTACAAAAAGTAAGGGTCTTGGAATTGACCTTTGGGAAACTCCCCGTTTTATTGTTTCCGGTCTGAGAAAATAGCTGTACCAACATCACACCCACAACCCAAACTTTATGAAATAAATTCCAATAAAACTGCAAATAAAATAAAAAAGTATAAAATTATCTGACACAGACTATTCTCACAAATAACATGGTCATCTTAAAAAATATTTGCAAATTTGTGTGCAGCACTTTATCACTTTTTGTTTGGATCCTTGACCCTATTCCTATGCCTGAATTGTCTGAGCTCTTCACAGCTTATATGAGCACTCACCACACATGAGGCATGACAGTCACCTTGAAGGGTGAAACATGTTACCAATGATGCAGATTTTACCATTAACTATATGGAACTTTGTGAAACCTGCAGAACACATTGGATGTTTTGTGTGAAGGTACTGTAATGCATTAACAAATTATATTAAAAATACATTAAGTCTTCAGCTCTATTTCCCAATTACTTGGGAATCTTCAGGCACAGGATAAATTTTATAAATAAGGTCTTGCAAAACTTAGAATTCCTTCTCTCTATGAATGCCTTTGATTCAGTTACATGAAAATCAACATACACGATAACAATGTCATAACTGAATTAAGAATACTGAATAAATCTACTGATTTAATGAAATATACACACATGAAATGTCCAGGAATTTGCAAAAGGTAAACATAATTAACATTATGATTAATTTCATTTCATATTGTGTTAAAATAAGATGTTCCTTGCTTTTTAATGTGAATCTAGACTACCTCAACAAGACAGTCCAAAAGAAATGAGAAGGCTGACTCAACGACTCAAAAATCTGGTACTTGTCAACACTGATGGTCCACTTGGGAAAGAAAACAAGTATTTATTTTAAGTGTGTGTGTACGTGGGTGGGTGTATGTGCGTGTGTGTGTTTGTATATACACAAGCAAATGTGCATGCGCATATGCAAATACACATCACTGACAAACAGGCTGAAGATTGGACATGGATGGATTTGGCTCAAATTTATGTCCACTGGCAGAATTGGTCAATAAATGTGCCAAATCTTTGGGTTCTGTAACTGAAGAGTTATTTAGTTTACAAATTTTTCAAATCATTTATATATCTGCTTGTCATCTAGTACGGATAGGAATAAGTGGAAGTTCAAACAAAAGGTATAAGGATCAGTTCACAGACAAAGAAGGAGATACCCTGTTATACAAAAACTACCTCACCAGCAGAAACTAGTACATAGCTAGTTTGGTTTATTGTTCATTTAATAACACATTTTAACTATAAAACTTATATAATGCCATAATATAAATCAGGATTTACCGTGATGATTTCTAAGGGGTGTAGCATAGAGTGGTCATGGCCCACTTTCAAGGCACTGTCTCAATACCTCCTTTGTCAGGAAAGCTAACCTCTCCACCAAGATGTTGGCCACAAAGTGCACACAAGGGTAAAATTGTGTGTGCATGTGTGTTTTTGTGTGTGTATGTGTGTGTATAAGGACAGACAGAGAGAGAAAATTTATAGAAAAGAAAATAAAATACACCAGGTAAAATCTCCTTTATTTCAT
>Ga0209755_10005074_pt1 | contig 15181 bp, 20 predicted proteins | sample TergutCo191P1_FD_187301 | JGI IMG/M metagenome (GOLD analysis project Ga0209755, IMG submission 187301) | Cornitermes sp. P1 segment gut microbial communities from Petit-Saut dam, French Guiana - Co191P1 (SPAdes) (version 2) | ecosystem: Host-associated > Arthropoda: Insects > Digestive system... | reverse complement strand
ATATCCTACCTACTTTTGCCACAATGCACACAAAGGTATGGGCTGTAGCGCAAAAAGCATGAGCCATAAAAAGCTGGAAGAAACTTTTTTAGGCTACATTGCTGGCATTGGTGACGTATCGGCTGGCGATATAACGCAATCAGAATATACCGACAATCCAGACCACAGCGCAGAAATGACAATAATCGCTAGTGAAATCGGACAAATTGAGCGCAAAACAAAGGAAGTTATGGAGTTGTTTATGTCTGGTGGGTTAGAGTTTAACGAATACAAAGAAATGACGAAGGTAGGCAACGAACGGCGCAAAGACCTAGAAGAACGCCTAGACCAGCTTCACAAATCCCAAGAGCATAAACGCATACGCTACAGCAAAGCGGAAATTGTGGCAAATGTGCTGGATAATTGGCAAATTATGGACAACATGGAACGCCAGCAATTCACGCAAAAGTTTATCAAAAAAATCTCCGTACACGCAGAACCGCCCAATGCTGGGCGATTCAATGAGGTAGTCATAGATGATGTTGTTTTTAATGAATTTTGAGGTATGATATAAGGGTAGTATGCAAAAAGGGGCTTGCGCCCCTTTTTTGTGCAGTAAATTTTAATCGCTTGATTCGTTGGGTGGGTAAATTTCTTCATCTGTATAGTCGGGGTGTAGCTTTCTAGGTGCTTTTCCTTTGCTTTTTAGCAATTCATCTAGGCATTTTGAGGTATATTCGTGAATATCCAAGTCCATTTTTTCAAGAATTTTATCAAGATGTGTTTTTGCTTCTTCATCAATTACAATCTTGATGTTTAATAATTTCAACATTGCAAACAACCCCTTTTTATTTTTTTGGAACTATGATACTTTAACTGAAGCAGAATTAAACTGAAGCGCAAAATTTCATTCTGAAGCAGAATCATTATTCAAGCTGAAGCAGAACACGCAACCGTCAGCAATAACCCAAAAATCAGCCTTTGTATCGGTGTGGCTACAAATTATCTGCCTACCCATATTCACCGCTAATTTAAGCAATTCCGCAAAGCTGGCAAAGGTGACGGTTTTATATTCGGACAATTCTGCTGGCTCTTGTGCCGTGGCTATTTCATCACCATAGCGGGAAAGTATGCGCTTCAATTCTCTGCGGTATGTGTTGCTGTCTTGGGTAAGTTTCTGCAAGCTGGAAAACACGCCGTAAATCAGCCCAACAAACCACAAAACAAGTACAATCATGGTAAATAGGCTCGGCATGGTAAACGCCCGTAAGGTTATCGAACGCTCGAATGTTCCCATGCCTGTACTGCTGAAATAATATACTTCGGTGGTAAGCGGGATAGTGTACCCTCTCGTAAATGTTTCGTTGACTTCACCCCCTGCGCTCCGTATCTGGTAAATAAACATTACTGCCAATTCTGCGCTGAAATGTGTTGCCCTGTCGGTGATGATGTTCTCCCTGTACATCTGCGCCTGTTGCTTCGCAACAAATTCAAAATATGCGTCAATGTAACCCCGTGGGTCAATAGTAAAAATGCCGTTGGACAAATTTATACTATCGCCTGTGACGCTTCCGCTCCCCTCTGCCAACGTGGATTTTACATCATGGACAATAGGGCTTATACTGCTGTTGTTCCCTCGAATGTGTCTAATTGCCAGCGTAGACGTAACGCTGTAGTTATAAGCTATGTCCAGCACTTGACTAAAATGTGTTGAAAAATAACTTTCAAATTCCCAATAATCAGTAAATGACATGAGATAGTGCCTGTTGTTCGGCATACTTCCATTGTCAAAAATGCCATTATCCATGTAAAACACCCTGTAACCCACATCATGCCTACCCGCCATATGCAAAGTAGCGTCTGGCGTAAAATACGGGGAAACATAGAGGATTAAAGCCAATATGGAAGCTATAAAACTGCCAGCGTGTGCAAGGAAAATCGCCGTCAAAATCTTTCTTGTTGTAATGTTTTGTAAATTAAATTTTTGCAGTATCTTCATCATGCGCCCCCTCACTTTCATCTAAAAATCATTCTCAACCACAATGCAGGGTAGCCAAGATAAGGGATATACGAGCGACTAATACCCAACACTTGCCCCATTTCAACGGGTCTGTAGTCTGCTGTGGGGTTGTTATCGCCCTGCGTGATAAAAACACGCTCCCCCGCTATGGTGTAGTCAAATTCAATAACTCGGTGCATAATTTCAATACTGCCCTGCCGATAAAGAATCACATCACCAATACCCACGCTGGTTAATACGTTGGCTGGCTGTACCCTCTCAACAAAAACAATCGAACCGCTATCAACCGCTCCCGCCATGCTGTCCGTTAGCACCACCACGGGGAAGATAGGAAAAGCCCGTAAATTAAAGGCAATCAGCACCAAAACCAAGCCAGCAGTAACCATATATGAAATAATGGATTTTCTTCGATACTTTTCCCGCCGTTTCTCTGCAATCGCTAATTGCCCTCGCTGGTCGGTCATAGCGTAGCGGTATGCAGTCAAGGTAATAAGCAACATGGCACACTCAACCACCGCCCACGCAACACCGCTAATATTGGGTAAAACGGGCAAAAACACCACCGCCAGCGAATACACCGCACGGAGTAGCACCAATGCCGATAATGCCCCGTCATGCGCTATATAGGTAAGCACGGCATTTAGTGCCAAGAGTGGCGCAATGCTCCCAAAAAATAACGTGCTGGGGCTTCCCCCAAAGTGTATGAATCCCCGCAATGCGTCAAACTGTACGAAGGTAAACACCAGCGTTATTGCAACCGCTATATAAAGACGGTAGTATTTAGGCGTATTTTTAATCAGCCTGTGGCGTAGCACCTCGCTCATCACCGCCACGCTTCCGATTGTCCATAACTGACTTGCAATGTTTGATAAACTGCCAGCCATGCGGTTATTAGCAAAGCCAAACAACACGCCCAGCACCAGCACCGCCAGCAAGTAAAGCCCAGCACCAAACCCGCACATGATGATAGATACCCGCTTTTTGGGTATGGGGTGCTTGTCCATGCTATAAAACACCACTACCGCTATTAAAGCGGTAGTGTAGGCAAATGGACGTAGCCCGTGGGTATAGGTCAAAATTAGTGCGCTGGGGATTAGTAAAAATGCGGTCTGTGTTGCCAGTAGCAGGGTTAGGGCGAATATGCCCGTTTTCATGGTAATACGGTTGCAGGGCGGTCTGTAAACTCGTAGTAAAGCCGTAAGTCAAAATGAAGAATTGTACCCGATTCATTCAAAGTAACATCATTTGTATCCCACCTAAACTCAATAACACAGTTTTCAATTATCGCATTTGGCGCAATAACAACATTTCTATGTATTAAGCCGTTTGAATTTAGACTATGAGAACCAGAAACCCGCCTATAAAATGTATTAGGTGCGGGCGACCACGCTGTAAATTGTGCATTTGTAGTTCCTGTATTTATGACATTGTAATAAAGTCTAACAATATCAGACGGCGCAGATAGATATACTTCAAAAGACATGATTTGTCCTGTTGGGTCAATCGTATATCTTCCCCAACCATTACCATTTTGACTAATGGCAAAAGATGTATGCTCGGTAAAGCGCAGTTCCGTATCACCAATAATCTGCCCAAAAGTTATATCGCCAGTAAACCTTAAATGCCCAATTACCATTGCATAAACTGCTCCGCTCATAATTGTTATTAAAAAAATCAGCAATAATAGCGTTAAACGCTTTCTGCTTCGATACATAATAATCCGCTCCTTAAAAATATGGTTGGCAATACGCCTGTCTGCCATGTCCAAGCCTAGTACATTCTATTTCACAGCTTCCGTATTTATGACGGGGTAAAAAAGAAAAATAAACCCTGCTAAACTGCATTTATATTGATTTTTTGCAGTCGGGCAGGGTCAAGGTGCTTGTTTTTATGTTGTCGCTACTTTTTTGAATAACTCACCACAATTTCATCATAAATCTTTAGTACATTGTCCAAACATTCTAAAATGCCGTCAACCGCTTCATTTGTCTTGCTTTCGCTCCGTCTACCCTTTACTGCGTTGGCTATAAGTGTGTCGGTTTTCCAAAGTTCACGCAAAATATTTGACGCATAGGTGCTGTCCAACTTAAAATCTTTTGCGGGTTTGTCAACTCGGTAGCAAATTTGGAGTGTATGCAGTTTTTTCTTTGCAGACAACATTTTTAGTTTTATGTCTTTGTCCATAAACGGGGCTATGCTTTTGTTTAGGTATTTATGGATATACTGCAAGCTGGAATCTATCTCTTTATCATTAAGTGAGATAAACCTATGCAAACTGATAGCATGAAGAAATCTGTAAACACCATGCGGATTTTCTGATACTTTTCTGACAATTTGTTTTCTTCGGTACATATTTGTTACTCTTGCCCGTATCTGCGCTTTAATTTTCTGCCGTTCCCGCATACGCTCAAAAAATCCAGCCGTTACGGGTGCGGTAACATCAGTAACTTTCATTGGCGGGGCTGTTGGTGAGGGTCTGTGTTCTTCCCGCTTGTAATAAGGCTCTTTATCTACCCGTGAAAAGCCCTCTGGGGTCATTAGTATAATGTCATTAAGCTGTGCAAATTCGTGAGGGAAAATAATAGGCTCACGCCGTAGCATAAAGTTTTCGTTACTGCCAACTTCAATCCCGCTATCGGGGTCATAGTTCACGCTATAGCCCTTTTTCTCAACCTCAAAAGTGCCAGTAAGTTTGCTGAAATGTTCTTGGCTCTTGGGGCTTGCCACGTTTAGAATTGCTTTGTAAGGGCAGTTATCAAGCATGGCACTACTTGCGCCATGTCCGTAAAGCCTATCTAGCTGGGCTATGGATTGTATAAACAATGCAATAGTCACGCCTTTACTGCGTAGCGTAGCCAATGCACCCTCGATAGATTCAATTTTTCCAACATTTGCAAATTCGTCAAAAGCCAGTAGTATTGGGGCTTGGTCTTTACTTCTCGCTTCGATTTGGTCGGCTCTGCGTTCCAGCGTTCTAATAAGCTGGTTCGCCATAAGCGTAACCACTTTACCCCATTGTGTTATTTTATCTTGGGGAAGTTTGATAAAAATATTGCTATGCTCCAAATCTTCCATGCGGAAACAATCGGCTTCATCTTTGCTTAATGCGTCATAAATTAGCGGGTCTGTAGCAAAAACCATGATATTGTTACATAGTGTTGTAGCAATGCTGGCGATTGTTTCGGATTTCATACCCTTATATTGACTAACAAATTTTTGAGCTGGCAGAATATCACTTGCCATGATATGCTTTATCAAATTTTCAACTGGCTCTGATAAAATATCGTCCATTGTTTGGCTGAATGTTGCGCCCATGTCCTCGTAATACAAGATACCGCCAGTTAGAATATTTTGCGCTGATTCTATCCAGTACGGGTCTGTTGTGTCGGCTGGTAGTGGAATTATAGACAAGGCTATTTCTCTGGCGTTTTGTACCAAATCCTCTGGCTTGCTGTTTCGTAGCAAATAGTAGGGGTCATAGCCTTTAGTCTTTGGATTGGTCGGGTCAAATATGACATAGGGCTTTTTATCATGCTTTTTTATATTAGCATAATAAGCCGACAAATCGCCCTTAATATCAATGGCAAACATTGTACCGCCCCATGTTTCAAGGGTAGGTATGGAAATGCAGGAAGATTTACCGCTCCCAGCACCGCCGACAACCAAAATATGCCCGTCTGCGCCTGCTGGCTTCCCAACATAAAAGAAGCTGGTAAAAAAGCCGAAAATACCCCCTTTTAGCTTTGTACCGAAGAAAAATCCAGTATCATTACGGCTCTGCTTTAGCATATTTGCGGGTATTTTGTTCCCCTCACGCTCTGGGCTGTAATCACGGTTAAAAAATGAAGCAAAGAAGCGTTTTAGCCGATTGTCGGGCATGATTATAAATAATCGCCTTATATTCAGCAAAAAAACAAATATTGCAACACCAATACCAACATAAACAACTACTTGGCTCACCGTATGCCTTGTGCCAGCATTAGCCCATTGGGTATTTGTCCGAACTAAAAACGCAATAAATTCAGCAACGGCAACAACCCAAAGCCCCGTAAAAAACAGTACAAACCCCAGCAAGCGATTGAGAAAACGCAAAAATACTACAATCCCGCCAGTTAGAGTAACAATAAATCTACCTCGCAACTGCTTCACACCCTCGCTAAAAAGTATTTTATATAGAAATGGCTTACCGTGACCTGCTGGGGCTATCCCTATCATGGTCTTTTTCTTTTTCCCGCTCTTTTTCTTCCTCTTTGCGTTTGCGCTCCATTTCTGCCTTGCGTTCTTCATGCTCACGCCTACGCTGGCGTTGCAGGGCTTCTCGTTCCTCTTTGGCTCTTTGGGCTTCTTCTTCCAGCCGTTCACGTTCAGCCTTATTTTTAATTTCTGTGATATGTTTGCGGGCTTTGGCTCTGCCTTTCCTGTCCTCGGCTTGGATTGCGTTAAGCATTGTACTACCCCCATTCCCCAAATCGGTATTGATTCTATGTTTTTTCTGCTCTCGGTCTTGTTGCTCTTTACTAAATTTGCGTTTAAGCCTTTCGCTTCGGATTCGGCTTTGCTTGCGCTCGTTGCGCTGTAGGCGGTCTTGGTCGGCTCTGGCTTTTTGTTTGGCTCTGTTCCTTGCCACAATACCCCTGTTGACATTACCCCGTCTGGTGCGGATTCCTCGGCGTTCTTGGGCGGTGGCTTCATGCCCCATGTGGATTGTTGGCTCTTGGTCAATTCCTCTGTCTGCGTTGCTTTCATGTGATACTCGAACGTCTAACCCCTTGCGCTCAAATTCTCTGTTTTGTATATCAGCCCAATTTTTGCGCCAATTTATCAAATACTCGGTTTTGTTCCATTCCCTGTTTTTGTTTGCAAAATTGCCGTCTTTATCAATCGGGCGAAGTGTAAGCATGATGTGGGCGTGTGGATTATCGGGAGTAATAATTTTATCATGCTCCGCTTCTACGTTCCTTTTGTCTTTATTGTGATAGTGCTTCCCAGCGTGAATACAAATATCAGCACACATATTTTCACTTATAAAATTATTACGCACATACTCACGCACTAGCTGGATTTGCTCGTCTAAATTTAATTCGTTGGGTAGTGCTATCTCAATTTCTCTGGCGGTTTGTGCGTCTTTGCGCTTCTCGTTCAACTCTACAGCGTTCCAAAAAGTTTCACGGTCTGCAAACTCTGGCGGGGCATTTTCGGGTAGCATGATTTCATTGTGGACGATTCCCCGCTTGCCTGTGAAGTCGTGGGTTTGTCCGTCATATTTATTATGTAGCTTCTCCCCCGCTCGGTAAGCGGAAGCACCCACAGCAGAACGCCCTTTGTTTCTGCTGATGTATTGAGCGGTTAAATGATAAATCGCCATTCGCTACATTCCTAATCCTATTCGCTGTTGTTCCATACTATGCCAAAATGCTTGTTCACGTTTCCTACTTTCAAAAAATTTATTTTTTGAAATGGGCTAACTGCTGTTGCCCTGCTTGCGCCAAGGTTGCATAAATCCCCCGCAGGGGGCGCACTGCTTTGCCAACGGCAATGCATAAGTGCGCCCTTGCCCTTCGGGCGCGGGATTTTTTCGCAAGGCTCTAGTATATCGCTTCACGGGAAATAGGTCAGCCAGCTATTATGTAAAGCGCAAGCGCACTATCTTAAAATGCCAAATTTTTTGCAAAAAATTTCGGACGGGGTAAAAAGAAAAAATAAATGGACACGCAAGTTTTTACATACTTGCCTATATACTGTATTACATAGTAAATTAGCGGGGTAATGAAAATGTCAGAACAAAAAAATATGTCTACAATGGATAAACTTAATGAGAAGATAAATAAAAAATCGGAAGAATTGGAACAGCTTAAACGCAAAAAACGGGCGCAACTAATGCGGGAAAGTAAAAAGGCACGGACGGAAGATACACGCCGTAAAATCGTTATTGGGGGCATTGTGTTAAAATATTTTCCGCAACTGTCGCAACTGCAACCCCAGCGCAACAACGAAGAAAATAACGCAGAATTTCAACTATTCGCCAACGTGCTTTCTGTGCTGGCAAGTGATAATGAATTAGTGGAACGATTGAAGGCGCAAGCATGGGATAAAATAAAATCCAGCGCACCACCAGCAGATAATCAAAATGTGTAGTAGATTATTTGCTCTGTGATATATCGCTTATTTTTTCAAAAATGGCTTTAACAGATTCGGGGCTGTAGTACAAGCGGATTCGCCCCTGCTCATTTTTGTACTCTTTAGATTCCAAAAAATCTAATTGGCTGATTGCAAGGTTTATTGTGCTTTTTGTATAGTTAAATGTTTTTTCCATTTCGCCAATATAAAGCCAGCCATTAGGGGCTTTGGGGGTAGTTAAAAAACCTTTCATTGCGTTGTAGATAGATTCAACGGAAGCAGGGCTAAAATGTTCGCAAGTATAACCCCGTGGGGTTTTGTACATTTTTTTTACCAATGTTGTACCCCTGTTTTCAAATTTGCATATGGTTTTTTTAACAATAACTTGGGAAACGCTGTAGTCTGTTGAAATGCGGGTTATTGTTTTCCAGCCAGCAGGGGCATATTGATATTGCGTTTTTTCACTTGTCATATAAGCAATTTAGCATTTTATCACAGAAAAAAGCCCCATACTCGCCTACATAGGCAAAGTACAGGGCTATTGCAAGTTAATCATTTGCTTGCCATGCTGTCAAAAATGGTGCTGGCAATGGCGTTTAGGCTGTTGCCAGTAACAAGCAAATAATATTTATAGCCGTTCTCGCAAGTAACAATGACATATTCGTCCTCGTCAAGAAAATTTTGACTGACAAATTTGTCCGTTGCCGTGGGGTCTATATCTTTCCCCATGCGATAATCACAGCGTACAAGGTTGGGCTTGGCGATTGCCAGCAGTTCCCCGCATTTTGTTACAAAATCGGCTTTATTCACCTTCTTCACCTTCCTTAATCTGCAATTTTTCACCAATGCTTTGTAATTCCTCGACAATGGCGGTTAAATTGCTTAAAATCGTTGTTAGCGTGGTGACGGCTTGGGTCTTGTCTTTCGTTAGCTGGGCGATTTGTGCCTTGTTTTCCTTCACAATCCCAGCAACGGCGGTTTTCTTCGTGTTCTCCACCAGCTTTTGATACCCTGTGTACTTGGCTTCTATTGCGCTGATTCGTGCAACGGATAGCAGGGTAAATGCGTCTGAAAATTCTTTTAACAGACGCTCGGATTCCTTGCTTAACTCGGCAGAACGCTCTACTACTTGCGTCCAGTAATCATCATTCATGCGCTCAAGGGTCTGCTTGATTTTATCAAGCTGGATATTTGGCATAGGCTACACCTCAAATAAAGTTAGTTGGTTGCTGTCTGCCGTCTGCGGTCTTGCCCGTGATTTCTTGGGCGTGGTCGCAAGCGGTGACGGTTCAGACGCTCTAAAACCTTCAAAATCAACGTCAAAACTCATTTGCTCTGGTTGGGTTGATTCGTGGTCGTTAGCGGTCAAAATTGGGGATTCTGGCGGGTCTGGTGCGCTCTTTGGCGGTGTGCTTTCCGCTATCAATGCTTCCACTTGTCGCATAGCAGCATAGGTGGGTTCTAGGGCGCATTTAATCATTTCGTCCTCAACACAAAATTTTGTGGTGATTCCGCAACGGAAACGCCATATCCAGCCATTAAGCAAATATACAGGCGTGTACCAGCGTGAATATTCCTCGCATGATATGCTGTTGCCGTGGATTACTACGGCGGGTACGCCGTATAAAGCAAGCTGTAGATAGGTCATGTGTACACATTTCAAATCTACATCAATAGCGGTAACTACAAGCTGGGTACAGTAGTTGAGGTTTTCCAGCTTCATAGCCTTTAGAAAACTTGTTACCATTACACCACTACCGCAACAAGGCTCACAGACACTAATAAAACCCTGCTCTGTGATTGCGCTTTGCATTTCATTACCGCAAACCATTTGCGACATCATATCTGATACCGCTTGCGGGGTGAAAAACTGCCCTTTGTACTTGTTGTGAAGTTCCAATTCGTGAAAAATCAGCCCTAATACATCTTCGGGGGCGGTGGTCTGCGCCTTTTCCTCTAGTGCTTCTACCAAGTGGGCGAACATTTGAGGGAAAAGCTGTTGGTGCTTTTTGTCGTAGTTGTTTATCAAATCCATGTATCGGGCTTCCCTTTCCTCACGGTGGGTAAAATCTACCGTGTTAGAAATAGAAATAGCCGACATTTCCAACCAATCATTAAAAATTTGGTAGGTATCACGGCTATAGGACGCTTGCCTTATGAGTTTGATAATTTCCTTGCGGTGGTCGGGTCGGGGGTCTGCTTGCTTACTCATGCGCTCCCCCCGCTCTGCCCTGTGCTTCCTCGTCAAATACCGTTAATTGGGTAGGTATATCAACGTCAAAACTACCTTTGCATTGTTCGCATGAAGTAAATGCGCCCAATTCATCATGGTAAACTTCCGCAAGTTTGAAGCTGTACCCGCAATTTAAGCACTTAACAACGGGGTCTGGTGCTTCGGTTGCTTCCTCGCAAGTGATGGGGTCTTTTTTGGGGTACATACTATCAGCCCAAAAAAATAACGTGTCCAGCGACACGCCATAATCAGTGCTATGGTCTTTCAAAAAACTTTCCAAAACATTGTCTGCCTGTTCCTCGGATAAGTCGGGGCGGGCATTTTTTAATTGCTCGGCTAATCCGTTGACTTCACCCATGCGCTTCACCCTCGGACTTCTCTACCCTGCCGTAAATATCGTCTACATAGTAGGCGCATACGAAGGGATTAAAAATTGCCCTGTACAAAACGCCGTTATACTCTGCCGTGACGTTGTTGTTATCAACGTGTGAAATAATGGTCGCTTCTGCGGGGTGGTTTTGGTCGGTTTTCATGTCTTTTAAGCTATGGATAAATGCCATAGTCTTAAAAGGTTTGCTGTTTTCCATGCGCTCATTCCTCCAATTCGTCCTCATAGATTGTTAGTTCCATTCCGCTTGTTGTCTGGACAACCAAGCGAACGCCGTCAAAGTCCGTTATTTCAACATAACGGTAGCCTTTGACTGGCTCTTTTAAGTAGGCGTTATCGCCTACTTGCCAATCACGTTGCATTTTTTCCACGCTCCATTCTGTTAAAGAACCCGTAATTAACTTACAAAGTCTTGATTGTATTATAAAATGCTATAAAATCAAGGTTTGAGCGGGTTTGACGGGGTAAAAAAGAAAAAATAAAAGGCATAAAATAGTCTGCATAGCAGACAAAACCGCATAGCGGTTTATGGGGGCGGTTGGGTATAAATTAAGTTAGTGGCCGTGGCGTAGCCATTGCCACTAACACCGAAATTCATATAAAAAATAACCCCTCGCCTGTTTAGACGAAGGGATTATTTGAATATGTTAGTCGTTACTATCTTGCATATCTACATCAAAGCTACTTTTGCATAGTTCACAATTAGTAAACCAGCCTAGTTCATCATGCAAGGCGTTTGCAAGTTTGAAACTGTGTCCACAATGTAAACATTCAACATCAGCCTGTTTGGATTCATTCTTTTTATCACTATTTTTCATATATTGCCGTCCTTACTCGGCTTGCGGTCTTTCCCTGCTGTCTAATATTTGCGACTTTTTTATCGCTTTACCCCGAAACTGCCCCCAAGAAATTCAGCAGTCAAGGGCGCAAAGCGTTTATTTACCCTTGATTGTTGAATTTTTGGGTGGCTAGAATAGTAGAGTGATAAAATTACCCCTGTTGGTAGCAGACAGCCCGCAAAGCGGGCAGAATCGCATAGCGATTCATGGGGGAGGTTGGGTACAAAATAGGTCGGTGGTTGGGTCGCAGAACCAGACACCGACACAAAAATTTATCCCCCTGCCTGTGTGTCAGACAAGGGGATTTACTCGGCTATAGGTCAAAAGCCTTTACTTGTTCTGTATTCAAAGTGGTGCAAACTGCAAATTCTGCTATGCCGTTTACGTCAATTATGTACGCTTCTTGGCTGTAGTTCATTTTTCCAAATCTGGCGTTATATTCGCCTGTTAGAATGATAACCTTTGCATTGCCATTAACATCAAAATTGATTATATATTTACCTATTCTGTTTTTTATACTTGAAAATACTTTGTTAAACCCTGTTTTTTGTAGTTTGTTTAGCTTGTTAAAATCATTCATTGTGTGCCGTCCTTGTTCGGCTTGCGGTCTTTATCTGTTGTTTAATCTGCATTTTAGTGAATTTTAGGGCTTCTTGTTTGCTCGTAAATATTCTAATGTTTCCACTTCGGCAACTTTTGCACCAATAGGCAAATCCCCATAATACTCTTGCCATGACTGCCAATCACTACCCGTATTATTTTCGGCTTCTTCGGCTTCCTCTTGGCTTATAATATATATTGCTCCGTCTTGGCGTAGTGCTATAAATTTGTTCATAATTGCGCCGTCCTTCTCGGCTTTCGGTCTAATTTTTATAATTTATGTAATATATTAGTTATTCTTGTTCTAAAAAATCTCGTAATCTGCTGGCAATTTCCTCATAAGCAAACCATGCCAATAGGTTTTGGTTTTGCGTTTCAATGGCTAGGGGGTCTGCATTATCCCAATTATCGCCAAACAGTTCGCTAATTGATAAACCCGTGCCGTCCAGCAATTCATAAAGAAGTTGGTTAATTTCCGTCTTGTATTTTTGATAAAAAGCGGTTGGGCTTCTTGTCAAGAGGAACTTTTTTGATACAGGGAAAATAAAAGCAAAAACCGCCACAAGTTAGCCCTGTGGCGGTGATGCGGTGGTGCAAGGTTTCTATATCTCCAGCCCCTTATTCCGCTTTAACTGTACGTGCTGACGATATAGGTTGTTATAGTTACCCTCCCAACGCTTGGCTTCGCTTTTCTGATGGGAGAGTTGTGAAATCAAGTCGGACGTAGAGCTGCACTCTTGATTATAAAGCTGTTTGTATTTTTGGGTTTCGCTGTTTGCCTTTTTCAGCTTGTTATCAAGGCTTTTTTCCTTGCCCTCTAATTCACCCTCTCTGCCGTTTAATGCTTGCTCTCTGCTGTCGAGTGCCTTTTTTCTATCTCGTAAGTCTTTTTGTTGCCGTGAGTTTGTTGCTCCCTCGATTGCAGTTTTTTTGAGATTGTCATATTGGGTAAGCGGAATTACAACATTAGCCTTGTTCAGCTTGGAAGGTGCGGCGGTATAGCCCTTTACAGTTTCAAGTGTCATGCGCTTGCCCTCAATGCTATCAAGTTCATTTTTCAGCATGTTCTTTTGAGTTTGCAGGTCGGTTACTTCGCCTTTGTGCTTGGCGATTTCGTCTACAAGGTGCTGTTGCTCGGACAGCAAATCACTCTCAACCTCTGCCCGCAATTCGTCCATAATATCGGGGTCGGCTCGGAGTTCTTCCTTGACCTCATCACGGATTTTTTTGTATTCATCTGGCGTATGAGTTTTGCCCCGCCCTTTTGTTTCCTCGGCAAATTCAAGACCGTGCTTATTGCAAAGTACCTTTAATATGTTTCGCTCCTGTATGCGCCACTCATTGATGGAGTTTTTGTTTTTACCGTACCCCATTTGCTGTAATGCCACGGATTGACTATTGCGAACCGCCATGCCGTTTTTATAACCGTCTGCAATCGGCACATAATCAATATGAAGATGCGGCGTTTTTTCGTCCATGTGTAGCACAGAATTGAACACATAGAAATTTGGATTACGCTCCGAAAATCCTCTTGCGTATTCGTCCAAAATTTTAGCCGCCAGTTCTCCATCAGCAGAACCAACGGCGCAAGTATTTTTATCACCGATACCAACCACAATCTCGTAAAAGGATTTCTCTTTATTCGAAGATGTGGCAACGGTATCTTTGTTAGCATTGCCGAAAAGGTGCATGTAGTAATTTTCAATTTTCCTATCAGCACGTTTTTGTTTTGTGTTATAATTCTCTACAGCTTCACCAAAACATTTTTGGTAAGCGTCTGCCAAACTTTCTTTGGCGTAGTAAATGTTATCGTGCGTTCTGCTTGCATCAACATTTTTGTAGATGTGATTGCGGTTATTGTGGTTGAGTGAACCTCTGCCCCTTGCGTGGGATATTTTTCTGTTAGTCATGTATGAGTACGCTCCTTTGATTTTTAGATTTTGGTTTTTTGGCTTGTGCGGATAATGGATAACGGCACAAGCTGGGATTATGGTTTTCATGTGCCGTAGGCACAAAAGCCGTCGGCAGACCCCCTGCACCTTTGATGCGCCATGAAGCCGTAAGGCGAAATGGCGTGTCAAAGGTGCTAAGGGGTTACTTTTGAAAAAAGTAACAAAACCTGCGAGCGGCTACACGAGCGGGTTTTGCGGTTTTGATTGCGGCGGTTGCCGCTGGGTTTTGACTTTACGATTGCTGATTTTGCGTTGCGGGTGTTGTTGCGATTACGGATTTTGCAGAATTGGGATTTAAGGAATTTTCGTTTTTGCCGTTTTCACGATTTGGAAATTTGCCGTTTTCGTGATTTGCATTTTCGCTAATCTTCCGTTTCGCCCAATTTGAAAAAGCGGTATCATCAGAACCGCTTTGCAAAATTTCAAAGATTTTCAGCTTCGTGCTGTCAATGCTTTTGGAAAGGTCGGATAATTCTTTCTTGGTTTTGTCAAAGGCGGCTTGCTTCTTCGCCCTCGTTTGCACAAGTTTGTCTAACTTGGTTCGCAGTTTCTCGGCTTGCTCTTTTTTGTTTTTGTCCATGTTGGATTTCCTCCGATTCGATTTTTTGTTTTTATGGTGATATGGTGCATGGGCTGTACGTTGTAAATGGGTTTTGAAAAACACGCAAAACAAAACAACCCCCGAACCGTTTTTACGATTGCGGGAGCTGCCTGTTTTGTTACTGCTATACTTGCTGAATAGATAATTGTTGCGGTGGCTGGCTTGGTGGTGCTGGCGGTGGTATCAAAAACTCTGGTGGTATTTCTTCATCAGAAGCATCTACCCAGCCCTCCGCAAAGGGTGCGAATTTATCTACATCATCTACACCATCTACACAAACCGCAGAATTAGGGGCTTTGTCTTGTGTAGATGGTAATGTAGATGGTTCGCTCTCTACACCATCTGCACAATTATCTACACGCCCCGAACCCTCATTATTACTGGCTTTGTGTAGATGTGTAGATAATGTAGATGATTTGGAGCGTTTTATGATGTAGTGCTGTCCGTCATTT